>PDMW01034514.1_pt1 | contig 10830 bp, 11 predicted proteins | sample 1515511 | NCBI WGS metagenome assembly PDMW01 (sample SAMN07343023, study PRJNA328102) | Marine metagenome, whole genome shotgun sequencing project. | biome: marine; feature: bay; material: water; isolation source: viruses from water sample < 0.22 micron filtered, nuclease treated, low... ... | reverse complement strand
AGAAGAAGAAGAAGATGAAGAGTATTCTAGAAGCGTATGGGATAAAACAAACTCAACTGAAAAAAGATTCTTTAACATAGAAACTAGAGTAGACAAAAAAGGTAAAAGAAATATTGTTAGTGGTCATGCTGCTGTGTTTAATCAACTTTCTGAAGACTTAGGTGGATTTAGAGAAATGATACAAGTTGGGGCTTTTGATGATGTCTTAGATAATGACGTAAGAGCTTTTTTTAATCATGACCCTAACTTTTTACTAGCAAGAACGTCTAGCGGTACTTTAAAACTTGGAGTAGATAAAAAAGGATTATCATATTCTTTTGATGTTCCAGACACTACTGCTGGTAGAGATTTAATTGTTAGTATGGAAAGAGGTGATATTAGCCAGTCTTCTTTTGCTTTTAAAGTTGAAAAAGATTCATGGTCAGAAAACAATGGAACTGAAATAAGAACTATTGAAAAAGTTGGTAGATTATTTGACGTATCACCAGTTTCTATTCCAGCATATCCAGACGCTAATGATTTGGTAGTCGCTAAAAGAAGTTTAATGACACATAAAGATAAAACAAAAATAGAAAATGAGAATGAGTGGCAAAAAAGAACTGATTTGCTTAAATTAAAAATTAATATAATAAAAAGAAAATTAAAATGAAAAAGAGTTTAGATTTAAAAGAGACTCGTTCAGAATTAGTTTCTAAATTAGAAGAAGTGCATTCACTTGCTACATCTGAAAAAAGAGAACTAACTAAAGACGAATCTACTAATGTTGATTCTTTCATCTCAAAAATTGACACTTTAGATGTTGATATTAAAAGAGCTGAAAAAATTGAAACTGAATTAAGAAACGCTGCTTCAACATCTGGAGTAAGTGTAAATACGCCACATGTTGCTAAGCAAACTAGAGACTGGAGTTTATTCCAAGCTGTTAAAGACATTCAAGCTACTGGTAAATTAAGTGGAATTGAGGCAGAGATGCACCAAGAAGCTGAATCAGAAGCTAGAAAAGGTCTACAAGGAATTGGTCTTCCATCTTTCATGACTGAAAAAAGAGCTATTGACCAAACAAATTCTGCTATTGCACCAGTATCTGTAGGAGCTTACATAGATTCACTACAAGCTAGTGGTCTTTATGACAGAGTAGGTGTTAATAACTTAGGTACTGTTGCTGCTGATACTGTTCTTCCAATTGCTGGAGGGTCTACAGTAGGTTGGCAAACTGAAGTTGGACTTGCTGCTGATGGTGGAGCTGACTTTGATAAAATAACTTTGACGCCAAAAAGATTAACTGGATACGCTAACTTATCTAATGTAATTTTAGCTCAAAATGGTACTGCTGCTGAAGCATCTGTAATGAATGATTTAGGACGTAATATGGCAACACAAATTGACGCTGCTATGTTTGGCTCTGCTAATGTAGGTAATGCTCCTGGCTGTATAGCTGCAACTGCTGGAGTTTTAACTTTTACTGAGTCTGCTGCTGGAGGTGCTGCTGGAGCTGCTTCTGATGCTTTAGAAGCAATTCAAACTATTGCAAACAATCATGGTTTAGATGGTAGATTAGCTTTTGTAAATAACTGGGCTTTATACTCACCATTAAAATCAGCTGCACAAGTTGCTTCTGTTTATCCAGCTTACGTTGATGATAAATTAATGGGATACGATGGTTACTTTAGCGCTGCTCCAGCTACTGCTGGTGGGCCTCCTATTACGTCTGCTGACGGATTATTTGGAGATTTCTCAAGAGTTTACTTTGCACAGTTTGGGCCTAGTAATATCTTAGTTGACCCTTATTCTAGAGCTACTAACAATGAAGTTAGATTAGTTATGAATAACCACTTTGACTGGGGAGTTGCTTCTGGAGCTTCTTTTGTTAAATATACTACTGTACTTTAATAGTTAAATTTTGGAGGATTTTGGGGGGTGAAATACCCCTCAATCTTCACCAATTAATAAAAATATAAAATGTCAAGAAGTTCATACATAGCATCACCATCTATACTTAAAATAGTTTCTTTAACAGAAGCAAAAAATCATTTAAGAGTAGACCATACTGAAGATGATACATACATTAGTAATCTTATACTTGCATCTCAAGAAGTAATAGAAAATTATTGTAATATTAAAATCATGGAAGTTGGTGTAGTTCAATATTGCGATACATGGAGTGATACTTTTGAGCTTATTTTTTCTCCAGTTGTAAATAGTGGTAAAGCTTCCATTAGTCATATAAAGTATTATAATGACGCTGAGCCTCCAGTTTTGACAACTTGGGCTGCTTCAAATTATATTTTTGATAAATACTCATCACCAATGAGAATAAGGTTAGCTGACTTAGAGGGGATTGATGGCTATCCAGATATTGCTGCTCAAGTAAATGCAATAGAGGTTAGCTATGATGTTGGATATGATAATGACGCTGATGTGCCACTAGCTTTACAACAAGCATGCTTGATATTAGTGGGGCAATGGTATGAGAATAGGCAAGTTGCTGTAGTAGGTCGTAGTGTTGGAAAAATACCAATGACTGCAACTTATTTAATGGATAGATTTAAAGTTCAAACTTTAGGACTTAACTAATGTTAGATATTGGCTCATTTGATAGACGTATTACAGTACAATATGCTACTACTGGAAAAGATGATATGGGAGGAACTACAAAGACTTGGGCTGAGAAGATAGTATGTTGGTCAAAAGTAGATTATAAAGACGCAAACACGAAAGAAAAAAATAGTAGTATTAACTCATTTCAAGAAGTTGAGTTTACTATAAGAAATAGAGGGGCAAGCTCTCAACAAATAACTGGTAACAATATGAGGGTTTGTTATCCAGTACAAGCTGATGGCTCATTAATATATGGTGAGACTCAGTATTATAATATAATTGGCGTAAGCCAGTATGGAGGAAGAGATAAGTATAAAATTTTATATACAGAACTGCAAACTAATAACTTTAGACAACAATGATAACATTCAAACTAGAGGGACAAAAAATTGTATCTGAAGCTTTAGCTAATATTGGTTTGTCTATGCAAGATAAAAAGAAACTTGAAAAAGATGTTTTAAGACCAGCTGCAAAAATAGTTGTTAAAGTAATGAGGTCTAAAGCCCCTAAACTTAAAGGGAATAGGTCTTTTGATGTTTACAGAACTGCAAAGCTTAAAAAAGGAATGAGAGCGCCAAAAGGAATGGGGCAAGTTTATGCTAGAATCAAATCTGGTCAATTAAGAAAGTCTATATGGTATTTTAATACACCATCAACTAGACGTTATCCAGCATTAAATATAGGGCCTAGGTATAAAAAAGGAGTCTGGGCAAAACCAGAGAAAGGGGGTTGGCACATGCACTTTGTTCAAGCTGGTTATAGAGGAAAAAATAAAGTAGCACCAAATACATTTGTAATGGATTCATTTATAGCAACATCAAAAGGGGTTGGTAATTTAATGAAAAAAAATACAATGAGAATGTTGAAAAAAATGGTAAAAGTTGAGGGAAGAGGGTATTTTAAAATAGCAGCATAATGGCAGTAGAAAAAGCAATATATTCAATATTAGAGAATTATCCTCAATTAAACAGTGCAAATATTACATTTGGAGTAAATCAATCAATAGCTACTCAGTCAACTCCATATCAACAGCCTCAGATAATATTTTATAAGAACTCAACAGATTCTTATGCTACAAAAGGAACTACTGGGCCTTTGTCTGGTAGAAGTACAATTGACAGAGCGACTATTAAGGTTGAGGTATTAGCTGAAAGCGCAACAACACTAGCTTCATTAGTTCAAAATGTTAGAGGTGCTTTAGATAGAAGAGCTGGGACTTTTGGAGGTTGTGAAGTGCAGAGTATTGACTACTTAAATGAAGATAATTCATTTGAGTTTGATGATGGTTTGAGTAATAGAGGTTGGTATCAGACAAATCAGTATTATGCTGTGAGGTTTGTGCCTAGTTATGTATAATTAAAATAAAAAAAATGGAAAAAAATTGGTGGAAATTAATCAAAGAATGGACTGACCATAGTGGAAAAGTCTATGAAATAGGGGCAGAAATAGGCATAAGTTATGTACAAGCTAAAAGATTTGCAGAGCAAGGATATGTTGAACACCCAGAAGTAGAAAAAAAAGCAAAAAAAACAACAAAATTTGAAAAGGTTGAGGTAAAAAAAACAAAAGAAGATAAATAATTAATTAAAAAAAGAAAATAAAATGGCAACAAATAACGTTATTAATGGTACTCTTGCAGTTATTAAAACTGGGACATCTAATGGAGATGCAACAACAATTGCACTATCTACGTCAGCATCACTTTCTTTTTCTATGGAAACTAGAGACATATCTAATAAAGGCTCTGCTGGCTGGAGAGAATTATTAGAAGCACAAAAATCTTGGTCAGTTTCTTGCGAGGGGGTTTATGCTATGAAAGACGCAGCTGGTGGAACTATAAAAAATTACGAAGATTTTTTCGATTTAATGGTAGCTAGAACTCCACTTTATATAGAAATAAACACTGGTGTGACTGGTGATGAATACTATGGAGGGCAATGTTATATTACATCATTAGAGCAAACAGCTCCAATGGAAGACAATATGACCTACTCAATGAGTTTTGAGGGAACTGCTGCTTTAGGAAAAGGTACGAACTCTTAATATTAACTAGAGTGAAGTTTGGGGCAATTCTACCTTTCGTGGGTTTGCCCCTTACTAAGCTCATAACACACGAAAGATATGTTTGAATATGTAGATGTAAATGGTAAAAAAATGGCTGTAAAGTTTGGGTTTAATGCTTTACGTCATTTTAGTAGAATGACTGGAATAAGTATTGGTCAAATGGAAGACTTAGGGAATAATATGACTTTTGATGTTGCTGTTCACTTAATTTATTGTGGGCTTCAAGATGGGGCTAGAGTTACAAAAGAAAAGTTTAATTATGAGGTTGAAGATTTGGCTGATGATTTAGACTCGGACATGACTATTATTGAAAGATGTATGGAAATTTTTGCTCAGCAAATGGGTAAAGATAAACCTAAAAAGAAAGGAAAGGGAAAAAAGTAGAAGCGGAGAGAGTAGAATATGAATGGACTTGGGATAAGATAGAGCAACTAGGTCTAGGGCAGTTAAGAATGACATATTCAGAGTTGTATGATTTGACTCCCTCCGCATTCTGGAACGCAGTTGACGGGTTTGCTATTCATGCTGAAAACTTGGATAGAAAAGAGTGGATAAGGACTAGGTGGAGTACATGTTTACTTATTAATGTTAATCTACCAAAAGGTAAACAAATGACTCTAGACAAACTTTTACCTTTTGACTGGGAAGAGAAGCCAGAAAATGAAATAAAAACTTTAGAAGAAACATTACTAGAGTTAGAGAAAACTGAAAAGAAACGTAAAATATAAAAAATGGGAGACGCAGCATTAAATGTAAGACTAGGAGCGAAAACAAAAGAGTTCAATGCTAAACTATCTCAAGCTTCTTTTAGATTAAAAAAATTCGGCAAACAAGTTAGTGGGTTAGGCAGAACTATGACCACCAATTTCACTATGCCTATAGTGGCTGCTGGAGTTGCTTCTGTTAAATTATCTTTAGACTTTCAAAAATCAATGACTAAAATTGAGACTCTTGTTGGTAAAACAAGTGGCGAGATAGAGGTTATGAAAGATGGGATAATGGATATGGCTCAAGAGACTGCAAAGAGTCCAGTTGAATTAGCTGAGGGGCTTTATTTCTTGGAGTCAGCTGGTTTGAGAGGGGCAAATGCTATGGAGACGTTAAATAATGTCGCAAAAGGCTCGGCAAGTGGTTTAGGAGATATGGAAAGTCTTGCTGTTGTGGCGGCCGCTGCTCAAAATGCTTATGGTGAAGAAACTTTAACAGCATCTGAGGCTCTAGATAAGTTTGGAGTAATGGTTAGGACTGGTATGTTTGACGCTCAAGAATTATCTAATGTACTTGGTAAACAATTAGGACTTGCTTCAAATCTTGGAATAAGTTTTGATGAGGTTGGTGCTTTAATATCTACATATACAGCTACTACTGGTGATGCTACTGCAGCAACAAATGGTCTTAGTGCTATTATGATGACATTTGCCAAGTTAGAATCTGAGCCTACTAAAAAGCAAGCTGAAGCACTAGATGCAATTGGAATGTCAGCTCAGCAAGTTAAAGACATGATGGGTGAGCAAGGTTTATTAGCTACAATGCAACATCTAAAAACTCAATTTGATGCTAATAATATACCAATGGCAGACTTTTTTACAAAGTCTCAAGCTCTTAAAGGTGCTTTAGGGGTACTAGGAACTCAATCTGAAGCACTTACTAGCAATTTTGACGCTATGAAAAATTCTACAGAGTTTATTGGTGATGCTTTTGCTACTACTGCTGACAAAGATGCTTTCAAAATGGAACAAGCAATCAACAGTTTAGTGGTTGCTGGAACTCAATTAGGGGATTCACTAGCCCCAGTTGTGCAAGCAATAACTGAAAAGGTTTTAGCACTGACAAATTGGTGGACTGGATTGGATAAAGCAACTCAAGACAATTATGCTTCATGGGCAATGTGGATTGCTACTGTAGGCCCAGCTCTTTTATTATTTGGTGGAATGATTACGAAAGTTGGTGCTTTTATTGGAGTAATAAGAAAAATGTCAACAGCAATAAAAATTGCTGGAGGTATTCAAGCATGGTTTAATGGGGTTTTGGCAGCTAATCCAATTAGTCTAGTAATTATGGCAATAGCTGGTTTAATTGCAGCAGGAATATATTTATACAAAAATCAAGAAAAAGTTGTTTCATTGCTATCTAAAGGGTTTAGAAACTTTGCAAATACAGCTATTGGTGCTTTAAATAAAGTAATTCATGGTATTAATAAATTTTCTGAGCATTTTGGAGTTTCAATCCCCTATGTAAAATATTTCAAAAAAGAAGTTGATAAAGCATTAGACCCAGAAGCTATTGAAGATACAAGTGGTGCTGTTTTAGACTTATCTAATAATCTCGAAAATCTACGTAATGTAAATTTACCATCTATTAATATTAGTGGTGTAACTGGTGATGAAAAAGGTGAAGAAACTGATGAAGAAAAACAATTAAGAGAAGCAAAAGAAAAAGCGAATAAAGATTCAAAAGAAAGGATAAGAAGATTAAACCAACAATTTTTAGTCTTAGATGCTGAAGACGCTAATAAAGCTGCGGTATTAAGGTTAGAACAAGAAAGAGATAATTTAGTTGCAAGTGTAAAAGAAAGTGATAATGCAGCAAAAGAAAAAGAGGCTATACAAAAACTTTATAATAGAAAAATAAAAGACTTACAAGCTGAACAAGCAAAAAATGCTGAAAAGTCTATTTCTAAAATGCAAGCATCATGGAATAAATTTTTTGAAAAATTTGCAAAAGGGTTTCAAATTGGCATGAATATAGCAAAACAAGTTATAGGCGGTATTAGTGATTTATGGGCTGCTCAAGCTGAGAAAGAACAAACTATTCTTGATAATAAACAGCAACAAGAAAATAGTGATTATGAAAAGTGGTATGAAAGAGAGTTAGCTAAAATTGATGCAATTGCAACAAATGAAGAACACAAACAAGCGCTAGTTTCAAACTTAGATAAAGAGGCTGCAATAAAAAAGAAAGCACTAGAAAAAAGGCAAGATGATGAGCAAGCTGCATTACAAACAAAAGCTGCAAAAAGAGATAAACAAATGAAAGTTATGAGTGCTATCATGTCAACCGCACAAGCAGTAGTGAACGCTCTTGGGTCTTTACCACCCCCATTTAACTTTGCAATGGCTGCTTTAGTTGGTGGGCTAGGTGCTGCTCAAGTTGCCACAATATCATCAACACCAATTCCAGCGTTTGCAGATGGTGGGATAGTGTTTGGCCCTACAATAGCGCAAGTTGGGGAATATTCTGGAGCTTCAGCAAATCCAGAAGTAATAGCACCACTTGATAAACTAAAAAACATGATAGGCGAAAAAGATGGGAAACAATCAATAGAAATATTTGGTAGAATCTCTGGAAATGATATATTTGTAAGTAATAGCTTAGCTAGTAATAAAAGATTAAGATATACATAATGGCTGGATTTAGTTATCAAACTACATACACATCATTAAATGGCTGGGAATATAGACTCTCAATGTGGGATAGAAACTGGGGGGGTGCTACTAACTCTTTTAATATATCAGATTCTGGCGCAGTTATAAAATACGACTCAAAAGGTGGTGATTCAAAAATGAATCCATTAATGGCATCTACTATGACTTTTGAATTTATAGTAGAAAATGCTGGTCAACAATCATATATAAACTCTAATTTAAGACCAAATACAGCTCAAGAAAAAGATATATATTTTATTTTAGAAAAATCTAAGTCTGCTGGTTATCAAAAAGTGTGGGGAGGTTTTATGATAAGTGATTTAGACACTACAACAGACGAATCGTACCCTTATACTTTAAAACTAGAAGCTATTGATGGTATTGCATTACTTAAAGACATTCCATTTGTTAAAAACGCTTTAAATCAAAATGCTGGGCCTTTTACAATAGAACAAACTTACATGGGCTATTCTAATGGAAGTTGGACTGATGGTTGGAATAGTGGAGTAGACAATACTAAATATAAAAAAATTATAGAAGTCTTAACTGAAGCTGTACAATATTCAGACTTTCAAGGTATGGCTAGCAACACAAACTATGGAGGTGCGCCAGAAATATCATCTTCAGCTAACTGGTGGAATCAATCACATCAAGCTAGTTATATTGGAACTGAAGACCCTTTGTGGCTAAGTAGAATGAATATGTCTCAATTTTATAATGTTGTAGACAGTTCATCAAATAGTAGCACTACAGACTATTATGAAGCAATGAGTTGTTATGATGCTTTAGTTAATATTTGCAGATGTTGGGGGTTGAGGTGCTTTTACTGGGCTAATAGAATATATTTCATTCAAGTAGGATTGTATAATACTGATGAAACTGGAACTACTGCAAGTCCAGATAATATACCCACTAAAATTTATGATATTTTTTGTAATCCAGTTGCTGGAATTAATGATTTTGTTGGTACTACTAATCTTTCTAGGTATCAATTCGACTTTAATGCAACCAATTCTGGAAAATTACAAAGGCTAGCTGGTACTACATATGACGAATACCCATCAATAAGAAAAGTAGTGGCAAAATTCCCATCTATTTCTAATGAGAATAGGTTTAGTTCATTCCCTTTAATTTATGGTCAGACTGATACCCCTCATGAATGGCCACACAACTCAGATGGTATTGTTATGACTACTGCAGACATTGGTACTATCACAGACCCAAATAATTTAGATGGTTTGTATATAGATTTATTTATGCAGTTTACAAATACAGGATTTATGCCAGTAAATCAAGAGCTACAATTTACTATTCAAGCTAGACCGACAAATGGAAACTATACAACTCAAGGAAAAATCCCATTATATAATGCAAACGCAAATGAAGTTCAATGGAAAGATGTAAATATTAATACTTATTCTGGTAGCCCTAACCCTATAAGATTCACTACTGATTTTTTAAGTACGGGCACTAATAGTTACGATTATATGAATATTTTTTCTAGTGCTACAGTTAATAATAATTGTATTGCAGCTGTAAATAATGCAGTTAATATACCAATTGGTACTACTACTATCAATATTGTAAATGGTACAGTATTAAATACTATTTTTAATAATATTTTACCTTTTGACTCTGGAATGTCTGGGGACTGGGATTTTAGAATTATTGCAATAGCGGCTGACACAAACACAAATACAACTACTGGAGGAACATCAAATGGAGTATCAAAAGGACATGGTGCAGCTTCACATATTATTTTTGGATTTAAAGAAACACCTTGGGATAATCTTCAAAATGGTCAGTTAAGGTTTGGAAATCCAAATAATCAGTTAATTAATGGTGATGTTTATTATACTAATCAAAACTCAACTCAATTCCCTAATACAATTGCTGTTGTTAATGGTGGGTCAATAGGTAATATAGGACAGCAAACGCAAGTAACACTAGCAAATACTGATAGTTTTATTGTAGAAATACCAGACACTTTATGGGGAGACTGCGAAGTAGATGACTCAATGGGTAGTATTCAAGTGTATAATGGAACTAACTGGGTTTATACAGATTTTCTTGGTAAATGGGGTAGAAATATTGTAACTGGTACTGATTCACTAACAGAGCTTTTATGTAAAGAGACTTTATACATGCAAAACACTCCAAGTTATCTAGCTAATTATACTGCAGTAGTTGGCAATACAGAGCCAAATTTAAGCAGTAATGCAGATTATCCTTATTTAGTTAATCCAGTATCTAGATTAAAAGACACTACATTTAATAATAGAATATTTGTTCCAATTAATCTAGAAATTGATACTATAAATAATCAGACTAGCGGAAAGTGGTTTGAAATGTCATATAATACATCTGGGGCTACCACAACAACAAATACTAATTTACCACAACTACCAACTCAAGAGCCAGTAACATGATAAAAAAAGATAATTTCGGTACACGTTCAAACTCAAAACTCGCAGCTTCTGGGCCTATAAAAGCTGGCACAACAAATGCAAATCTTGGTGGTAAATCAGTTGTTGCAAGGTCAAATACACCAGCTCAAGACCCAAATTTAGGGAGATTGGTATTAACAACAATAAGTCAAGACATTCCTAAATACTCTATTAATGGAGAGGGTGCTCAAGTAGCTATAAATTATACAAGTTTACAAATACCAAAAGAAAAGGAACTTAGACACCCATTAGTAGCTGGTATTCAAGTGAGTTTGGTTAGTGGCAATTTTTCACAA
>PDMW01017547.1_pt1 | contig 10839 bp, 8 predicted proteins | sample 1515511 | NCBI WGS metagenome assembly PDMW01 (sample SAMN07343023, study PRJNA328102) | Marine metagenome, whole genome shotgun sequencing project. | biome: marine; feature: bay; material: water; isolation source: viruses from water sample < 0.22 micron filtered, nuclease treated, low... ... | reverse complement strand
TAGTAAGGGGAAAGAAGTGTCTATTCTTATCAACCCCTAAGGGTAAGAACTGGTTCTATAGATTATATCAGATGGGACTATCTGATGCTCACGAAGAGTATATAAGTTATAAGGGAACCTCAATGGACAATCCATACGCAGACCTTAAGGAGATAGAAGATAGTAGAAAGACACTACCTGAGAATATCTACAAACAGGAGTATCTAGCTGACTTCATTGAAGGGGGAGGAACTGTATTCAGTAATATAAAAACCTTTGACCATTACCCCATATCACAAGGGACAATATATATGGGTGTTGACTTAGGTAGACAAGAAGACTTTACCGTATGTACCTTAATGGATAAGGAAGGTCAGGTAATAGAAATGTATAGAGCCAGACAAAAGGAGTGGAACTTTATCATCAACGATATTGTGGACTTAGCTAAACAAAGTAATTGTCATGTATTGATTGAAGCAAATAGTATAGGTGATGTAATCTATGAACAGGTAAAGAAAAGATACAATAAGACTGACCCCTTCGTTACAACCAATAAATCAAAACAGGAGATAATAGAGGGGTTGATATTGGACTTTAATGAGGGGAACATATCAATACCCTCACAAGAGTTATTTGGTCCTTTATATAACGAATTACAATCGTTTACTTATGAATACTCACAAAAGACAAGAGCAGTAAAATATGGTGCACCTCAGGGGTTACATGATGACTGTGTTATGTCTTTAGCTATAGCTAACTATGCAAGAAAGACAATGAGGAAGAAGGGGAGTTACAGTTGGATAAAATAATATATTTAATAACATGTATAGTTTAGTTATCAAAGACAATGAATATAAGATACCCGAAAGACTGACAATTAAGAAGTGGAAAGAAGTCAGGAAGTTCGATATCAATATGGATTTCACACACAATAGAATCTTATCGATAATCTTAGGTATACCTGATGACTTAATAGAACTGATACCTGAAGAAACAAAGGAACTAACACTAACATTCTTATCAAGTATATTATTCCCCGTAGAATTATTCTTAAATAAGATTGAAGAGTTTAACGGGGGAGATTACATAGACTTAGACGGTATTACCTTAGGGGACTTTATAGACTTAGAAATATACATCACTGATGGGTTCGAGAAACACGTTGAAGATGTGGTTTATAAACTATATGGTAAACAGGTAAATGACGATAATTATATAACAGAAGTATTAGGTGGAATATACCATTACCTCAAATGGAGAAATAATTTATACAAGTCTTATAAAAATCTATTTAACTTAGGTGGTGAAGGTTATAAAGAAGAAGTGATAGATAAAGTTAGTATTGAAGATGTTAAAAAAGGATGGTACAAGATAATCGTTAGTTTATGTGATAGTGATATATTAAAGATGAATACAGTAACTAGTTTACCTTTAATACAAGCTTTCAATTGGTTAGCTTATCACAAAGATAAACAACAAGAAGAATTAGAAAAACAGAATGACTTACAAAGAAATAATAGACATATTTAAACGAAAGGCTCAAGGACACTTTTTTATTAATGAGTTTGGATACGGGGATATATCTGATATATCTACGCCTGATGATAATAAGTCACCATATTATCCATATGTCTTTTTAAACCCCATCAGTGTAACAGGAGGGGACAGGGTTAGTACATTTAACTTTAACCTCATCTGTATGAATCAATCAAACGATGATGAACAAAGTATTATCAGAAATCAATCAGATTGTATCGATAACTTAAGGGACCTCATCGGAAGGGTTAACAACACATTGATTGACCCCTTAGTAGAGATACAACAACCATTTACCTTTACACCCTTTAAAGAACGGTTCCAAGATGATGTAGTAGGTGCAAGTTGTAATATAACTGTAACCTACCCATCTATAATGGATGCATGTGATGCACCTATAGCCGACCCTAACTATTGTTTAGTTGCAAGAGATTATAGTCAAACAACTAAAAATCAATTTAACACCACCTATAAATTTGGTGGATGGGGTTATTGGAAGTATGTAGAAGATGAATATTCAACTAGTGAAATAGATTACTTTGAATGGATATGTGATACAAGGTATGGATATTATATTACCGATGAGGTTAAGTTATCTGGTAGCGAGCCTGTTTATCCAATGATGTCTTATTTTGATACAGGTTACCCTGATAGTCCTATTGGTAATTTAAGTGGTTATTATACATGGTATGCTCTTGATGGAACTACATTTGAATGTGGAGCTAAACAAAGTTCAATATTAAATAATATTGGTAATGCTGTATCATACGCACCAACACAAAATGATAATGGATGGATATTACCAAATGAGGGGTGGGTAAAAACATTTAACCCTGCTGATAGTCAAGATGGTTCAGGTAATGTATATATCTTTAAAACTGATTGTACTGACCCTAAACCTATTCCAACTGCGGCACCTTCACCACCACCATCTAATACTCCTACCCCGACTACTACCACTACACCGACTCCAACTACTACTCCTATAGCACCAAGTCCTACACCGACTAGTACTGTAACCCCAACTGTTACACCAACACCGAGTTGTTTTGTTGAACCTACCGATTGCTTTAGATTAACAGCGGGAGACCCGACTGATAAGTATGTTAGTGACGCATTAGGTAATAGATGGAATGTAGAGTCTGAATATGAATTGGTACCTAACTTCTCAGAATTCTCAGGTACACCTGGTAGTTACGGAATTGTATGTACTGGTTATACAGGTATTACTTTATGGGTTAATAAGAATAACAGAAAAGTATTTGGAACAACTTATTACTCAGGTGGTCTTCCATTCTCATACTTCGGAACATTCGATAATGGAGGTGAAGCTTTAGATATAACTTGTGGATTAACAGCAATAAACTTTAACTTCTGGAATGGTAGTGATGGTGGTATATTTAGTGGTATAACCGATTGTGGATATCTTATACCAACAACTTCAGGTATAACTACTATTGATAGTATAGTTTATGGTGTATGTGCAACTCCAACACCGACCCCTACTCAAACAACTACTCCAACGGTAACTCCTACCGTAACCCCATCGGTTACAGCTACCCCTTCTATTACGGCTACCCCATCAGTAACGGTTACACCATCTATAACAGCGACACCAAGTATTACAGCTACTCCTTCTATTACCGCAACTCCGTCTATTACCGCAACTCCTTCGATAACTGCGACACCATCGATAACAGCGACACCATCCATTACAGCTACTCCGTCGATAACACCAACAACTACTGTTACCCCAACTGTAACTCCAAGTTCTTCAATACCATCAGGTGACCCTGATGCAACTGCATACTTAGCAGCAGTTGTCGCAGCAGGAGGAACAACAGATGCTACCATAGACGCAGCGGTTGAGACATTATTCGTTGACCTTAAATCTAATGGGTTCTACAATAAAATGGCGTTCTATCCATTCGTTGGTGGAACAGCTGCATCACACGCATTATTTGGTAAAAGAAGTGTAGGAACAATTTATGATATGACCTTCAATGGTGGTATGACTCACTCAGTTTCAGGTATAACTTGTAATGGTTCTAACTCAAACGCAGATTGGAGAAATTTACCCTGGAGTGCTTCAACCGCTACTCAAGGTAATAGAAGTATGGGTATATATTCTGTAAAAGCACCTAGTCCAACAGGTAATCAATATGATGTTGGTTCTTATGCTAGTAGTACTTGGCCTTTAAGTTCGCAAATAATTAGATTTAGCAATGATAGTTATATTGGTTGGAATATTAGTTTCAATACTTTATCTAATACTGATGTATTAGGTTTCTTCGCTAATAGTTTAACCGGCGCGACAAGTGGAACTGTAACATTCTTTGAAAATGGTTCAAGTGCAGGTACTGGTACAAGTAATGATGACTTTAATACCACAACACCAAATGCCAATTCAGTTGGTGGTTGGTTAGGTGCTGATAGAGGAACTGCTGGATTTTATAGTGATAAAACTTATTCTTGGTTCTATATCGGTCAATACTTTACAGATGTTGAAATGGGTACTCTATCAACAATAATAAACGACTTCCAAACATCATTAGGAAGAAATACATATTAAAAAATGTCACATCAAGTAGCAATTATAACACCAACACAGAAAGACTCGTTGGTAGGACACGAATGGGAACCTAGTAGTTATTTCAACCCCGTAAAGGATTGTTATAATGAATGGGTGATAAGTGAAGAAGAAGTTCAAGGGAATATAAACCCTGACTTCTCTTGGGTTAATGAATTACCATTAACGGACTATTGCGCACCTACTCCACCTCCAGGCCCACCAACAGAATGAAAATAAGAATAACATGATAAAAAGATTAATACAAAGAATTATGGACGAAAAGATTAAAGGAATTTTAAGACACATTTTAACATTTGCGGGTGGATACTTAGTCACCGCAGGTATAATTGACGAAGCATTATTAATGGAGATAGTGGGAGCACTAATCACATTAGTAGGGTTTGTATGGAGTTTCATCTCAAAGAAAGACAAGGATAAGTAATGGACGAAGAGGGTTTAGACGATTTAATTAATTCGATTCTACAAGAAGCTGATTATTACGAAAAAGACTTACCTCGTGAGTTAATTCAATTTGCAACACAATTGCAAGGAGAACTACAAGCGGGTAACTTTAAGAATATAACAGGTAATCTTAGAAGGTCGATGAGTGTCACCGTTGAGGGGACAAACGTTAAAATCGCTATGCTCGTCTATGGTTACTTTCTTTCTTTTGGTGTAGATGGTAGAAATAGAAGGGGTGCATTTGGACTAACAGAAGACGTTGCAAGTGCATTCAATGAACCCGTAGGTTATAGATTTGGTTCGAGAACAAAGAGTAATCGAGTACCTGGTATAACCGCAAGAAGATTCTATCCTGAAGATATTGAACAAACCTTAATAAACATAATAGAAAACAACTAATAATGGCGGGACCATCACCAGTAGCACAACTAAGAAATGAACCACCTGATAGAAACCTATCGTTTGGTAAGAATATATTTACCCTTGAGGACACAGGGGGCGCAACAGACCAAGTTAAATTTGGTTTGAACATAATAGATATTACAACGGGGACAACAACCACCGGTAGTACTATTGCAACTCTAAGACAGTTTGAGAACCCATCAGGTACTGCTCACTTTGACTTACAGAATATATTAAAGAACTATACAACCCCTAATCCTAACTTAGAGTCAATTACAGGATTAACTGATAGTTCGTATGAAACATTTAGATTTATAGCTCAAGTAGGTACTGACTTAGGTGGATTTAACGAAAATGAAATTGCATCAGGTACAACAGGTTCATATTGTGTAATAGGTGGTAGAAAACCTTACTATGATTTAGATTGGGAGGATGAAAATCAGTATGTATCTAGAATATCTGAATTATTTGGTTGTCCCATTAGTAGAGATAGAGCATTTGCATTAAGTGATTTAACAGGACCTAAGAGTAGTGCTGATACTCCTGCATGGGTTACAGGTGAAACTGTATTAACACAAACCATACCCGCTGATACTCAAGCAAAAAGAACATTAAGTTTTGTTAACAGATGTGTACCTAAAGCTGTAACATTAGATGACTCAAGAAAAACAATCGGTGCAATTAGGGTAACTATTATGAGTGGTGCAACACAATTGGATGACTTTTTTATTGAGAATATACAATCAAACGGAGGGGGTCCTAATACAGTTGTTGGAGGAACACGATATGATGAATACCCCTATGATGTTATAACCGTTCAATGTGGACATAATATGTATACTGGTGATACATCTAATGCGACCCATTGGTTTGTTGCATCATTTGTTAAATCATGTCCTGCCGACTCTGACATATTTTGGGACACTCCGATAAGTAATGTTTATCGATTTAATGTTGATGATGGTTCATGTAATGACTTTGAGTATGTCGATGTAAGTTGGTTAAACTCATTAGGTTTTAGAGATTACTTTACATTTAGAAAAAGACGTGACTATAATATTAGTATCTCAAAAAGTAACTATGAACAACTTGATGGAACATGGGGTGGTGAAGACTACGAAGTGAACACATACGATAGGGGTGAGAGAGTCTTTTCACAGTCATTAACGGAACAATATACCATCAACACTGATTACCTATCAGATGAAGAGGCAGAGTTCCTTAAAAACCTTTATATGAGTCCTGATGTAAAAGTTAGATTCGAAGGTGAGTCAGACTTTTTCCCTGTTATTATCGAAGACAATTCATGGGAACAAAAAACATTTAGAAAGAATAAACTGTTCCAAGCTACAACAAGATTTAGAATGGCACATAAAATTAATAGTCTAAGAGGATAATGGTTCAGATTAGAGTAGGTGATACATATTTAGACTTATATCAGTTTGACCCCCCTAAGTTAAACTTAAGTATTGAAGATATAACTGATGCAGCTGCACGTAGTTATTTTACTAAAACGTTTAGATTACCGGCAACTGCAAATAACTCTACATTTTTTAATACAGCATTTGAGATTAACGGACAAGATTTTGATGTGACTGTAAAGATACCTGCTCAGTTGATGATTGACGGTAACTTATTTACAGATGGTGAACTAAGACTAAATAAAGTATATATCTCAAGGGAGAATGAAAAGATTGAATATGAGTGTGCATTCTTTGGTTCAGTACGTTCATTAGGAACATCTATTGGTGAAGGAACATTAAACTTATTAGACCTAACAGATTACAATCATATATTAACAACTGACACGATTGTTCAAAGTTGGCAAGCTTATCCTGAGGGTGGTGATACAGATGGTCTATTAGATGGAAATGTAATATACCCACTTGTTGATTTTGGTAACACTTATAACAATGATGGTGATGTTGTAGAAGGTGAAATAAGTAATAGTGAAGGAGCTGGTAGATTACCTTTTACTGACCAAAATAATGCATTAGAAAAAGAAAGATTTAAACCATGGATTAGAGCAAAAGCTGTATGGGACCAAATCTTTGAGGAAGCGGGATTTAGTTATACCTCATCATTTTTAACAGGTGATACATTTAGAAATTTATACATATCAGCACACGGTAATGAAGCAAGTATATTTACTCAGTCATTATCTAATACTGCACGTGTTAGTGGTGGAGGGGACAGTGATGGTGAAGAAATAGAATTATCAGTTAATCAAGGTGGAGAATATGATATCGGTGATAACATGTTAAACGGTAGATATGTTGCTCCTCAAACAGGTACTTATCAATTTGCATATCAATTAATAGGTAATGGACGAAGTACTATTCAAGTCAATATTACTCTAAGACTAAGAAATGATTTAACAACTTTAGCATTTGTAAACCAAAATATTCCTGCACCTAACAATCAAGATGATGAATTTCAATTTAACTTAAGTAGTTCTTTTACTACGACATTAACAGCAGGTGATGAGATTAATCTACAGTTTACTTCTAACGTTGATTTGGAATATGAAGGTAGATTAACTGTAGTAGATGCGCCAGGTGAAATATCAATATCACCCCTACTTCCCGAAGATTATAAACAAATTGATTTTGTTAAAGATATACTAAACAAATACAGATTGGTTCTTGCACCTGACAAAAATAACCCCACAAACTTCATTATAGAACCGTGGGTTAACTATATTGCTTCAGGTGATGAGTTTGATTGGACAGATAAATTAGACGTTTCTAAGGACGTTGAAATTGAACCTGTATTTTATACACAAAAATCTAAAATAGAATTTACAGATAGTGAAGGTGGTGACGTATATAACCAATTATACTTTGACCAATTTGAAGAGGTATATGGAACGTTAAGAGTTTTTAATAGTAATGATTTAATCAAAGGTGATAGAACGATTGACACACAATCTATACCACTTCTTGTAACACAAATTAGGGGAAGTGAAGAAGCCAACAATGGTATGGATAATACTATTATACCACAATTAAATATTCATGAAGCAGAGGATACGGGAACACAATACCTACCTGTAGATAGTAAAAATAGATATGGTTATTACAATGGTATAAAGTCAACCGGTACTGTCGTAGCAAGAGAAGATACGTGGTATATTGAAGACGGAGGGGGAACAACAGGATTTACAGATTATCCAATGATTAGTTCATATTCTTCTTTTCCTCTTAACGCATCTACGATAGACTTTAGTTGGCAAAGAGAACAGGGTTATATAAAATATGGATTACATGATGAATTTATCGGTAGTTCAGTATATGACGTATATTGGAGTAGTTACTTAGAATCGTTATACAATAAGTGGGCAAGAAAGGTAACTGCGTATTTTGTATTGAACTCACAAGACTTAGTGGACTTTAGTTTCGATGATGTAATCTTCGTCAAAGACGCGTATTATTACGTCGAAAAGATTTCAGATGTACCATTAGGTGACAAAGCATCGGTAAAAGTCAGTTTGATAAAATTACTAAATAGGTAAAAATTATATATAATAATAATGGCAAGAGAAGTCGAAATATATTTTAAAGTTGATGGTATAGAACAATACATCACCAACTTAGATGACCTTGAAACCGCATTAGAAGGTGTCAAAGGTGCAACAGATGATGTTACAAAAGCTACTGATGATTTAGAAAAGGCTTCTGAAGAAAACTTCGATAGTCTCGATAATAGAGTAGATACGTTAGACGGTAGTGTCAAACTACTCGCAGGTTCATTAGAGATTGCCACAGGTGCTCTAAACGCTTTAGGACTTGAGAATGAGTTCTTCAAAGCTGTAGAAGAGAATGCAATTAACGTAGTTCTTTTAGCTGAAGGTGCAATCAACGTATCAGAAGGATATAAGTTATTAGCACAAAACCAAAAACTTGCAACGATAGGTCAAAGAATCTTAAATGCGGTTACAAAAGCCAACCCCTATGTATTACTAGCTACTGCAATTATTGCGGCAGGTGCAGCCTTAGGTGCTTACATATTAACATCTAAAAGAGCTGAGGAACAACAGAGGAAAGAGAATGAGGAAAGAAGAGAAGCGATTAAAGTTGCAGCAAGACAAGCAAGAGAAAATGCAGCTAACATTGAAGATGACCAATTAATTAGGGACATCAGAAGAAAATTTAGTGAAGAAGAGTTATTAGAACTCAAAGAAACACAAGAAGCAAAGATTGCAGCTTTTGACGCTGAGATAGATAAACAAGCTGAGATATCAAAATCTTACTCAGATAAAGGTAGGTTAGTTGGTAAAGCTGCAGAAGAACAATCTTTCTTTATCAATAAAGCTGCTGCGATTATTGAAGAAGAGAACGTAAAGTTAGATGAGAATCAAGCTGTACTCGATGAGGTCACAGCAAGATTAGAAGAAATCACAAGAGCAAGAAAAGAAGCGGCTGACGCAGCTGAAGACAATGCTGAGGCTACAGATTTAGAAGCAGCTGCTTTAGAAGAAGAAGCACAAAGAGCGTTAAGAGCACAACAGGACCTTGAGGATGAATTATTCTTAGCTAGACAAGAAGATGAAGAAAGAGAACAAACCGAAGCACAACAAAGGTTCGATGAAAGAATTTTACAAGCTGGTGAGAACGAAGAATTAATTAAACAAAGTGAAGAACTATTCTTAACAGAATTAGCTGAGATTAACGCAAGATACAGACAAGAAGAAAAAGATGACCAAGACCAAGCTGATGCTGAAAAACTTGCAACACAACAAGAAATAAATAATCGAATATTAGATTCTGAATTACAATTACAAGACGCACGATTAGGTGCGATTAGAGCTGGTGCAGGTGTTATCGCACAATTAGCACCTGAGAATGAAAAATTACAAAATGCAATATTTGCTGTTGACCAAGCAGCCGCAGCTGCTGAAGTAGTATTGAACTTACAAAGAGAAATGTCAGCTACAAGAGTACAAGCTTCAGTTCTACCTGAACCAGCAAAAAGTGGATATTTAGCAGCAGCTAATGGTGCTGCAAGACTTAGAGCTGGTATATCATTAGCAACAATCGCAGCATTAAGTATCGCAAGATTTAAAGGAAATAAAGGTGAATTACCACCTGAAGAAACAATTCAGTCTGTAGACCCACGTAATTTTGCAATAGCTAATGATACTACAACCCAAGGTCAAGATATACAAATTGGTGGACCTAATGGTGGTGGATTTGGTGGTGGTACAGTAAGAGCTTATGTGACAGTTAATGACATCAATAGTGCACAAGAAGCAAATCAACAGATAGAAAACCTTTCAAGATTATGATTGACGAAAAAATAGATAAGATAGTTGAATTAGATATAAGTGATGACGAATTGGATGAGGAGTTGTTTGATGAAATGGGTGTTGATATAATATCCTTTGTAGACCAACCAGCAATTCAAACAGACTTCTTATATTTTAATGAAGAAGACTATTCTTTTAGAAAAAACTCAGAATGTCCCGATGGATTTGAACATAAAATGCCTGATGGAAAATGGATGTGTGGTAAAGAACATAGTAGTTATTCTGAAGAAGAGAAGTTAGCTATTGTAGAGTTTGCTGAGAACGATGAGAACGGTATATACATCACCAAAGATGATTTGTATATGGATATGACCTTAAATAAATTTGCGGGTATTGGTGATGTTGTAACAGCTATTAGGTCATTAGATATATTGAAAAGGTTAACTATCAAAAAAGATAATCCACCTGAGACTTATTGGAGGTATACAGGACCTAATGCTCAAAGAGACTTCTGTAGAGCGATGATGAGGTTAGCAAACTCAGGTAAGATATTTACAACCGATGAGGTAAATAGAATGAGTTCTTTGAATAGTGACTTTGGACCAAGAGGTAGTTCACCTTATTCTAAACTAAGTTGGAA
>PDMW01011011.1_pt1 | contig 10839 bp, 12 predicted proteins | sample 1515511 | NCBI WGS metagenome assembly PDMW01 (sample SAMN07343023, study PRJNA328102) | Marine metagenome, whole genome shotgun sequencing project. | biome: marine; feature: bay; material: water; isolation source: viruses from water sample < 0.22 micron filtered, nuclease treated, low... ... | reverse complement strand
GTTACTTGTATTCCTTTTTCTAATGCTTTAACATCATAATTCAAAGACTTCTTAGTATCTTGAGAAAGTAATTCTAAAGTAACTAGTTTATCTGGATGTTCAACTTCAGGAACTTCAATAACCTTCGCAGAAAAGAGAGTATATCTATCTCCATTCTTTTTGACTTCATCTACCTTTACTCGAACAATATCTCCTACATCGACATTAATCTTAGTATTTAATGCTTTACCAACATTCATGTATATTTTATCTTCTATTTCAGAATAAAATTTACCTTCTCCTTCTGCTGGCCCAGCCCCTAAAGTATATGAATTAAGATTGCTCTTAGTAGTTTTCTTATCTAATACAATTAAATCTAAGTCTACAAACTTCTTCCATTTAATCCACTTAGGGTTCTTTCTAGTACCAACATAATAAGTAGAAGTAATATCTTTAATTACTACCCCTTCTGATGTAGGCATCTCCATAATTTCTTTAGAATATTCTTCCACGTCTTTTACATTATCAGCAATACGAGTATCTTTTTTAGAAGGGAATGCTATCTCTTCTGATGAATGCATTGAATAATTATTAAAAAGAATATTAATCCTATCTTTTAACTCTTCTTCTAGTAGGTTCTGCTCATTGTGTCGCATAACATCAAAGACGTGCGCTCTTAATGTAGCATCAGGATATTTACCTTTGAATACATGAGCAATTGTATCTGCTCTATGTAATGGTTCATCCTTCTCGAAAAGAATTAATTCTGCATCAAGAACACAATCACCGTATTTCTTCTGCTCCATTTCCTTTACTTGACCTTCACATTTATCAGTAATGTCCTTTTCGTTATAGGAATAGACTTTAATCTTATCATCTATTTTATGAATCTGAATACGCATACCGTCGTACTTTTCTTGAACAACATACTCTCCACTAAAGCCTCTAAGTTCTTTTAAGTCATCAATATCGAAGATTCTATACATTGGTTTATTCGGTACGATGAAATCACTTTTAGATTTCATCTCCGCTTTCTCAATGCCTTCAATATCTTTCAAGTCCTCAAACTCTTCTTCATCATATTTAGAGAAGAATAGCGTCTGTAATATCTCTAAAGCGGCATTTACTTTACTTTCTACCTTCTTTGAGTCTTTTCCATCGCCATACTGTTCGATAATATACAGGGCAATATCCTCTTCGGCTATGTCAAGTCCCTCTAACCCATCTGTTATCGTGTCGGGTTCCATGTCCTTAATTGACCAAACTTCTTTTGGAAGTGCTTTATCGTCATTTCTTAAAGCATAGTGAGTAAATTTAACCATAGTCTCTGGTGAATCCATCAATGCTTCAAGAACATTACCTTTGAATCTTTTAGCAAATGGGTCTTTAATTAATTCAGAACTAAACCTTAGTTCTTTAATTCCTTCGTAGAGTTTTTCTGCTATCTCACTAGTAGGGTCTTTTATTTCCTTATCGTTTAATTCATCTTCTTCGATAAAGTTTTTCATTTCTTTACTTAGTGCATTTAATTGTTCATAGATTTCTCTAATATCATCTACTGCTTTACTCCACTTATTCCCATATTCTTTAGGGTCAGTACGAGCAGATAGATAAGCAACTCTTGTTTTCTCGAAAAGACGTATAATCTCTTCAGATGAGTTACCATCTTTTTCAATTAGAAGAGGCATGGATTATCACTTTTTTAAATTGATGACGATAAATCTAAACTGCCTCTATCATCTACTCCATTTCTTTCTTCTTTCTAAATTTTTAGGTTGAGTTGGTTGAGACATTTGAGGTTGGGGAGCAGATTGAGGGAGGTTTTGATTTCTAGGGTCTGAAAGAGCCATTTGTTTAGCATTCATTATGTCTCTCTCATAAAGAACTGGTTGCTTATTCATTTGTTCTTTTAAATGCCCTATAAACTTGCCCACATTCATTCCTTTAGTTTTAGACAATTCATTATCTGTCTGTTCATATAGTTCTTTTGTCTTATCGTTATAAAACCTAAATGACTTCTTTAAAGTTTCACCTGCTAAACCATAACCTTCTTTATCTTGGGTTTGATTTGTAATCTTTGAAGCATCTTGAACTTTAGGTCGCTTAATCTTTTGAACTTCTACTTCTGAATCAAACTCATTAACTTGAGTTGGTTCAATGTTCATTCGCTTCTTAGCACTTAATTCTTGCTTTACTTTTCTTGCTTTTTCAATGGCTAAAGAAACCATTCTTTCTTCTCTTGTTACTCTTTCGGGCATATTAATCACCTTACTCTGGAATTGGGCCGCCTCTGCTCGCTTGCCTAAAATAAATATATAAGTTTGTGTCATCAGAATTATAATCTTCTATGTGATTTTTCCATTTACCACCATCTTTATTTCTGTAATATGAATCTACATTTGTTTCTGCCTTATCGCCTGTCATTTTTAACTTTCGCAAAGGGATAGGCAGTTGCAGAGAGTCTTTTTTAATCCATTGTAGAACTTTTGGATGTACGAATTTATCAAATAATCCTTCTAGTTCTTCTGGGCTTTTATAATCGTTTTTTGCTTTTAGTAATGTTTTCCATTTCATATCATTGACCTCCTACGTTTTCTACCATCTTATGAATATCTTTCCAATCCATACTTCCAACATCACCAACAGGTGAAGAAATCTTATTATCCATTGAAGGAGTAGGGCTTTGAGAAACAACTAAACCAGACTTCATTAGCAAATTATCCTTTGCATATACAGTCCTCTCTAATGTTTCAATCTTATCTGTTAAGGCTTTTAATATAGCCAAAATGTCGTTACTAACTTTGTTTTCTTCAGTCATCTTTTTTCTCTCCTTTTTTGGGTGGATAAACTAAATCACGTAATTGACGATACAGCAACTCGTACTCCTTACGGAGTTTACTTGCAGTAGCGACTATATCTACGTTGCGCTCATCCATTGATTTCATTTTCTTTTTAAGTTTATCATCTGATTTAATAAAGTTAATTTCTTTAAGTACAATAATTAAATCCCCTAACTTAGTAAAGTCCTGTCCAAAAAATTCAGTAGGAGAAGCAGAGTTTACTTGCTTCTTAAGTTTCTTTTTTTCTTTAGGATTTAATGTATCTAGTAAGTTCTTTGATATTTCTTTATCTTCTTTGAGTATAAACTCTTCGCCATTATCGTAGTAGTTCCATGTCATTCTATTCACCTTTATCTTTTGTATTTTCCATCAATCGACTTAGAGTTGTCTTAAGATACTTTAAATCGTTTTGGACTCCAGTATATATCTTACCATCTTTTTCTGTGAGTTTCTCAGTTTCTTTTTCTCCATTCCCAGAAGCCATATAATCAGAATGTGCATCCTCTAATCTTTTCATTCCGTCTGTAATACGTTCCATCCTTTCAGAAGAATCTTCTAAATTTTCTTCTAGTTCAGCAAGAATTGTTTTGTATTCGTTAATCACAATTGAATCCATAATAACTTCATCACCCTTCGCTGGGGCTTCGTCTAACATTGTATAAAAATTAGACTTAATTTTTTGTATTTCCCTATCAATTTTACCATTTCTGCTCGTTTCAATATCCAATCCTTTCTGAGAAAATTCTATCTTTACTGGTAACTTTTGTTTTTCCTTACTTCCTATTCTTTCTCTAATAGAATCTATTTTGTCAGATAAATTATCTAATAGTTTATCTCTTCTTTGTTTAGCAGTACCCTTGTTATATTCGGAAGATAAATCATCTAATGCTTCTAAAAAAGAAGTAGCGTCTTGATTAAATTGAATCATATTACCTTTATCAGTAGTTCTGATTCTTCCTAAGTCCTCTTTAATTTTAGTTTTTAATTTTAACATATTGTAATCTATCATAGAACTACTATATTCAGCAGAATCCACTACTCTACCCAAAAGAATAAACACATCTTCTAAACTCTGGGCGTATTGTTTTAAATTACCTCTCAATTGACCTTTTGCGCCAGTAGAAACATATAAAGGAATTCCTGATTTAACTATCATACTCCTAAGTTCTTTATATTTTTCAGCAGTTAGTTTATTTTCTAACACATCAAATTTAGTAAAATTTTCTCCCTGTAGCGGTTTTTTACTTTTATCTAATTGCTTACCACCCTTTCTTGGTAATAAGAAATATCTATATTTATTTTTATCATTTACTAGTAAATAAACTATCTGCTGCTTTACTATTGGGTCATTATCAAATAAATCTTTGACATCGCTAGATACTATCTTACCACTAATTATAGAAAGTAAATTCTTATAAAATCCTAAAGTTTTAGCAGTTCCTTCTTTTACAGAAGTATCTGTTTTACTTTCTGCGGTTACTTCATCTTTAATGCTAAGCCTGTCTAATTCAGACCTTAATGACTTTTTGAGCAGTTCTAGAATTTTACCTACTGTGTCTTTATATTCTGAACCGAAGGCATTTAGAATCATAGTCATAGTTCTTCGTAAATCAAATACTAATATATCAAAATTAGTTTCTTTACCTCTTCTAAGAACATTACCTTTTCCCGCACCTTTAGGGGTCTGAGCATTCAAATGTTGTAATAATGAACTATCTGTACTTTTAGGAGTACCTACTTTACCAATTTTTTTCAATTGTGCTTTGGCTTTGTCTCCGTAAAGTAGTCCTGCCTTTGGTTTCTTTCCATCGAATAAATTTCTAATTAGTGATTTTTTCTTATAGAATTCATCAACATCTTGTTTATATTGTTCATTGAGTACTTTAATAGTTTTACTTTCTTTTTTCCCTTTGAGTTTATCAATCTTATCAATCTCTTTTTGAATATCCTTATCTAATTTAGATTTAAGTTTGTCATAACTAGCAGCCTCTTTAGGGTCAATTTCTTTTTTAGATTTATTCTCTTCGTAGTCTTTGCCAAACTTGATAGTTGATAGTTTTTTAGTCTCCTCAAAAAACTTATCAGTTAATTTGTCTATTTTAGATAGTGCATCATTTACAGGCTTATTTCTTTCAGTAATTTCTTTATTTTCCTTTACTTGTTCAGGAGTTAATCTTTCACCAACATTAAGAGATAAATTAACAGGTACTTCTATTTTCTTATCTATCAAATATTTTTCTTTGTTTATTTCAGAGTCAGACCCATATTCTTTTGTTAGTTCTTTTGCATTTGCATACTTAGATAAGAGTTTGAGTTTTTGAACTTGAATTGAATCTCCTTCACTTTCAGTCTTAGTACCTTCTGTGTATTTTCTATTATAAACAATCCTATTAAGGTAAGGCTTATTTTTAATATATTCACCAATATTAATTTTTTTACCGTCGAAAGTGTCTATTGGTTCTAGAAGTCTTTTCAATGCTTCCACAGCCTTAGTCTTACCTTTGGCTTCTAATCCTTGTGCCATAGTATATTTGGCATCTTGTTTAGATATTTTACTAACCATATCATCATACATAAAAGATAACAAACCATAAATATCATTATCTATTCCTTTCAGAATGGCCTTATGTAACATCTAATTCACCTCAAAATGGAATGTTTTCTTTTCTTCCTCTTTTACTAGGAGGTAACAAAACTACATCTGGAACATCATTAGATGATGTTTTAGACTTATGCGTAGTATCTGGTGGTAATCCACCAACAGAAAAATCACGGTTCTTTGCGACCTTTCTAGTATCATTTGCATTCTGTGTCTTTAGTTTTGCTAATTCTTTTCTTAGCCTAATTTCTTTTTGTTTAGTATCTTCGCTCATATCATCCAACTCTCCTTTCACTTCTTCTATCTACGTTTTGATTACCCGCATCTTCAGGTAATCCTTGAAATCTTTTATCTGGGCCAGTACTAATAGAAGGTTTATTTCTAGTTTTTGCTGGGTTTTCTTGAGGTTTACTTCCACCCTCTGCGAATTGCCTTGTTTGTTCATCTAAATCTCTTTGGTCTAGATTAGAACCTGCTAATGGGTCTTTTTCTAAATCCTTTTCTTCACCTTCTTTTTCTTTAGGTTCTTCAGGTTCAGGTTTAGTGTATGTAAATTGACCATCTTCATCCATTTCAATTTCAAATCCTAGATTCTTAATTGCTGCTGCAATACTAACTTCTAATTCTCTCTTTCTTAATACTGCTATTTCATCTTCTTCTTCACTTGGAGGGAGTTTTAAATCCCAATCAGTAATGCCGAATTGTTTCACTAAGAAGGGAAATACATAATTATTGTAGACATTCTGAGCCATTTGAACTGCTCTGTTAGTAACGAGAATTTGCATACCTTCATTATTTAATCCACCGCTTGTAGTATTATCGGCCATAAAGATTTTACTTACACCGTAAAATGCTGCAATTCTGTCCCGTAAATCTTCCTTGACTGAAACGTAATCCATCTCCTTCAAACTGTCCATGAACTTAATCCATTCAACTGCCCCTTTACCGTTCTCTGCTTCGATTCCCATAACAGGAATGAAGTGTGGGTCTTGTTCCATCTTTTCCTTAACAGACCTCCAAAAAGAGCGCATAGAGTCCATGTTTCTAGTCTGTACTGCTAATAGACCTCTAGGCATTCTGCTCTTTGTATAAGACGAATTAACATAATTCTCCATAGCAATCAATGTCATAATATGATTATAGAGAGTCAATATAGGAGAAAGCCCATACAAACGAGAAGGGCTGTATTTGCTAAAGTGAAGGACTTCCCCTTCTAAAAAGTATTGGTCAGCACCTCCGACTCTATTTACATAATGAATAGGGAATAAATTACTTCCACAAGTTTCACACATTTCATGGGGTTCAATAGCAATAATGTCTCGATGATTTACGCAGGTAAAACCCTTAGTACCTCTAACACCGTTTTCATCGGCATAGATATACATAGTTACTGGGTCGCCTCGATAAAGTTCTTTTACTCGATGCATACGAATTTTACCATTACCGTCAATAAAGTATTCCTTTACCATAACAATATAAGCATCATCCATTGTATTCAAATCTTCTTCTAATTCTTTGAGAACGTCAATGAATAACTGTTCTGATTTATTTACGTTCTGTTCTAAGAATTTTTCAATGTATTCTAATTGTTTAGGGTCTGGAAGTCTTAAATTTTCAGAACCGCATCTAGTACATTCAGTAATAGGCTTTTGGTGTTTCTTACCACAATCTTGACAAAGGGCTTCATATGCCTTTTCCCAAACATATCCTCTTCTAAAGATTTCTTGCTTCAATTGAGTAACACAGGTTCTAACAATGACAGATTGTTGAACCATTGAATAAATGACTGGGGCGGTCATCATTTGTTGATTACGCCTTTCTTGAATACCAATGTTAAAAATTTGCCTATCGGCAGGTTTGGGAGTAGAACGTCTAAACAAGTTAGTTATGGAGAATCTCTTCTTTTCTTCAACCATAGCCTACGCCTCCCTAATTAGGGTAATGAGATGCCCCTATTAAGCCTTTTTGTTTCTTAGTCTTGCTAAGTCTCCACCGTCAATTTTATCCTCTGGTGGAGTTAATTCTGCAATTTTCTTTTGTTTTGGAGATAGTTCTTTATTCTTAATAACAGTAGTATTTTTACCTAAATGTTTCTGTTGCTGTTCACTTAATTCTTCAATATGAAGCAATTCCTTACTAACGCCTTCTTTATGTTCTTTACCAGACATTAAAGTTCCATCATCATGTTTATGTGTTTCTCCTGTCCATTGAACAGGTTTCCCGCCTTCAAGGTAAAAATGCCTTTGGCCTTTACCTTTCTGTATTTCTCCATATTTTTCGCAAGGGTTCTTTCCACACCCACAATTTCTTTTAATTATTTGTTCCCATTTCATTTTAATCACCTTTTAAATCTACAACGGGGTTTTCGAGCCTTTGTTTAGAATCCATATTTTTAAGACGTTGCCTTTCTTTTTTTTGCCTTCTAAGAAATTCTTTTCCGTATCTTTTAATATCTCGTTCTTTTTGTTCTCGAACACTATCGCCAACAAACTTAACTTTATTTTTATCTTCTGATACCTGTTCCTTTCCTTGTATAATTCTATCTGTAATATAACTTTCTTCTTCAAGCCTTTGCGTTTTTCGCCTTTTAATAATATTTTGCCAATTCATTTTAATCTCTCCTTGTAAATCCTCTTCCACGACTTCTTCCTTCAACTCTTCTATAAACATTTTTTGCAGTTTTTCCTCTAGGAACGTGTTGTTTTCCTTTTTCCTTTCCTGCTCTTTTCTTTCTGTTTTCATAGGCTCTTTGACTAGGGGTTAATGATTCAGCAACGGCTTTAGGAGCATATCTTCCTTTTTTGTATGTTCCTTTCTTTTTCTTTCCATCAGGATTAGCCATATCTTTCCATTTTTCATCTTTCCATTCAACTATATTTTTTTGGGACTCTGTTAAATTTTTCTTTTTAAGAATAGAAAACCACTTAATTGACAAAGCCCCCACCTCTCTTTCTATATCTTCTATTCAATTCTTGAGATTTGCGCCCTGACCAATCACCGGCTTTGGTTCCATGAGTATCGTCAGCAAGTAAATCGGCATGTATTTCTTCTCTTAGTGTTGGTTTAGTATAAACTCCCTTCGGTGCTTTATACTTCTTTTTCAATACTTCTTCCCAACTCATACTATCATACCTCCAATACCTTCTAACTCATCCATAGCAGACATCTTACAGTTACCTTGTAACTTAGAAATATCATCAACATATATTCCTTCTTTAGCAAAATCAAAACCAACATGGTCTTTATGGTTCTCCCATTTCATTAACTTGAATATCTCATCACATCTAGATTTATACCAATCGGCCTTCTTGTACGACTTTTTCATACGAATTAATTCTAATAATAATTCAGCATTACCCTTCTTTAGTCTGAAATGCGGTAAGCATTTAGTTAATAGATTGACTACATCTCCTTGTGAATAAAAGTTTAAGCGATTAACAGGCCGTGTATCTTGAGGGGATTTTTGGTCTAAATGTAACTTACCAAACCCAATAGATTTGTGCATTTCATTCATAAACACCTTACCTCTTTCTCCAGTGGCAACTAACCCTACTCTTGGATTATGGTTTCTATCCATAGTAATATAGCCGTCGGAATCAATAAATGCGGCAGTATAAGCCCAAACATTCTTTTTTAATTCATTAGGTAATTTATAATAAGCACCATCTATACTACCTACTTCTAATTTCTTAATCATTTTAGAAATAGTATTACTTGAATTGGCTTTATGTAAATTGTTTGGCATTTGGTCATGAATAGTTCCAATGCCAATTCCCGGATTTTCGCATATTGATTTTAAAATAAAATTTAAAGACTTTTCCTTTTTAGATTTAATTAAAGATTGGTCGCTAATTTTCTTTAACTCTTCTCTAAATTGTTTTTTTGCTAATCTAGATTCTTTTTCCAATTTAGCATAGTTAGAACCAAAAGCCATATCTGTTTTGTTTAAATCTATTTCCCATAACTTACAAAGAGAATCAACTATGTTTCTTCTTTCTTTAACTTCTGAAATCTTATTTAATTTAGATAAATCTTTTTCATTGAATCTCATTTTCAATAGAGGAATCTTATACGGAGTAATCCAATAAATAGAATCAATACATTTGTGTAGATGGTCTGCATATCCATCAATAACTGTATCAATAGTTTCCGACATTCTTATTCTAGAATCTCCTTTTAGTTTCCTTCTTGCTTTACGCATCTTTCTTACTAAGTCTGGAATATTTTGACCATCAACAATGTATTCAGAAGGGAATGTGGATAGTTGTTTTCTAGCATCAGTAGCATTAATATTTAGATTCTTGGATAGAGTATTTACTGCTTCATAATCAGACATGACATAATCAGAAACTCCTGTTAATTTAGTACTTAAATCAGTTTGGACTTCTGATAATTCTTCTTGCTTTTCTCTTTCCAATTCCGCTAAACGCTTCATTCTTTCAGAGGCTTCGTCGTATTCTTCTGCCGTTGTCACATAACCACCTCAAAAATTCATTCCTATAACGCCGCTTGTGGGCTGATAGCGGTTAGTCTTAACCGGCTCAAATAAACCCAAGTCATCTAACAGTATGAATGTTTCACTCATAGTATGGGTAGCCGCATTAGCAAGGGCTAAACTCATAACCATATCGTCATGCGCTCCAATTCCCTCAAACTTCCCTTTGTCTGTAATAGCAAACATTGACAATTCTTCTAAAAGAATCATTGATACTCTTCGGCTCTCTTCATTACCATAAGGTAGTCTAATCTTTTCATTCTCAAAATTCATTTGCAAACTTAGAATAATCTCTTCCTTTCTTTTTCTAGTAGTGTTAAAGTCATGAACATTCAAATCAGATACATTCCTCAATTCTTGTGTAAATGATTTAGCGAAGGTGTTAGTCTCAAACAATACTACTTCGGGATGGAACATCTTTCCTATTAGACGAACCTTTTCTATGTTCTCTCTAAACTCAACATTCTTAGAACGGTCAACAAACACTACTGTTTTATTGTCATGTTCATCAACTTCTAATACAGTAATTACATTGTAATCTCCATCAGTTGAAATAGCAGGGTCAACCCCTACATAATACTTGAAGCCTTCACGCCTTTGTGGTTTCAAAACATAATCCTTATCTTTGGCCCTCTCTAAATAATCAGGATTGAATAAAGAAGTACCTGTTGAAATAGGTACACACATGTATTCTCTTGTAAACATCAATGAACCTACTTCTGCTTTACGAGCCATCAACGCATCGTAATTCCATCTATCCGGCCATAAAGGTTCATTCAAAGAATTAAGACATGGATATGTTCTGACCGTATAAGCCTCATTTTCTGCTAACTGTTGGTAAATATCTGTGTAACTAAACGGAGTACCAATAACTCTCAATGATGCAGTGTGATGCAGTGTAGGTATCATGTCACCATAAAACCAAT
>PDMW01031226.1_pt1 | contig 10849 bp, 15 predicted proteins | sample 1515511 | NCBI WGS metagenome assembly PDMW01 (sample SAMN07343023, study PRJNA328102) | Marine metagenome, whole genome shotgun sequencing project. | biome: marine; feature: bay; material: water; isolation source: viruses from water sample < 0.22 micron filtered, nuclease treated, low... ... | reverse complement strand
GTTTGTAACGTTGAGACCAAAGATCTTTCTAACAGAATCGCTGAAGTCAAGGCGATCCGTGATGACCTAAAACAGGCGGCATAATTATGATGAAATTTGAAAACACTGCCCGAGTGGGAGATAGAATAAAATCTTTTGACTTTGAACCGATGGAAGGACGTGAAGATCGGTTCGTGGTCGGAGAGGTTGTAAAGAAACATGAGTTCGGAACGGTTCACGAAGAGACTTTGATTCCGTACTCTTGTTACATCGTGAAGTGTGAAGAGTCTTCGCACGATCAATATGAATTAGGACAAGAAGTGTTTGTTCCTTATGAAGTCGATTTTATGGAATATGAAGAAAGGGTGAAAAAATTATGAGTATTGTAGTTGGGGGTGAGTACCTAGTATTCGCCTCAAGTAAAAAATCGTTCATCGAAGAGTTGGTGTTCGCTAAGGGATCTTTTGAAGACAAGGACTATGTCTCTGTAACTGTATCTGAGACAATGAGAAACGGATCATATATCATTCGTCCACAGAACCAAGATGAGGTTGAGATGTTAGAAGGCGCAGCCTATGCGGATGACGATGAGATCTTTGAGTTCCAAGGTTTCGAAGACATTGAGTTTCAAGAGTCGTATGACGGTTGCGGTATTGACTACGAATCCGAAGGTATGGGCGTAGAGGAAGAAGAAGAACTGCTCGAAGAGTTGTACGATTCTGAAGACTGGCCTGACGAGTTCTTCTCCAAAAAAGGATTCGAAGAAGTTGATTCTCGGTCATATATTATTGGCGCCGTGGACATCGAATCTGTATAAATAATTACAAGATTGATCTGCTTTAATGATCCGCATTGGTTCATGCGTTAAAAGAATCGTATAATCCGAATAGGAGAAATGCGATGAGTTACGAACTAACTTACAGAGGTGTAACATACACCAAACAAGTTAAAGCAACTTCAGGCGTTAAGAAATCGTCTAAGTAAGTTTAACGAGGGCGACTTTAGTTTGCGAAGATTACTATATATTGTTATGAAGACTAAAAGTCGCCCATTTTATAAATAACTGTGAATGAGAAGTAAACTATGTATAAACGAGACGTTTTCGAGATATTCGAAGAGTTTGAAAAAGCAACTAACAAAGCCCAAAGAAAAGAGGTACTGTTGAAGTACTCTGAAGTTAATGCACTATTGGACATACTCCGAGGCACATTCGATGATGCTTTGGAATTTAACCTACCCAAAGGTCGTCCACCTTTTACCCCAAATTTACCTGAATCTGTCCCATCATCTCTGCACAGAAAGCACCGAGACTTCGGTTACTTTGTGAAAGGTGCGGTGGCGGATTCTACGCCCGCATGGAAAAGAGAACGAAAGTTTGTCGAGATGTTGGAATCAATTCATCCAGCAGATGCGGAACTCGTATTGTCAATGGTGGAGAAAAAATCTCCTGTGAAATTTTTAACCAAGAAACTTGTACAGGAGGCATTTCCTAAATTAATAACCAGTTAAGTTCCTATAATAATAATCATAAGGAGTATTATGTCGAGAAACCAAATCGAAAGATTAAAGAAAGACCAGAGAGAACTCACTCACCAGATTCGAAGGTTGCAGAAGAAAGGCCTAGATGGGAAAGCACACCGCTTGATGGTGAAAGAGAATTTCTTAAATCAAACAATTGAGGATTGTACCTCTACTCGATAAGGAAGGTGATCAAGTATCTCGTAGTGGGGACTTGTTCCCCACTTCGTTACTTAATTAAGAATGGAATATTATGCCCACATATACTTTTAAAGACGAGAACACTGGCGAAGTGTTCGATAAATTCATGAAGATATCCGAACTGGATACATTCCGTGAAGAAAATCCACACCTAAAAAACATCATTCATGCACCCGAACTTATTTCGGGTAATAAGTCTGCTCGGCAAATCGCTGGGTCAGAATGGAATGATCATATGAAGAGCATCAAGAAAGGTGCTGGAAAAGACAATACTATTAACACATGAGAAAAGATAAAACTTCCCCTCTCAAACTGAGAATAGATGACCTACGTACATTCGAACCACTAACCGAAAACCAAGAGAAGGTTTACAAGGCGTGGAACGAAGACAACCATCTTGTACTGACAGGTTCGGCTGGTACAGGTAAAACATTCTCTGCCGTTTATCTGGGACTGGAACAAGTTCTGGATAAAGGCAATCAATTAGAAAAGGTCGTGATCACACGATCCATTGTACCCACACGTGAGATTGGATTCTTGCCTGGCTCAATGGAAGAAAAGATGGAACCATATAGTGGCCCATACCGTGCGATCTGTACCGAACTATTCCAAGACACAAAGGCATATGACAAGTTAGTTGAACAAGATGCCGTTGAGTTCTTATCTACGTCCTATATAAGAGGGACAACGTTCAATGATGCAGTAATCATTGTGGATGAGATGCAGAATCTCACATTCCACGAACTAGATTCTGTTATCACTAGGATTGGACAGAACTGTAGAATCATTTTCTGTGGAGACTATCTCCAGTCGGACTTTACCAAAGAGTCTGATAAGAATGGGTTCGGTAAGTTCCTGAAGATCATTGAACATATGACTAAGTTTAGCGTAGTTACGTTTACATGGGCAGACATTGTTAGATCTGACTTCGTGCGTGACTATATAATGACCAAAGAAATGTTAGAGATAAACTAATGAGACTATCAAAAAACTTTACGTTAGCAGAATTTACCAAATCACAAACTGCACTCCGTCTGGATCTGGATAACAATCCTAACGAAGAACATCTAGAAGCTGCACAGATGTTGTTCGACTATGTTGTTCAACCTGTTCGTGAACACTTTGGCCCAACTGTAATCAACTCTGGTTACCGTGGCGCTGAGTTAAACAAAGCAGTCGGTGGATCATCTAAGAGTCAACACTGTAAGGGTGAGGCAGTCGATATCGAAGTGCCAGGCGTACCCAATGCAGAAGTCGCAGAGTGGATTCGTGAGAATCTAAGTTTCGACCAACTGATTCTTGAGTTCTACACGCCAGGTATCCCTGACAGTGGTTGGGTACATGTATCCTATGTAGACCCCGATTCGAATCGTAAGTCTGTATTAACTGCTCTTAAAGAGAATGGTAAGACCGCATATAAAGTTGGTCTTATAACGGAATAATCATGGCAAAGTATACACGTCACGATCCGCAAAACAAAAAACGTAACAAACATAAACAATTCTCTAAACAGGGTAAGATACACAGAATAAAATCTGTTGAGAGTGATCAAAGAGTATATAATGAACAAGAATATAATATTTCAGTACATGGTAGTAAATGACCAAGTAGATAAACGTGGGGACGTAAATGGTAGAAAACGTTCTAATTTATATCAAGAAGTAGCATCTATATCACGTGAATCATTCGAAATTTATGCTGAAGAGATTGGTTGCGAGTATATGTTCTCTGATGAAAGAGTGTACACCGAAGGTCACGGTTGTGCTACATCTGCTTTATTTGAATGTCTGAGAGTTATCTACGACCCATATTTTGATCAGTTCGATAAAGTATTATTTGCCGATGCTGATATTGTAGTAAACACTAAAGAAAATATTTTTGATGTATCTGATGCCGAAGTTTACGGTGTCTTAGAAAGCGATATTATTATACCCAATAAAGACGGTGGTTATAATGCATGGGATTATGACGATACTGTCTATCAAAATTGGGCGGATAAGTTTAAAATGCATGACTGTCCTATTGTACCAAGTTTAGGGGTCGGCAAAAAATATGATTCTAAGTTTACAATTATGAATACTGGAGTCGTTGTCTGGACTAAAGAAGCAAGACTAAAAGCTAGAAAGGTATTTGAAGATTGGCAACCTTGGTGTTATCCAAAGATGTTGGGAGAGCATACGAAGGTTCATGATAATTCACTCCGTAATGATCAACCATTCATCTCTGCACAGTTGACAAAACATAATTTTGATATAGAATCTATAGATCAAAGTTGGAACGACACACCACCACATTATAGAGGTGAACTTACTCACGAAACTGCCATCAACAACGGTCATTGTAAGTTTTTGCATTACACTGGCGGACACCACAAATCAACTATGATTGAATTCTTTTATGATGATAAGTTTCCTATATTCAATGAAGATTGGTAAAAAAGACTTGACAAATCCTGCCCAATAGCATATAATACATATGTTAACTAAGGAGAACAAATGAGAAATGACCACGAAAGAATAATCTTGACCGATGTAGACGGTGTCCTTCTGAACTGGGGTTACGCCTTTAAAGTTTGGATGGAACAAAAGGGTTACGATGTAAAAGACCCTGATGTCTACAACGTTGATAAAATATTTGATATGGAACGAGCCGAAAGTAAGAAGATGGTTCGTCACTTTAATGAGAGCGCTTCGATCGGTTTCCTACCACCGTTGCGTGATGCGATACACTACGTTCGCAAACTGCATGAAGAACATGGTTACGTGTTTCATGCGATCACTAGTCTAAGTCTTGACCCCCATGCCGCTAAGTTGAGAGAACAAAACCTTGCGAAGTTGTTTGGTGAGACTGCGTTTGAGAAAGTTGTTTGTCTTGACACTGGTGCTGACAAGGACGAGGCGTTAGAACCTTACCGTGACAGTAACTTCGTCTGGATTGAAGACAAGGTTGAGAACGCAGAAGTCGGAGATAAATTAGGTCTAGATAGTATACTAATAGAACATGCCTATAACATGGACAATAAAGACTTCCCTCTAATGAAAAACTGGAAGGAGGTTTACAACTACTTGGAGGGTTAAGTGCCTAAACGATTCACAGGATATTCGCAGTTTTATCATGATGCTGCATTATCCATAATAAATGAAGATGGATCAATAGCGTTCGCTTCTCACAGCGAACGTTTCTCTAGACGTAAAAACGATCAATGGGTTCATAAATCTTTATGGGAATATTATAAGGATGATGATCACCTATCTTTCTACGAAGACGAAAAACTTAAAACTAATATACGTAGACCAACAGGCGATCGTAGTCCCACTATTGCAAAGTATCATCTTCATCCCGAATATGATTCCTTTACCTCTCATCACGTCTCACATTGTGCAGGCGCATTCTACACACGACCTTGGAAAGACCGTGAATCTACGGTTATGGTTTCCATCGATGGCGTGGGAGAACACCAGACCGCCATCATCCTAGATAACAATTTTAATTTAATCAAGGAATGGACTTATCCTAAGTCTGTTGGGTTGGTCTACACTACTGCTACGAAAGCGTTAGGATTACGACCACTTGAAGACGAGTATGTTGTTATGGGTTTAAGTTCTTATGGCAACCCCGATAGTCATTTATTAAAGTGGTTAGTGGATTGGTACAATAATTTACCTAACGTGACCGAAGAAATAACTAACGAACTAATAAGTAATTTTGACAGTTATTTAGATGAGGGTAGTGATTTTGAAAAATCAAGATCAGAAATGCGGACACAGATAACAGATCACGTTGACCCCAAAAAGAATAAAGGATTGTCCCATGCAGATCTTGCTGCTACAATTCAAGCATTTGCCGACTGGGCGATCATGGACATCATGAGAGAGGCACGTAAGTACGGTAGTAAACTTGTTTACTCTGGTGGTTGCGCCCAGAATGTTGTTATCAATTCAAGACTTCCTGAACTATTCGATGAAGTACACATTGCAGTGTCGCCTACAGATGCTGGTTCATCACTAGGTTGTGCAGCTCATTCATGGAGTCAACACACAGGAAAAGATCAACTCATATGGACTCCTTACCTTGGTTATAATATCGATCGAGAAGTAAACCCCAAGGAAGTAGTTGATCACCTCTTAGAACACAAAGTATGCGGTCTGGCGAACGGTAGGGCAGAGTTTGGGCCTCGTGCATTAGGTAATCGATCTCTAATCGCAGATGTCCGTTATGATGTAAAAGAAACAGTAAACACTATCAAACGTAGACAACAGTATCGACCATTTGCTCCTGCTATTCTAGAAGAGTATGCGGATCAATACTTCGAAGGCCCAATGAATGAGTATATGCAGTACACATCTAAGGCACTTCATGACTACAAGTCTGTCACGCATGTAGACGGAACCGCACGAGTACAGATAGTCAAAAAAGACTGTGAGTCTGTATTCCGTAAAGTAATTGAGGAGTACTACGAAAGAACTGGAGTTCCGATGTTACTAAATACAAGTCTTAACATTAGGGGACGACCTATGGTGAATAACGAACATGATGCTAGGTTGTGGGAACAAAAATATAACGTAAAGGTATTCTAAATGAGCGAAGAAGAAAAGAAAGAAACTATGTTTCACCCAGCCGATTCAAACGGTGATGGTAAAGTAAGCGACGAAGAAGAACGACTGTATCTGGAGTTCAAACGTAAAGAATTAGAAGATGCAGATGCTATGCGTGATGCACAACGCAACATGACATGGTTTGCTCTAGGTGGATTGTTGTTGTATCCATTCGCAGTAGTGACCGCATCTTTGATTGGTTTAGATCAAGCACAGAAAACACTGGGCGACATGGCACCGACATACTTTGTTGCTGTTGCTGGTATCGTAGCTGCATTCTTTGGTACGCAGAACTTCGGTAAGAAAAAGTAATAGATGCAACAAAAAACCCTGACGATCAAATGGCGTGGAACCATTGGATTAGGTGATTGCATGATGGCGCTTAATTGCGCCCATCATCATGCGTGGCATACAGGGTATAAAATAAAACTCATAATGCATTGGGATCATGATGCTGACTACTTACATCACTTCGAAGAAGAAGAGACTATCGTGGACAGAATGCAGTATATTCACAAATTCTATCTGCATAGAGATCAAGTGTCAATTTTTCACGAATTCAATCATCGGGGCGATTTTTATTATGACCCAGAAGAAGTTGATATATTAGAAAATAAAAATAGATATGAGTTTGAAGATCACCGTTATCACAATGTGAAAGGTAAAGTTCCTCCAAATTTATGGACATTCGATGAGAGATTAACTTCTGCTAAAAAATATATTGATATGAGGTTGATCTCACGAAACATGAAAAAGAACAAAGTTGTCGTATGGCGACCACTTCATAACGCTGAACCACCTAGACCTTGGAAAAGAAGGTTGACAAATGATGACTGGGATGTTATAATAACTAAACTCCGCCGAGCGGGATTACATGTAGTTGAGTTGACTTATAGAACACCAATAAGAGAAGCAATGTTTCATCTACAGACATGTAGAATGAGTTTGAGTTACGATGGTATGTATCATTACGTGTCAAGAAATCTTTGTCTTCCGATGGCGGTAGTTTCTGATGCAGCTATAACTAAATATCATACACCTATAAAATATTGTTTAAAACTTAGTTCTTCTCGAAAAAATTCAAAAAACATTTGGGACTCTACTGCTAAGTCTAACATTGCAAACTTTTTAGGTGATACGAAAAAGAAAAGTATAGTACATAGGGCCGATTTAAACGAATTTTATAATCATAATTCCTATGAAGAATCCATGAAAGATAAAGTTAGAATTTGGAAAAGGTTTGATAAAGGCCCCACACTTTTAGACAAAGATCACAGAAAACTTCAAAAAAAGAAGAAAAGAAAATGAATATAGACAGAGCAGTAATCGAAATCAATGGAGGGTGTAACTACTCTTGTACAATGTGTCCACAGGACGTGCGTACTGGTGGTAGAGACAAACGTTTCCTACGTAAGATGAACCTGTTAGAGTTTGAAGACAACGTTCGTGATTGCGCTCAACATGGATTGCGTGTGGTCAACCTAGAGGGGTCTGGTGAACCTACACTGAATCGTAACCTACCTGAGTACATTAAGATCGTTAAGAAGTATGGCGCCAAGTGTTTCATGTTCTCTAATGGTTTCCGTATGGAAGGCGACTTCATGAAGAAGTGTGTCGATGCTGGTCTAGACTTCTATCGTTTCTCTTTTATTGGTTACAACAAGGAGAAGTATAATGAATGGATGCACAATACTGTAGGCGGTAACTTTGATCTAATCACCAAGAACATACGTGAGATGCAAGAGTACGTAGAAGAGACTGGTTCTGATTGTGTGGTTGCCACATATCACCTGATTACTGACAACGATAACTTAGATAATGAACTTGAGTCGTATGTTAAGTTGGTAGATGATCTGGGGGTGAAGACCGAGATCTGGAAGATGCACAACTGGTCTGGTGTCTATGACCCAAAACAGAATACACGTAAAGGTAAGACCAAGACTTGTGGTCGTCCATTCTCACCTGACGTTGTGATTCGGGCAGGTGGACTTGATGGTAAACGTGGTGCGGTTGCACCTTGTTGTCAAGTACTAGGACAGGACGAAGAAGCAGTACTGGGTCATACGTCCGAGAATACTATCAAAGAGATATGGGATGGGCCTGAGTACACAGAGTTGCGTGATCAGCATACCACAGGAGACTATCCTGATTATTGTAAGACATGTGATTTTTTGCTTGACGATCCTGAAGTTTTAGTGTATACTAACCATGAACGAGACCTAATGAAAATGCATGGAACGGAGTTCGACCTAGATGACTATCGATAAACCTAAAGTAATTATTATACGAAATAAAGGTGTTTCTCTCTCTGAAGATCTCGCTAAAAATACAGCTAGTACTTGGGAAGAAGTTGGTTATGAGACAGAATTTTTTGATGCAATAACACCCGAAGATTTAGATTCCTACAATTACTTAGATTTTGGTGATAAGATACTTTCGAATAGGGCGGGTCATAGATCCCTTCATAATTGGTGGAACCCCATCAAAAATATAGAGGAAGGTAAATGGTTTAGGCGGGAACTGAGTACCTCGGAACAAGCTGTCTACTATTCTCATCTTGAAGTTTTAAAACTAATAGTAAAGAGAGGGGAACCACATTTCGTAGTAGAACATGATGGTGGTTTAGTGGGAGATCGGAACGACATAGTTAAACTTTTGAAATACTGTCAGTCGGATATGAGTTACGTTCAACTGAGTCACATGATTTTAAGAGGTGCTTATTGGCATCCAAATATGGCAAAGAATGTTTTAAATTTTGTTGATGAGTATAATTTAGGAATCCGAAAAAGACCTGTAGAGGGTTTTAACGCTTACGATCTTCATGGTCATTGTCTACAGAATGCTGATGGATGGATGACGACACTTTTGGTTTATCTGATAAGATCTAACAATCTTTATAGAAGATGTATAATTGCTTCGGGATCATTAGTAAGAGATGCCTCATTTAAACAAAATTTCATCGCATCTAACTCGGATAGCCCTTGGATTATAATTGATAGAAGTTCTTGGCCGGGAGTAATAGACCATAGAAACTTTAAAGAAGTTGAACAAAAAGTCGCTGTTATGGTTAGCGGTAATTATCACGAGTTCTTGGATGTTAAAGATTTAAAAAGAAGTTTATGGAATATAAAGGTTAACTTTAAAAATTGCGACATCTTTTATCAAACTTGGGACACACCTCGACAAAGAGAAATATTCGAAAGCATTGATGCGAATGTTGAGTTTGTGCCTTTACCTAAGTTAAATACTGAAAAATACGACCCTAGAACGGTTCTAATAAATAAGTACCCCGAAAGAAGTTCGGAAGATTGGAACAAGAACCAGTTAAGAGCATTAGCTATGCATAAACGTGATCTAGAGAAGGGTAGAAAAACAAAATGTGATAATCACAATGGAGTTCTACAACACCTTAGTTTTGCGGAACAATGGAAAAGAATCCCCAAAGGGTATGACTACTATGTGAGAACTAGATGGGATCTTCATACTGGTTCATGCGACAGTACTCGATTTAAAGACATGTTACATTTTGCGAAAGATCGGGTGGTCGGTATTGCATTTCAAGCTGGGAAACTGCACTTAGCTATAAGGCGTCCATCTTTGAATCAAAGAAGGGCGGCGCACGGCGAAGAAGGATATTTCCGTGGGGTACAGATATTGAGGAATCGTATCCGAGATTGGGTTAATAAAGGTATTTATTGTATTGTAGAGAACAATGGTTTAAACAAAGAAGCTGTTGAGGAAATGCGTCTTCAAGGACAAAGGTGGGAGGACACCTTAAATGATTTCGCAATAATTTTTAAAGAAAGTGACATGGAAGGCGTTGACATTGAAAAATTATATAATGACGGAAAGTTGCTTCACGCAGAGTGGGGTTGGCATCAAATATTTTGTCAGAAAAGAACACATGTCAATATCGATGGGATTTTCTGTATAAGACGGAATTGTGATGCTACACGAAAAACATATAATCGATTGAAGAGTTCTAGAGGGGTCTAATACAATATTATGAAAACATTGGTTTACCAAGTGTCAGTGAGCAAACCCTCTAAACTATATAAACATTGTATAGAGAGTGTTAAACAGTATTGTGAGAAACATGGTTTTGACCACCATGTCCAGACCACTCCCAAGATGATGATTCGTCCTGATCCATTCTTTTCTAATCGGAGTACAGAGTCGTACATGAAGTATGGCGGTTACCTGCCTATCTACGAGAAAGAGAATGCGTTCGACATGATGGACGGTTATGATCGTCTACTGATTGTTGATGCAGACATCTACATTCGTGAGGATGCCCCAAACATTCTAGAAGACTTTGGTGATGACTGTGCGTTTGGATCTGTCGCTGAACGTGAGATGGATATCACTGACACCTATGCTCTGAAGATCAGAAACTACAGCGCAATGCAGTACAACAATCTGCATTCTGAGAAGTTAGATTTCAAACCAAACCAACTAGGATTTGAATACTTCAACATGGGTATGATTGTAATCAATGTTGAGAAGTTCAAACCATTCCTGAAAGGTCAGACAGGTAAACAGTTTATCCAACGGTC
>PDMW01035806.1_pt1 | contig 10861 bp, 17 predicted proteins | sample 1515511 | NCBI WGS metagenome assembly PDMW01 (sample SAMN07343023, study PRJNA328102) | Marine metagenome, whole genome shotgun sequencing project. | biome: marine; feature: bay; material: water; isolation source: viruses from water sample < 0.22 micron filtered, nuclease treated, low... ... | reverse complement strand
TAAAAGTATAATTACCATTAGCTACAACTACATCTCCAAAATTCTGAATACTTATACTGTTTAATGTGCCTTTAGGTTCACTAGATAAAAAGTTTTTAAAATAACCTTTTATTTCAGGTCTTCCTGAATAAATAACATCACCTACTGTACTAACTAAAGTAGCATTAACGCAGTATAAGTCTGCTACTGCACTTGTTGATGTATTAATTTCCTCTTCACTAAGGGGTGCAACTCCATTACCTATAAGATTATTTGCATTAACAGTTTTTATCCACTTGTTAACGAAATCTTTAGCTTCTGTATCTGAAATATTGCCTTTAGCAGTAAACAACATATTACTTGCGTAACCTGCTGCAACACCACCTAATAGATATAAATATTCTTTTTTCATTAGGAAATTATTTTTTCTTTATTAATTACATACTTATCTAATAAGTAATATCCTACAACTCCAAGACCAACCTTAGTTCCTAAACCTTTTTTCTTTTTGTTTAAAAAGTAAACACCAACTCCTAACATAACTACAGCACTTATAAAAAGTCCTGAATATGGGTCACCATTACAACCAAAAAGTGAGCAATTATCATTTTCTTCTTCTTCCATTATAAATCTGTTTTTATTATTGCGAAATGTTTGCCTGTTAATTTACCTTCGCTATCCAAGTCGTAAGATACTTCTTTAACTGTATTACTCAAGTTTCCACCTATAGCATCTACAGAAAACCAACCCACCTCTGTAATAATATCACAATGTAAAGGGTCTCCAACTACAACATCTTCATATGAAGCGTTTCCACCTGCTCTATTCTGACAAACAATATCTCCTACTTCAGGGGCAACTTCGTTTGTTTTATATGCCTTAAATGGCTCGTCAGGGTAGTTTAACCTGTTATCTCTAGCATAAATAAGATATGCTGCGTGTGAAGCTGAGTAGTCAAAGCTATCACCTGCTCCTGAATCTTTCATTACTGAAGAAACAAAAGCAGCAGACCAAGGATTACTATCGTGAAATGAATTAGAGTTGTATTCAGCATCAGTATAATAATAACCTACCGATTCCCAATACCTTAATAAATCTTCTTTAACCTCCAAATCATTTTCTACATACCCATCCCAAGCTAAAAGTTCTTTATTAGCATTTGAAACAACCTCTTTTCGGAATTTTGATATTTTACTTTTTTTATTTCTGAAAATAAAATAAGCACCAACACCAACAACACCTAAAGTAATTAAACCATATGTAGTTTTCTTATTCACTATTTAAACAAGCCTTTTAAGATTAAGTATGAAGCACCTATAACAGCTATACTTTTAAGTGTGTTTGTATCTTTTGATTTAGCAGGTACATAACCAAATTTTAATACCATTTCTTCAAAAACACTTGTAGGTGGAACATATTCAATTTCATTACCATTACAAATGGTAGTATAGTTTATAAACATTTGTTCATAATTAGGAGCTATTATATAAGATATACCTAATGAATTTTGATAATCTATATACTCTTCATATGTAGCACCACAATTTAATCCACCACCAAATATTGAAGGAAAATCAAAAGAATTTGAAATCTCTTGAGCTTCCTCTTGGCTATAGACATCTGAACTTAAATTAGTAGGGTCTAATACTATTACATCTTCATCTTCCATAACTTATATTTTAAGACCAATTTACAGTAAACGCATCTCCTGAATTATATAAATAATATCCTACACCATATTGCATAGTTAGTGTGCTAAATACATCAGGAACACAGAATTGACCTGCTTGATTTTTAATTATAGATATTTGAGATACATTACCACCTGATATTGCGTTTTCTAATGCTATTTGTGCATCAATTCCTGAAGTACCTGTATATCCAATCATATTATGACCTGATAATACCGTAATTGGTATTGAAGAAGTTTCTTGAGGTGGAACTCCGTTTGTTTCAATTTGAGATAATGCTACCACTTGTTGTGAAAGCATATCTAATTGTTCAAATATTCTTCTCATTTCCCCATCTCTTTCTAAAGATTCAATTTTTATAGGGTTTTTGTCATCGTACTTTGCCATTTTTTCTAATTTTAATTTATAATTAATCCTAAGACTAAGCCTAAGCCTAACCAAACTTTCTTGTCTTCTAATAAAGTTTTATCCTTTTCTATTACTACGTTTGATACATCAGTAGTAATAACATAAGGATTGCTGTGTTTTAATTCAACTATTGCTAAGTCAGGCTTAAATAAACCTTGACCTTTAAAACCAACACTAACAGTAGTTTTATTTTTCAACTTTAAGCTGTTTAATTGTAAACCTTCAACGTCTACTATTGCTTTAAGTTCTAAAAACTCACTACTAATATTATAGTCTTTAGGTAGCTTTAAATAAGCATCCCCTTCAATATACTGAATTACTGTATCTGTATTAGTTATCAATATAGTATCTATAACTGTATTGGTAACTATATTAACTTGACTTTTAACTTTCTTTAAACCTTCTATATCTAAAAGATTATGCTGTATAGCATCTTTCTGAGATAAAATGATTTGTTCTTGGCTAATAATTTTTACACCATTTTCGCTAACTTCTTCTTCAAACTTTAAGTTTTCAAATTTCAGTTTACTTACTGAACTCTTATACTTATTTATATTGGCTTGTTTACCATATAAAATATAAGAGAATAGAAGCACTAAAAGTATAATAGCACCAATAAGAACTTTATTGTCAATTTTCAACATTACTTTTTAATAAGTATGTAACCAATTAAACCTGCAACTAATAACATAAGCATTTTATTATTGCTTTCAGGTTCATCTTTTATAACCACATCAGTTTCATCAACCTCTACAGTTCTACCCATAGGAGTAATGTAATCACCTAAAAGAATTAATAAATCCTCTTCAGTAACACCCATATAAGGCTCACCATTAGTAGGTAATATTGAACCGTCCTCTAACACATACCCTGCATCAGAAGGTGTAATTAAACCTGTCACTATGCTATCATAGAACACATCTAATCCACCTTCTAATCCATTGGGCAGCGTAACTAAATAGTTTTGCAAAGCCATATTATACTGAAGCTTCGTCTTTACTACCTGCTTTCCAAGCCATTGATGCTACATACACAGAAATAGCTAAACCTGCTAAACCTAAAACGTAAGTACCTAAATTCATATTTTTCATAACAAAAAATTTAATGATTAATAATTATTTAAAATGGTGATATATTGCTCCAAACGGAAGGAAGTATCGCCTCTCCACCCTCAACAGGGCTATCACCCTGTCTTGCTCTGTCAATTCTAACTATATTTTTATTTACAACAAGTGTAACCGTAGCTTCACCGTCATAATCATAGGTTGAATTTTCTCCTGAATTTTGTTTTAGATAAAATGAATCTCCTAATTCTAATTCGTGTGGTTCAGGAAATAATAAATGTACTGCTCCTGTATCATCACCCTGACTTCTTAGGTCTTCATTTTTGATTCCTTTATTGTCAATGTATCCTTGAATACTACCGAAATCCTCTAATATATTACTACATTCGTCATCATAACACCAAATATTATCGTAATAACTTTTAGTAGGTTTTCTAAATAATAGATATGCACCTAATCCTGCTAGGGAAACCCCTCCAAGAAGTATCATTTGTTTTTTAGATAATGCCATAATTTAATTTTTAATCTTCAAAGTCTAAGTTCATTACATTCCCACCGAATCCTGCAAATTGAGGTTCTTCAATAGGTTCAGGTGTAACCTCAGTTGCGTCTTCAATATTTTCTTCTATTTCTTCAGTTAACGCTTCACCTGTTGCTTCAACACCTGTTTCAATGTCTAACCACGCTTCGTTTAAATACTCACCTAAAGCTCCATCGTCATAAATATCGGCAATACTACTACCTGTAGATTTAACCTCATCTACAATGCTTGTTGCTGACTTACCTACTGTTCTTACGATTCTTTCACTTCCTTCAATTATTTCGTCAAAAGTTTGAGATAGTAAACCTGTAGGCTTTCTTTTAATCATTTTGTAACCTACATATACTGCTCCGAGTATAAATATAGGGCTTGATAGTAATTTATTCATAATTTTAAATTTGATTATTAGTAATTGCTTGTTGTGTTTCTTTTTTTATTTGTACAGCAAGTGATTCAGGTGGGTCTATAACAGGTGGACTTGGCATTTGGTCTTGTATTCCATAACCAACCATAGAATTAAACTCACCTGTTTCCATCCAATTATTATACTCATCTACCCAATCTTGCCAACTATAGTTATATGTAGCTGCTTGTCCATTTGGACTAACTAACATAAAGCTACCTCCAAAACCTACGCATACTACATCAGTAGATGTTGAATTAGGATGTATATAGCAACCTTCATTAGAAGTCCATTCTAAAGGCTGTTCACTTAAAGGTATTGTTGGTATAAATATAGAACTCCAATCTGTAAAGTCATCGTCTAATAAGTCATCTATAGCATTAGAACCTCCTGATAATGTTAAATAATCAATGAAACTACATTGACCACCATAATTAGGAACATTAGTATCGTAACTATTATAAAGACCTATGTTGCTTCCGTTACAATCATTAATTCCAAGTCCTTGTGCAATAGCTGTAAAGTCATAGAAAGGAGCTAAATACATTAGTGCTTCAAACCAACCCCAAGACGCAGCATCTACTTCATTATCACCACTATTTTCGTATGATTGTATAAGTACATCTACTATATAGTTAATAACAGCTTCTTCTTCTGATGGAACTGCTATTATACAAGAACCATCTTCTTCGGTTGCAGCAGAGTCAAAATTCTCAGCAATAGGATTAGTACAACCTAACTTAAAGTAAATACAACCTCCTATATCGTCAGTTGCATTTGGGTTATAATTTGTTGCAGTTGGGTCAGTACAACCACCTATTTCGTCTTCATCACATACACCGTCTAAATCCATATCATCACATATGTAAGTACACGAACCATCGTCTTGAGTTGCGTTAGGATTGTAATTGTCTGATTCTACGTCAGTACAACCATAAACCTCAATAGGCTCTTCAATTACTACAGGGTCTATTACTTCATCAGAACCGTCCTCGATTTCTTCTAATTCATCGCTATAATAACAGTCTGAAACATCTATGTTTTGTTCACCTGTAGCTACAACTTCACCTGTTGTGTTAATAGCTATTTCAATGTACGAATCACCATCTGTCGTAAAGAAACTTGCATTTGTACCTTCTTCATAAATTTCAACGAAAGATTCTTCACCTGCTAAATCAATCGGAAATGCTCCTGTATAATCTGCACCACCATCAGTTTTTTTAAAATAAAATCTTCCTAATAAATTATTAAGACCGTATTGAGTACCTAGTTCTTGTAGTCCGTCTATAACTAATGATAAGTCATTGCAAGTGCTATCAGTACGATTATAATTTAATTGCACAACATTTACAGCGTCAACAGGGTCTATAGGGTCAACAGGGTCTATTGGGTCTATTGGGTCAACAACAACTTGTTCAAACTCACACGAACCATCGTCAGAGTTTGCAGAAGGATTATAATTTAATGCTTCTGCATCAGTACAGCCTAGTACATCTGTATCTGTATCTGATTCAGAACTTACTACTACACTCTTCTTTTTGTCTTTGTTTAAATACCAAAAACCTACTCCACCTGCAAGTAGTAATAACGCTAATAAACCTTTATTATCTTTCATATTTTTTTTATTAAATCGTATTACCTATGTTGTTTTCAATAACAGTATCATTATTGTAAATCTCTAGCAAAGCCTCTAAGTCACTCACGCTTGTTTCAAGCTGAAATTTATCTTGACCTAAATTTTCTACTTCTGTTTTTAGTTCAGCTACCTCAATCACTAACAAATCATACTCACTATCTAAAATGCTTAAATCATTTTCTGCTTCTTCTAATTCTATCTCTGCATCTTCTAAGTCATCTTGTGCATCTAATACTGAATCATTTGCCAAAACTAAGTCTCCTCGCACATTACTTAATGTACTGTTCAAAACTTCAATTTGAGAATCTCTATTTTCTAAATTAAATTCTAAACCTTCAACCTCTAATAGAGTCGCCAACATATCACCTTGCAATTCTGTTAATTGATTTTGCTTAGTTTGTAAAGATTCATTATATTCTAACTCTAATTCATCAAAATCAGCTACACTATAAGGAGTTAAACCATCATCTTGATTTAATAAAGCAGTATTTAATTCAGATTCTTTACTTTCTAAAGATGTTGTAAGGTCTTCTAAAGTAATTTTAAGCTCAGTAATCTCTAAGTCGAAGTTTTCATTAGAATTTTCTAGTTCAGAAATTTTTTGAATTTTATCTGCTACATTAATATCAAGTTCATCAACTTCATCCCTTAAACTATCAATAGTATAATTATTATTTTGAATATCTAATCCAAGGTCATTAATAGTATTTTCCTTTTCCTCTAAAGATATGTTATACTCTAATTCTAAGGCATTAATGTCAGACTCACTATAAGGAGTTAAGCCATCGTCTTGATTTGATAAAGCTGTATCTAATTGAGATTGTTTACTTTCTAAAGATGTTGTAAGTTCATCGTTCATTTGTCGTACTTCCTCTAAAGATACTTCAGCTAATTCCTTTAATCTATCTGCTTCATCTGCCAAATCTTGTAGTAAATTCATTTCTTGTTCTGAATAAGGAGTTAATCCATCGTCTTGATTTAATAAAGCATCCTCTAATTCTAAATTAAGGTCATCTAAATCTAAATTAGCAGCTAAAATCTTAGCTCTTAGTTGAGCAATTAGTTCTTGGCTCAAGGTATTACTAGATGCAAATTCATTTTCAATATTTGAAATATAAAGTCTTAAACTATCAGTTTCATTCCTTAGTTCTTCAACTTGACCTTGAGCATTATTTGCTAAAGACTCCCAATCCTTATTATTGTCTGTGGCTTCATTGTTTTTCTCATCTTTGCTTAAATACCAAAAACCTACTCCACCTACAATTAACAACCCTAATAAACCTGTACTATTTTTCATTTTACCACTTATTTAAAGGACAAGTAACTTTTCTTGTCGCTATTGTATCATAATCTACTTTCTTATCCATAGGACACCCACACTCTTTGCACTTTCCTGTCTTCTCTTCTAAAGACTCACAGGGTAAAAACTCATTGTCTCCAAAACAAATAGCATATCTTCTATCTGCTTCTTTTTCATCAACAAAAGTTCTTACCATTTTGCTTTTTGTTCCTCTTAATACTTTATCTACTAAAGACATTGTTTTTGGTTTTTTGGTTTTTATTTTTTATGCACAAGTTGCTTCATCATATAGCTCTAAGCAATCAGCATTCATAAAGTAAGGTAAACCTACCTGCTCACCCATAACTACTTCATTGAAATACTGTTCTGTTACAGTTCTGTATTGCTCTGCTGTAGCTAATTCATCTAAAGCTCCTGTTGATGTATCTGTATCAGCAAAATAAATACCATAACCGTATTCATCTACAAAACCTACAACTTCAGCTTCTGCTGCTGCTTCAGTTAACACACCATAGTAACCATCAACAGCTAAGTTATTATCAGGATTGGCAAAAACTAAAAACGCTTGTAGTTGAGCTACATTATCATATTTACCATTTTCTTTCTGTAATGGAAAAGGCATATTTTCACCTATATTATTATAACTTGCTATAACACTTCCGTCAGCATTATACATATATATACCACCTAAATCATTTTCTTCAGCACTTGTAGGTGGAACGGTAGTTATTAAAACATCTTCATCTCTAACTTTTATTCTCTTTTTAAAGAAGCCTGTATATCTACTTTTATACCAATCAGAAGTATAAAAAAAGTAAAGACCTACTCCCAATACTGCTGTTGTAATTCCAATTTTTAACCCTAACTTCTTTTCCATAATATTATTTTTTTCTTCGTGTAGCTAAATATGTTAATATCATTCCTGACACACCCAATATAGTTACTGTACCTATTAATATAAATTTGTTTGTTGCTAATGCTTCTTGTCTTACTTCAATGTTATCCTGCAACATCTTAATATATGCCTTTTCAGCATCTGTCTGAATAGCTATGTCTATTTGCTGACTTCTTAACATCTCATTTAAACGATTAACTTTACGTTGCATCGTTGCTTGTTTGTCTGCTGTATCAATAGCCTGAGCTACACCAACTATTGCTGCTGCTACAGCTACTACTTGACCTACAACAGGAATCCAAGCAATTCCTGCTGCTTGAGTAACAGTTTGTTGTATAACTTGACCACCTATTATTGTTGTAGTTGTAGTTGTTGCTGCTGCTGCACCACCAATTAAAGAAGTTGCTCCTGCAAGACCACCTGAACTTATTAGGCTTACATTTAGGTTTGCTTGAACATTATTATTAATAAGACCAATTTGATTGTTCTCATTATCGCTCACATTACCTGAACTACTAGAATTTCCTGAATTAGAATTACCATCAGGATTTCTAAATTGTCTAGGATTCCAATACTGAGACCATATTTGTTCTGTTGGATAAGCCATTATTTACTTATTTTATATATTACATACATCATAGCTAACGAACCACCACCTACAATTAATGCTAAAGTTCCATTTGACATTGGCTCAGGTGTACTATCTAAAATACCACCTAAAGCATCTTTAGTATCTTGAAAGTCTTCTATAACTTCCTCTTCAACACAAGTCTCGTAAGAATTATTTGATAATCTTGCTGCAACTTTTAAATGCTGAGCGACTAAATCCCACTTCATTTCATCTATTTTTGCATTTTTACAAGTCTTACCACCAAATAAGTCATTACCACATCTATCTGATGCTTTGTTTGCTAAATCAAAAGCTATATCTCTATAACTCTCTATTGAATCACAATTTAAAGCAGCTCTAGTTTCTTCAGGAGTTACTTCATAACCTTTTAAAGAATACCTTCTACTTTTATTCCAAAAAGCACATTTATAATATCCTGTTTTTACTCCTGACGTTTCTTTAACTAAACCCCAATGAAAGAGTATTTCATTCGCTCTTTGTTGTGCTTTCTTTTTCCATTTTCTACCACACCAACCACCACTTGCACCTGTATATTGTTTACAAGGAGCACAAGTTTCATCACTATAATCACCAAAATTTGAAGTATCAGGATAACCTGTGGATAAACTGTAATCTGTTGCCATATTAAATGCTTTTATAATTTATTGTAACTTCTTCTCCATTAACTAATGCTTTAGCTATGTTTGGGTATATTCTTGAATACGCTTTAGTAGAACTACCTACAAAGCCATTTGAAGCAACTAAGTTATTTGTTTGGGTATCACCCACTATCAAACAACCGTTTGTATGCTCATCTGTGTTTCCACAATGTATCAAAATATACTCAAAACCTTCTACATTCATAACTTGCAACATTCCTTTGTGAATATCTTTAAACCTATTAGAGTATCTATTATGAAACCCTCCTAAAGTTCTTAATTCAATTTTATATTCTCCGTCAGGTATTCTAGTTTCACCAACTATTTTTTCTGACCTAAACTCATCTTCTAAGGTGTAGCAAAGAAAGGTTCTTTTTTCCGTAATATCAAATAGCAACCCATTTGTGCTATCTTTTAAACTACTGAATCTTAAAACCTCTAACTTCATTACTTCTTAAATGCTAAATAACCACCTAAAGCCAACATACTAACAACAAAAGGATTTACGCTAAATTTCTTATTGTCTTTATTATAAGTAATTTCTTCACCGACAAATTGTTGTTCTTCAATATCATTTATTTCGTAATCTAACATAGCTTCAGATAAAAACCTCACTCTCTCTAATATATTTTGTAATGGATTTTCGCCCTCAGTAATAACCATATTTTTAGGTTCTACATTCAGGGTTTTTTCCATTTCAGTTAATATATTAACAATATCGTTTTTCTTCTCTTCCCAAATTTTAAGTTTAGAATCTAAACCTTTAAAATCTTTTTCAGGCAAGTTAATTTGTTTATGTAACCAATTTTGCTCTGAGGATAATTCAATCAACCTTGTTTCGTGTTCAGGTAATTCTTCTTCTAAACTAGAAATTGATAGTTTTAACTCTTCAATTTTGTTTTGAGCTAACTCACCTTCTTTTTCTTTTCTTTTAGTATCGTCAACTAAGTCTAAATACAAGTCATTAAGAGACTTATTTTCACTTTCTATTTTTGTAGTTAAAGATTTAACTTTATTTTTAAGCTCTTTAATTTCAGAATCTAAAACAATATCTAAGTCTATAAAATCTTTAAACTCTAAGTTAAACTTACTTATAAGTTTTTCAATTTTACTTATTATGCCTTCATTTTTTATAATCTTTATTCTTAAAGAATCTTTGTGCTCTTCGTCTTCAGACTTTTCTATCTCTTGATTTAAAGACTTTATCTCAGACATCAGACTTTTCGTATTCGATTTTAGCTTATCATTGTTTGACTTAGCTTCACCAAAAGTATATATAGCCGAACCATTGTATTTGCCTACTGCAATAGCTATTTCGTCCATAATAATATGCTCTTGATATATATGCTCTTTGTCATAATCAATATTCTCTAACTCGTTATACAAACTATCTAACATAGCTTTATCAACCTCTACTGCAAATCCCTTTGACTCAAAGTCTTCAATCTTCATTTCCATTTCGGAAATTTCTTTTTCCTTTTTCTTTAAGTCAAAGTCTTTTCTAGTAATGATATTTAAACCCTTACTAGAAATTTTTTGTAATTCCTTTATAGCCTTTTCTTTGGTAGTCATTTTATTTTTTTTTCATAATTAAGTAAGCTCCTATTAATGCAACACCACCTAAAATATAATACATAGTGTAGTCATCGTCTACAACAGCTTTCTTATCGTTATT
>PDMW01031819.1_pt1 | contig 10862 bp, 11 predicted proteins | sample 1515511 | NCBI WGS metagenome assembly PDMW01 (sample SAMN07343023, study PRJNA328102) | Marine metagenome, whole genome shotgun sequencing project. | biome: marine; feature: bay; material: water; isolation source: viruses from water sample < 0.22 micron filtered, nuclease treated, low... ... | reverse complement strand
CTCTACAAACCCTATAAACTCTACATAATTCTTGTAAAGTTTACTACTTTATTGCAAGATTTAGTAGGTGTCGTGGGACTGTGCATCAATACTTTGTTTATAAAGTTTAATACTTTACTGTGTCGTCTGACTGTGCAATACTTTATTCTTTTCAGGCACAAAGAAAAGAAGAGGAGCCGAAGCTCCTCGTCTGTTAGTAGTGTAGCATCTTGAGGGCTACGCCTTCATTAGTAGTACGTGGTGTACCGTCTTCGTCAAGCATATCTACGAAGGAGTATCCATCAGGGATGCTGATAGATGCTCCCTCTACTGTGCCTGCAGGAATTGCTTCTCGAGGTACGTAGCAAGGAGTTGCTTGGAATACAAAGGCGTTAGCCTTAACTAAAATTAGTGCCGACTTTGCGCCACGGTTCGAATGAAAAATTGCTGTTGCCATAGTTATTAGAGTTTTTAATTTTGACGGGGGAACTATTCCCCAGCCAGATTTTAGTAGGGGTCGTTGACTTTGCTGGTCTCCACGATTAAGACATTTATGTTTTCAAAAAAAAATTTATTAGAGGGGGGGGTATGTTAGATCTGTATTTAGTTTATCATTAGTATTCTCGACCTTAAAAATATATTATATCGGATATACCACATACACATAAAATGTATACGGTATAACCTAAAGGTTTTACCTTATATACTAATTGCTATCATGAATGTAACAGTAAAAAGAGTTAACTATCTGATAATAAAGATATTCTGAAAAATCGTACTGTTACGTTTGGTTGGCTATTACTGTTACGTTTATAACAGTAGTGGCCTAAGAGAAAACTATGGTCAGTACTGTTACGTTTATGATAGTACGTCCTGTAAAACAATTTTAACTTGCAAGTATTTTATAAATTATTTTTCCATAATACCATTATTATACTGTCTACTATCATTATTTGATATTATTACTATCATGTTTGTAATAGTAACTAAACTTTTATATATTTGTACTATCATTATTTGATAGAAAAAGATATATTTGTAATGTTCAAACGAAGAAACAGAAAAGTGATTACAGTTTATTTAGACACTAAAGAAAGTATTTTACTAAAATCAAAGGACAAAACCTTTCATGTATTATACTACATCTTAAATCAAACTGATATGGAGAAACATATTTGGTATGCTGATAAGATACACAAAGAAAAAATTATGAATAAGCTAGAAATATCCCCCGTGACATTGGATAAACATATTAGCTCCCTAAAACAACGTGGTCTTATTATTACTACTTCAGTAAGAGGAAGGTATAGACTAAACATGCATGTATTTTCAACGTAATTAATAATTAAATATAAATAAGATGGCAAAAGCAAAAACGGCTACTAAGGCAAAAGGAGAAGAAAACTTAGAAGTACAAGAATTAGAGCAAGAGGTAACCTCACAAGAGGTAACCTCAAATTCTTTAGCAGATTTAACACCTTCAGAATATGCAGCATATCGTAAGCTACAAAGAGACGAGTGTGGTGCTAAGATTAATGATTTGCTACGTGAGTACGGAGTTGATCTATCTGCTAAGATGATTATTGGACCTGGAGAAATAGTTCCACAAGTTATTTTAATTGATGCCCGCCCACAGGGAGACTTATAATAGTAAAGATTTGGAGTCTTTGTTTGAAAGAGAAGAAAGGCTCCGTCTTTATTTAAAGGATTACTGTTTAGAAAAATCTAAAAAAATAGAAACAGAATTTTTAATAGGAAAAGATTCGTTTACATTAAAAATTAAAATATGGAATTAAAAACAAAACAACAATCAGATCAGTTATATAGTATTCTAGACGCAGTAATAGAAGGAGTTAATATGTCTATGCAACGTCAAGGCACAGGACTTTCTTTTGAGTATTCTATAAAAGCAGAAGTACCTAAAGATAAAAAAGATAAAAAGGTGCCGTATAGATTTACTATGAAAGTAAGAGAAATGGGACATGGAGAAAGAGAACTCCAGACTATACCTTTTATAAAACCTGAGTCTATGGATAAATTTGCTATGGAAGTAAACGTAATTATGGCAGTATTTACTATTTTAGCAGAGCATACTGTTTTGAACTGGCTTGAGTTAGGTAAGATTTTAAATACAGATTCACAGATGCAAAAAATAGCACTGGAGAAAAAATAGTTATGAAACAGCATATCATAAACATACCAACAGATAATAGTAAAATATACAGACAGATCCTGTCGTTTATGAACTTTCTTATGGGAGCGACTGAACAGGAACGAGCTGTGTTGGCTGAGTTGATTGTATTGAACCATGAATACGAAGCGTTGCCTGAAGATAAACGAGCTAAGTTTATTTTAAGTACTGATATGCGTAAAGAAGTAAGAGCCAAATTAGATATTGAAGAAAAGCAATACAATGGTTTGATACTAAGATTAAAAAAAATAAAATATTTGGGTACGCCTGTATTGAGCAAAGATGGAGTGGTCAATGCTGGGTTGTTATTTAAACCAGATGAAAAAGGATTGCAGATACAGATTAATATGATAATGAGTAGACAGCCATTACATAGAGATACTGTTAAAGAAAAGGTTGAGGAAAAACCAAAGGAAGCCGTAAGCAAGGAGGAGAAAACGACAGCACAAGAGCCAGAGGAGACAGCACCTCGTAAGTTGGCTCCTCCTGCTAATGGTAAAGACACTGTGATTGGTTCTAGTATTGATATGGATGATATAGTAATACTAGGGGCACCAGAATGAAAAAACAAAAAAAAATAATAAACGCTTTAGCAGCTAAACACAATATATCTATTGGACATGCTGAAGAAATTTTTAGTTTGTTTGTAGAAAAAATTGCAACTACTATGTCAGAACCTAATAAAATAGTAGACGGTTTGTATGACATAGATAACTTTCCTACTATACACATAGATAATTTTGGAAAGTTTGTACCAGACTCAAGAAAAATACATCACGCTAATATTCAATTAGAAAAGAAAAAGAATGGACACTAGTATATTTGAAACTAATTTTTGGAAAGCGCATCCTGAATTAATGCTAGCTCCAAAAATATCTAACTTACATCATGAAGATAAATCTAAAGGTAAATTAGAATCTTCTAAAATTATGTGGGCTATACAAATGTGCGAGACACCTAACTCAAAGTTTTATAATCGTCCTGGAAAATATAAAGAAATGTCTGCTACTTTTTTAAAAGATGTTTCTCATAACTGGAAAAAACTTAATCCTGTAGTAGAGTCTTATAAAAATTCTGCGTTAACAGATGCAGAAAGAGCCTTGACTTCTTGGAACGATACTATTAAGATGAGAGATAAAGCTATTAAATCTATGTACGAAGAATTACTTGTTAATGCTTTAGGAGATTTAGATACAAAAGCTTTAGCAGATGTAGATAAGATGTTAGCACTTACGCCTAAATTATTTGACGATTATAATAAAATAAAGACAACGTTTGAAGAAGAAAAAATTCAGAAAAAAGGAAAACAAACTTTTTCGTTGTCAGATGAAGATGCCTTATGATAGTAAACAACTCTAACTTTCTTGTAGGCACTATACCTAATCTACATCCTGAACTAGAATACTACGAAAGGATTTCTTATTGGCAAACACAAAAACGTAGATGTATTGAAGGGTATTGGCAACAAGGCAAATGGATGCCAGGCCCATTATACTATTACGTAAATTTCCATAATATACTTTTTGAAGACGACAGCTCTGTGTCGCAAGCATCTGGTTTGCCTTGGCTACGTGACTTGGATTGGGAAATGTATTATATCTATGAAGAGTGTAGAGGTTTTTCAGGATTTTCAAAAGATAAAAAATATACCTGTGATAGAAGATACGGTCCAGAAAAAGATTTAGCTCTTCTTTTAGGACGTATTACAGAAAAAGAAATTAATTCTAAAGTTTATATGGACGCAAGATCTTATTTGCGTATGAACCATAAAACAGACTTAGGAAAGCCTTTATATAAAAACGAAGCAAAACATTTAATTAGTATACAGTCCCGTGGTGGAGGTAAGTCATATGGTAGTTCTGGTATTCTAAATCATAATTATTTATTTGACGGAGCTACAGATTACGACGTTTATTTAGATCGTAAAAAAGCTAAGAACTACATTGCATCTGATACTATTATAGGCGCTATTGATACTAAGTATACTGGGCCTCTTGTTAAAAAAGTACTCCATGCTCTTGAAATGTTGCCTGGAGGATATAAAGTATCTGCAGAAGAATCACATCCTTCCCCGTTACTAGTTAGTCATAGTGGATCACTTGCTGCCAATAAAGAATATCAATCTAAAACTGGTTCTTTGTTAAGGCATAGAACTTTTAAAGATAATCCGCTAGCAGCCAATGGTACTCGACCTAATTTAGTTGTGTTAGATGAGGTTGGTTTTATGAGTAACATAAAAGAATCTTGGGCAGCAATTGAAGCAACACAACAGTCAAAGCAAAAAAAGAATCTAGTTATGTGGGCCCTAGGTACAGGAGGTCTTGTATCTGGTAGAGCTGCTTTATATGCAGAAAGTATATTTAGAAATCCTAGTGATTATAATTGTCTAGTCTTTGAGGATATTTTTGAGAACAGAGGAGACATAGGATACTTTGTTCCTTTTTGGAAAACTCTTAACGAATTTAAAGAGGGCGATAATCTTATTACTAATGAACAGCGATCTATGTTGTATATAGAACATAGACGTAAAGAAGCTAAAAAATCTGACGACCCTTCTGTTTACCAGGGAGAAATAATTAACGGACCTATTGTTCCGTCAGAAGCATTCTTAGTTGTAGAAGGTAGTTATTTTCCTACTTTGTTTTTAAAAAATCATTTATCAGAATTAGAAGGAGGTAAGCTAACAAAATATTTAGAAAGTTCTTTTAAAGGCACATTAATATTTGACAACAACGGGGAAGTAGATTTTTCTACAATACAAGATGCTAAACCTATTCGTAATTATCCTCTTAAAAAAGAAGATCCTAAAGCAGGGTGTGTAGAAGTTTGGGTTAAGCCACAAAAAAACGAAGAAGGCGTAGTACCTAGAAATACTTATATAGCAGGAATGGATGTCGTGGATAAAGCCAGGGCAACTACAACTTCTCTTCCTTCTATAGTAGTAATGAATAGATTTACTAGACAGATAGTTGCAGAGTACACAGGACGTACAGACGATCCTAATGATTTTTATGAAATCTGTAGAAAATTATTATTATATTATAATGCTACAGGAATGTACGAGCAAAACTTACCTGGTTTGTTTACATATTTTGAACGTAAAAAATGTTTGTATTTATTAGCAGATACTCCTTATCAACTACGTAACTCAGATACTTTTAAACAAGGTAGTAACACTTCTAAGGGAATTAATGCGTCTGAGAAAGTAAACCAGACTGCCAGAGATTTTATTAAATCTTTTTTATTAGAAACAGTTTCTAATAATTCTGATACAAGAGTATTAGAACTTATTTATTCTACAGCAATGATAAAAGAACTTATTATGTGGAATAAGAGAGGTAACTTTGACCGTGTATCATCTTTAGGCATGCTTATGTGGCACGATGCTACTACACAAATAAATATACAAGAAAATACTAAAAAAGTAAAAACTTTCTTAGAAGATCCTTACTGGGAAGAGTTTGGAGTTCTTAGAGATACAAACGCAAACAAAGCTTCATTTAACGATTTCTCATAAGAATTTAAACTTGATAATGAAGTTTAAATTTTTATCTTTAACTTTGTTATTAAAATAAAAATTCACATGGCACAATCCTCAAGTGTAAAAATGAATAACTTAATTAGCTTTCCTAGGCAAAAGTTATCAGACAAAAAGAAAACAGATAAGTGGTATAAAGAGTGCGTAGATTACGCAGAAAACCTTTTAACATCTGATTACGATCTAAGAGCACATTTTAAAAAGAAAGATACTAACTATAAGTTACGTTCTAATATCATTAATCCAAAAGATTTTCAGAGATACATTAATCCTGATAACTTAGATCTAAGCAAACTTCCTGCACAATTTCAACACATAGGAATAGAAAACTCTAAAATAAATTTATTATTAGGAGAATATTCTAAGAGAAGAAAAGAATATAGAGCTTATATATCTGCTAATGATAAAGAAGGTATTTCTAGAAAAGAAATAGAACTTAAAAAACAAATGGATGATGTCTTTACAAGAATCATTACAGGAGACGCTATTTCAGAAGAAGAGATACAAGAGAAGCTAAAAGAACAAATGGATTATGCTGCATATGATTTTCAAGACATTGCAGAAATTACAGCTAATAAAATTTTAAAACGAGAATATAAAGAGCAGAATTTAGATTTCTTATTCCTACGAACTTTTGAGGATTTGTTGGTAGCAGGGGAAGAGATTGTATACTGCGGTGTTCTAGGAGGCGAGCCTGTCATGAGAAGAGTCAACCCTATGAACCTTTATACTTTAGGAGGTAGCTCAATGTATATTGAGGATTCTGATATTATTGTATGGCACGACTACATGTCAGTAGGCCAAGTTATTGACGATTACTGGGATGAGTTAGAACCTAAAGATGTAGAGTTTTTAGAAACAGGTCATAAAACAAATTCAGAAACTAGTACTGCTATAGGCCTTAATAGAGACTACGCAATAAATGATATTTTTGGAGATGTAGATGCATTACAAATTTTTCATCCATCAGAAATAGGAACTAAAACATTTGGCGGTTCTTTTGATACTAGCGGTAATGTAAGAGTTATAAAAGCTTGTTGGAGATCTAGACGTAAAATATACAAACGTAAATATTACGATGAAGACGGAGAAGCTCAGTATGACTATGTAGATGAAAACTACAAAGCAAAAAAAGATCTAGGAGAAGAGCTAGAAGAAACTTGGGTAAACGAATGGTTAGAAGCTACTAAGATTGGAGACGATATTTATGTAGGAATGAAACCTATTGCTTACTCTGGAAAATCATTAGTTAATAAATCTAAAGGCACACCTCCGTTTATTGGTTCTGTAAATAGTACTAATGATTCACGTGTACAGTCTTTGTCTGACATAATGAAACCTCTTACTTATTCTTATGATATTGCATATTATAAACGTGAGTTAGAAATTGCTACGTATAAAGGAAACTTTGCTGCAATTAATGCGTCTATGATTCCTGCAGGATGGAAACCTGCTGAATGGATACGTTATATTACAGTAAATAAATTTGGATTCTTAGATCCTACAAACGAAATACTAAAAGGCCCTTCTCAAGGTAAGTCTGCAGGAGCATACAATACTTTGACTGCTACTAATGTACAGATAGGAGATCCTAATGCAATTCAGATGTATACTAATATACTAGTAGATATTGAGAATACACTTGGTAAACTTGCAGGAGTATCTGGTGCAAGAGAAGGACAAATACAAAACCGTGAAGCTGTAGGAAATGTAGAACGTGAAGTTGCACAAACTTCTCACATTACAGAAAAATGGTTTGCAGTAGATAGCAACTTCCGTAAACGAGCGATGACTAAATTTTTAGATTGTGCTAAATATGCTTACAAAAAGAATCCAAAAAGAGCCCAGTATCTTATGGACGACATGGGTATGGTAATGATAGATTACTTTGACGAGTTTGCTGCTTCCGAGATGGATATATTTGTAGGTAACTCTACAGAAGACACTGCTCTTTACCAACAAATTAAATCTTTATCTCAAGCTGCTATACAAAATGGCCAGGCTAAAATAGAAGATCTAATTGCAATATCTACGTCAGAATCTGTACAAGAAACTTCTCGTAAACTTAAAAATTCTGCAGAGCGTATTAGAAAAGAACAAAACGAAAGAGCCGAAGCAGATAGAGCGTCACAAGAAAAACTTCAGATGATGAAGCAAGAATTCCAAGAAAAGATGTGGCAGAGAGATGATTTTAATAAAGAAGAAGATCGTAAAATAGAATATGCTAAGATTGAACAAAGAAGAGAAGAAGCAGCTATGAAAGAAGAAGTTTCTCTTATTCGTGAAAATATGAGAATGGTAGATTCTGATGGAAACGGTATTCCAGATGAAATAGATCTTAGAAGAACAGAAGTTGATGAAACTTATAAACAAGAGTCTATAGCATTGGGACAAGCAAAATTAGAAGAAACTAAAAGAAGTAATATGGCTAATGAAGAAATAAAAAGACAAAAACCTGTTAAAGTTGTAGCAGGAGGTAAAGAGTAATTTTAATATTTGGCTATAGCACTAAGAGAAAAATAACATATATATAGTTTATGGACTATAAAAATAATTTTAATATTGTAATTAAATAAAGACAGCATGAGTGAAGAAAACGAATTATTTGACGGTATTCAAATTTTATCACCTGGTGAAGTAGAAGCACAGCACAACAAAGGAAGTGAGGAACCTGTTGCTGAAGAAGCTACTGAAACTGTAGAAGAAGAGGTAGCTCTTCCTAAAGCAGGAACAGAAGATAGCGATGAATCCGCCATTGCTCCAGTTGAACGAGAGAGTTCACCTGTAATTGAAAATGAAGAAGACGATTCTATTGAATCCGAAGCACCCGCAGAAGGTACTACTCGTTACCAAGCTCTTATTAAAGACTTGGCCAACGAAGAAATCTTTGAAGGTACTACTGAGGAAGAAATGGAAGAAATGCTAAAGGATGCGTCGGCAGATACTATTAAGAAATTAATGGAACTTACTGTTGATACAAAACTTAAAGCTAAACAAAATGCTTGGTTAAATAACTTTGACGGAGCTAAAAGACGATTTTTAGAAATCGAAGATAAGTTTAGCGATACGGATACAGCTATCCAAATGGCACAACGTCTTGAGTTCTTTGATAATTTAACAGAGCAGAATCTTTCAGAAGATACTAATCTTCAAAAGAATCTGTACTTTGAGTATTTAGTAGGCAAAAACTTTTCTCAAGAAGAGGCCAGAGAAATGGTAGAAGAAGCTGACGGAATAGATAAACTATACGAAAAAGCAAGTTCTGCATTACCTGCCTTAAAAAGAGAAGCTACACAATTTGTAGCTAACTCTGAAGCAGAAAAAATAAAAGCCCAAGAAAACTACTCTAAACAACAACAAGAGCAGTTTGAAAATTTAATGCAAACAGTAGACAATAAAGAATTTTTTATAGACGGTCTTAAAATTAATAAGACAATTAAAGATAAAATTAAGTCTAATATGACTAGTCCTGTTTACAAAACTGAAGACGGACGAGAACTAACAAGTTTAATGTATAAACAAATGAGAAGCCCTGGAGAATTCCAAGCTCTTATGAGTTACTACGATACTATAGGATTGTTCGATGTAGATAAAGAAGGGAAGTTTTCCCCTAATATCGAAAAAATAAAAAAAGTAGCTAAAACAAAAGCGGTAACAGAGCTTGATAAAGTATTAGCTACAGAAGAACAAAGAGGAGTCGGAAGACAAAATTCTAACCGACCTTCTGGGAAATCTTCTGGAATATTAAGTATTCTAGAAGCAGGACAAAAGAAAAAAAGATAAATAAATATATTCGTTGAATAAATAAATAAATAAACAAATGTCACAATTACTTCCGTTACAAAAGTATGCTGCAGTTGATTATAACGGTTTGGTTACCGATAATCACTTCCATGCTTTGTATCAACAAAAACCAGAATTGATCTCTGATACTATCAAATCAATTTACAAAACTAATTTGCAAGGAAAACTACGTGAATTCGTAGATCGTTTCCCAGTAAAAGAAGTTGAACAAGAAAATGGATTCTACAACTGGATGTTGCAGGGTCAACACGACAAGAACTTAGCAGTTTCAGATGCTGAGGATTTTGCAGGTAACACTTTGTCTGCTGGGACATTCCCAGGAAACATTGGTGCAAACGGTCAACGTTTTTACCTTATCTTCGATGAGCCTTTGTTTGAAGAAACAAACGTTATTCGTGGAGAATCTGATACGTACCACTTCTTAGTAAAGAAAGTACACGATGCTGGATCTCGTTTTAAAGTAGAAGTTGAGTTGTTTACTGATGATGAGAACATGAGTGTTCCTTCAGATGAAATCGCAGTAGGTACTCGTTTCTCTAAATTTTACGATGCAGTTCCTTCTACATTGTCTTACAAAGGTGCAGAGCCTTACTTCACTTCTCCTTGGAGAATGGAAAACCGTCCTACTACAATGCGTATGCAGTACAAAGTTGCTGGTAACACTATCAACAAAGGGAAAAACGAACCTTTAGAGTTTGGATTCACTTACAAAGGACAAACAGAATCAATGTGGATTAACTACCAAGATATGGTAGCGCATCACCAATGTGAAGAAATGTTTGCAAGAATGTGTCTTTACGGAAAGAAAAATTGGACTGCAGATCACAAATATTTGAACAAAGACGACAATACTAAATATAGCATTGAGTCAGGTTCAGGTTTCTTTGAGCAAATTGCTCCATCAAACGTTCACTACTACAACACTTACGACCTTGATTGGCACCTAGAGATGCTTCTTGATATGGGAGTTGGAAAATTGGAAAGAGGTAAACGTATCGTTCACATCATGACTGGTGAGTTCGGAGCAATTGAGATTTCTAAGCAAATCGCTCAGAAAACTGCTGCACAAGTAACTATCGTTTCTGATAAATATATTACTGGAAGCACAGCTCCAGGAAACCTTGGAGGTAAGAATACTAAGTACTCTATGGAGCCACAATACAACATTTACCAATGGTACAATGGAGTAGAGCTTCGTATTGAAATCTTGGACTTCCTTGATGATGATGTTTACTTCCCACAACGTCACCCAGATGGACTAGGAGGAGTAGAGTCACACAGAATGATTGCTCTTGACTATGGCGAAGATGCGGGAATTTACCGAGTTAAGCCAAAAGGAGTTCCAGATTA
>PDMW01000342.1_pt1 | contig 10871 bp, 12 predicted proteins | sample 1515511 | NCBI WGS metagenome assembly PDMW01 (sample SAMN07343023, study PRJNA328102) | Marine metagenome, whole genome shotgun sequencing project. | biome: marine; feature: bay; material: water; isolation source: viruses from water sample < 0.22 micron filtered, nuclease treated, low... ... | reverse complement strand
CCAGCTTCATAAGAATTAGAATTATAAGTAACATCTCTATAAAAATCAGTAAGCCTTATAACTGTTGATAAGTTTAATTCTACAAGAAATGCTGTTTTGGTTTGTTGAGCAGAAACTTGAGTTTGTAATGCTGTTGATAAACTTCTAGGCATTACTCAATAACCTCTCTTACATCAAAAGATATATTATAAAAACCACTTATATCTGTGGTGTATGTAATATCATCACTTACAAGATATACATTAAAAAGTGGCTTGTTAGTTGTAACAGCTTCATCATCAGCAACATTAGCAACTAAGTTAGGTTGTATGTTTACCGTAGCTTCACCGCCTGATGTAGTGACTTCGTCTTGAACCATATAAACTTTTGAATGACCTGCAAACTTAATTAAATCACCTGCTCTTAATGCATGATTAGTGTGTGAAAAACCATCCATAGGTACAGCACTTGCACCTGCTGATGTTGCACCATTAACAAGAATATCAGTTTCACTGTGGCTATTTCCTTTGTTGTTTAGTGGTGCTGCAATAGTAAAGTTCTCAAAGCCACCCTTTTGCTTAGACAAAAAGGCTAATATTTCTTGAGCTTTTAGTTGCTCTAATGGTGGCATTTGAACTGTAAAAGAAAAGTATTGAGCACCTGTTTGTCTTGCAGACTTTTTGCCTGATAAGGTTTGGTTAATAAGAACTGGTCTATTATCTGTGAATACTAATGATCTAAAGTTTGGGTCTGTTGGAAATTGTCCTGACATTATACGACCCCCATTTTGCCCTGAGTGTTCATGGCATTATTAATTATTTGTGTTATTAATCCTTTTCTTGATGTTAGCAACTGGTCAAATCCAGCAGCATCAACTGTTGATATGTTGAAGTTTACTGTAGCTCCCATTCCCTGTCCCTTGGTGTGATCTACAACAGTTTCATTTGGATGTAGTATTGCTGGAAATCCACCTTTCCCATCTATACCACCTGCTCTTGCTCCCATCCCTGTATAACCACCGCCATCCATAGTTACTTTGGGCATAAGATTATCTAACATATCTTGCGGTGATTTTACTGACTTAGTGTTGCCTTTGACAACATCGCCAATATTAAATATATCATCTATATATGATCTGAATGGGTCAATTAGTTTTGCTATAATTACTTGCTGTATTGCCACCCTTACTAACTGCTCTACAACATAGGTTGCAAAGTCTTTAAATGCTAATTTTCCTGTTTTAAGACCTTCAACAATAGAATCTTCAAACTTCTTCATAGAATTTACCGCAATAGTGTCTAATGATTTTTCAGTGTCCATCATTTGTTGTTTAAACATATCCATTGGGCTTTGTATGTTCGTTAAACTTTTGCCAATATTATCTGTTGATGTTGCCACGCCATTATTTGAATCAGTTAAATTATCTTGAGAGACAATTAACTCATCAACATCTTTTTTAAATTTTCTTACACCATCTGCTATTAATTTTGCTTCTTTTCCATAACTAGTGGTGCTATTTTCTAATTTTTCTATAGATAAATTATTAAAAAGAATGGTATATGCCATGTCATTCATTTCTTTTGTAAAATCACCTAGTGCAGCAGGTAACTTATTTAAAACATTTATTATGAGTCTTAAAAATGAACTTTCTATTTCAATTAATTTGATTTTTATATTATTTACAAAAGAAGCCACCTCGTCTCTAAATGTTCCAAATTTTTCTATCCCAACAGCAACAAATTCAATAATGGCTTTAGCAATTTTCGCACCCAGCTTATCCATACCACCAGCATTATCTACAATTTGCTGTATTTTTTTAGCAATGAATTTTTGCATTGTTTCAAATACTGGCAAGAATGATGTTGTTATATTAGTAACAAAAGAACCTAACTGCATTTTGATGACACCTATAGCATCATTGAATTCTTCAGTTCTTCTTATAACTTTTTCACTTAAAACAATGCCTAATTCTTTGGCTCTTGTAATAAAGTTCTTTAGACCCCTTTCAGATAAATCATTGATAGCACCAGTTAATACAACACCTTGCCTTCCAAATAAGTTAGCTAGAGCTGTTGCTCTTGCTGTTTGATCTCCAAGTTGAGTCACACCTTTTGCTGTATCTTCCAATATGTCATCAAATGACCTCATAGAACCATCTGCATTCTTAAGTTTTACATCTAAGTCCTTGAATATGTCTGATTGCGTTTTAACACCTCTTTGTGCATCACCGACGCTTCTTGCAAACTTAATCAAAGCAGTGTTAGCACCTTCGATGCTTGTGCCTGATTCTCTAGCAGCTAAATGGAATGCTTGCAATGTATCTGTAGCTATTCCTGTTTGTGTAGATGTTTTACCAATAGCATCTACAGCTTGAAATGATTTATCAACCAATATGGCTAGAGCGGTTGCAGAAGCAGCCGCAGCTAATCCTACACCAGCAACACCTTTAGATGCACCAACAGCTGCTGAGCCAACACCCTTCAAGCCTTTGGTTACTTTGTCAAAAGCAGCCTTGGTGGAGTCTACTGCTTTAATTCGTATTTTGTAATCAGTTGCCATGTTTCCTCTTCTCTTCAGATAGCTCTAAATATGCTATCCAACCTTGATATTCGTGGACACTAATTTCTTGGAGTTCTTGCAAAGTCTTTCCAAGTTTTTCTGCTAGTGCATATTGCACATATAAATTAGTATCCTTTATTAGTTTTTTTTCGTTTCCTCTATAGTCTCTTGACCCATGATTTGCGTAGCAACACCAACTAATATCTCTCTATCAACACTATTTAATAAGGCATTTTTATCACCTAAATCAAATAGCTTGTCTCCATTTGCATCTAATGCTTTGTATATAAGAACATAAGCCATCATTGTTAGGTCATCTTCTTTACTCATTTTATAAAGTTTAGAAGTTTCAGCTAGCGTTAATGGCTTACTAAATATCTTAAGGGGTTTATCATCTTCACCCCACTCAGGCACTTCGATCACTTTTACATCTTGCTCTGCAAAATGCTTTTTAGCGTTATCTATTACTGACATCTTACTATACTGTTGTTGTAGTTAAATCACCAGTGCCTTGTACACTTAGTGATGCTTCAACCATATCACCCGATGATCCAGTTCTTGAGACACCAGTTACAATAGCTTCACCACTATAATATGTATCGCTTACACCTGCTGGATATAGATTAATTTCTATAGTATTTCCAACTACAAAAGCACCTTGACCATCAGTGTCGCTATCATCCCAAAAAACATCCAATGAACCTGAAAAAGATTTTTGACTAGCTTTATAGGTTCTGCTTGCATCACCCATAGCTGTATCTTCTATAGTATCACTTGTATGTTCTAAAGAATATGATTTAACCTCACCAACAATATTTGTTCCGCCACTTGTACCTAGCTTAACAACACCATCATTTCCTTTAAATGTTGACATTTTCTTTTACCTCGCCTTTCGGCTTTTTCTTAGAAGAAGATTTAATTTTGTCTTCCGACTGGACTGCTTCTTCTTTCCAACCCATTCCCAACATAGTTTCCACATTTGATTGTGGAACTTCAATTGAAACTTTACCATTTGGACTAATCATTTTCATAATTATCTCCTATTATACTGCTACGTCAGGATTTTGTTCCTTAACATAGTAATTACTTATGAAAGTTAGAGAAACAAAGCCTAATGGCTTCTCACCTTCCGCGTTAAAACTTATTTCAGTTGATTCAATAAATGTGTCTTTGGCTAAACCACCCAATGTTCTATCAGCAGCTATAGCTTCCTCAACTTCTTTGCTTATTGTATCAATAGTATCATCAAAATTGCTTGTTGCTTTTACATATCCTTCAACAACAACTGATAACTCTCTGCTCATAACTCTATCAGTACCCATAACAATTGGCTCTGATGTTTCAGATTTTGTGTATATAACTAATGCTGGCAATTTAGAATTTTCTATTGGGTAGACTCTTGATTCGACAACATTAGTGCCAGTTGTAGATAAACCAGTTAACGTAGTGCCAAAATATTCTCTGATTTGTTGTCTTACATGCGACATTATACTTCCTCTAACATTAGTGCTGTTAAACCCGTACGGTCTTTTTGCACATCAATTATAGTATAATTTTGTGCAGCTTTTAATATATCACCTTCAACAGTTGTGGTTGCACTTGCATTTAAAAGATCACCTTGCACAACATTTGGCACGTCTATGCTTCTACAATAGGCTATAGGTTTAGTAGCTTCCACACCTATTCCCATATCTTGTTCTACATATTCTCTATTTAAAATAATATTTATGGCTGTAGATACTCCATTTTTTATATATGTAGCATTGATAGCATGACCAAAGTCAACATCAAAATATGCCAACATATCTTCTTCAGTCTCTAACATATACTGTGACATTATTCCTCTTCCAAAACTAGCTCAACAAGACCTGTATTATCAGGTTGTACTGTTCTTACAAAAAATGTTGTTTGTGGTACAAGTGTACTGCCATTGTTTGTAGTTATTGCATGTACTTGTAATTTATCACCTTGGTTTATATAAGGTGCATCAGTGGCTTTAATTATTGCCCTTGGTTGATAGCCATCAACTGGCACAGTGCCACCTGTAATACTAAAGTATTCTTGATCTATTATTACATTTATATCGTATGAATCACCTGAATCAATATCATACCAAGTATCTATTAATCCTGTCCTAGAATCCCATAAAACCGCTTGAGTTTCAAAGAATGTTGCAGACACTCCATGAGCGTTTGGGTCTACATAAGAGTTAAAATCTGCTGAACTCTCAATAGGCATTATTTTTTAGCTCTTTTCTTTACTGCTTTAGTTTCAGATTTTTTTAAGCCTACACTTCTATTTGTTTTCTTTGCTTTTGGCTTTTCTTTGTATAATTCTGCTTTATTGTTAGCAACAAGATCAAAGCCTTGAGCCTGATCTAGTTCTACAACATCGCCAACACTAACTCTTTGTTTGTTAGCTATAGTGTCTCTTAAAATTAAATATTTATGCATATTAGTAGTGGTGGGGTCTTTCACCCCACCGTTTTTAGTGGTTAAAACCATTAAAAATTAACCGTCATTACCTAGACAGAATGATACTGCATTTCTTACAGCAACATCTATCATTTGTATACCAACAACTCTTACAGTACCTGAAGAAGAATTCGTGTATGGGTCGACAATTATGTCAAGACCACCAAAGAATCCAATCAATAGGTCTGAGAAGTTACCAAAGTAATGGTCACCAGCAGTAGGTTGGTTAGAAACCACAACACCGTAGTTGTTAACTCTTCCATCTCTGTCTACAACGAACTGAGCTGTGCCTGAAGCCTTTTCAGTTGTTTTTAGTGAACCATAATCATCAGCTCTCATAATGTAAGATAGGTTACCTAGTAGAGCATTATCAACTGCTACTTGGCTTTCCATGTTTACTGTTTCAGCCCATGTAGGGTTAGCACCAGCAAATGTTACAGTATTAATACCTGAAGTATTTTTGATACCTGTTGGGTTACCTGAAGTTCCTGAACCTGCTAATGCACCAGCATCAATAGCTAAAGCCATGCTTTGTGCAATATCATTTCTGATAAGGTTCTCAACATCTAAAGAACTTTGGGTTAAAAGTTGTCGAGTGACATCTGTAAAACAACCAAGTGTCTTAGGTGAGAGGGTAACACTACCAATAGTCATTTCTGACTCAGCAACAGCAGTTCCTTCGCTTGATACGAAAGCAGCAGTTGATGTACCAGTTTTCTTCGGTATTTTTACGTCACCCTGTAATCCACGTAATAATGTAGCACCTGCTGACATTACAGAAGAAGAATTAGTTAGTGCATCGATAAAGTCTCCACCTCTGAAGTCTTGACCAACAATTCCAGCATCATCAGATGTGTTCAAATCTCTTTGATTCCAATCTCTTAATACTTCAGGTGGTAACATAAGACCCTGTGAGTTTCTACCATATGCTTCAGAAGCAGCAGCTGAACATTCAAATTCAAATTCTGCATTTCTTTGAGCAGCTCTGTCTGAAGGGTTAGCTAGTGCATTAATTCCTTTTACTAGGCTAAATCTCTTCATTTCTTTTTTGCTTAAACCGATGTCTTTTGGAGTTTCTAGTGGTTGGCTTGCGATTTTAGCAAGTAATTCACCTCTAAATTCTTCAATTGTTTTCTGTTCGGCTACAGCCCTTGCAGCTAAGTCTTTCTGATTGTGTCTTTCGCCTAATTTGTTGATCTCTATTGAGTTTCTTTTTAATTCAGCTTTGACTTCTTCAGCAGATTCAGCTCTTACGTTGTCTAAATTGACTTCGTTTTCCATTTTTATCTCCTTGAAAGATTGAGAACGTCCAACCCCTACAAGCCTGCTTTGATCTGCTGGTACTGACACGCTGGATACTTCCATTGGTGACCAAGCAGCTCTATATGCAACCTCTTTAGAGTCTTTTATCCTCATTAGTTTATTTACACGGTATCCGACTGAAATATTCATCCTTATACCGTCCTTTACGTCTTCAAACACTTCTGAAGCAAGTTGACTCTTACCGAATCGAACTACTGCAATTGTCCTCTTAGCAGTTTCATCTAGTCTGAAATCTTCTATAACACCTATTTGCTTGCTCATATCATGATCAAGTAGTAATGGTGCACGTCCGCTATTAATAAATTCCATATTAATATCGTCCGCTTTATGACTTAATATCTCTAAACCAAATGATCGCTCAACTGGTTCTTCTGAAGATACGCCTATTCTTACAGTTCTTGTATCTTCATCTATAAATTTTGCTCTTGAAAGGTCGATGTTTCTATATCTTATAGGCATGTCTACAACCTTTCTTTCTTCTTCAGGTTCTTCATAGTTTTCTTCTTCTATGATTTCTTCTTCAACCTCTTCGGCTTCATGTTTTGCATATTCAATAGTGACAGTTTCTTCTGTCTCGCTAACGTTTAAAATATGTCTATCTTCTTTATTTTCCATAATTTTATCCTCTTTTTTAGGCATCTTCGTCACCGCCTTCAATTATCGGCTCTATAGGTGCTTTAGTTGCACCAAAAGGCTGATAGGCTAATTCTATATTATATTCTTTGGCTAATTCTACCTCTTTTTGATGTTGTTCAAACAATTCTTCAGTGTCTCTACCATAAGATGCTGATATATCGCTATAAGTAACCGTTCCATTTTGTAAACCTATAACATTTGCATTCATTTCTTTTAATGGATCAATCCATGCAAAGTTTCTTGGTATAAATGTTGCTGATGCAATGAATTTGTCTGCTTTGTCGCTTGGTAGTGTTAAATAGCTAGAATCTATTGCCATTAACAACCATTCTGCAAATATTGGCTCAATCATATGTTCAATTAAGAATTGTTGCCATATTTGGTAACTGCTTCTATCTTCTAAACTGCCCTGACGTATTGAAGAGTAGTTGACTGATGTCAAATCGTTACTTAAAGCATGATATGAAATGTTTAAACCACTTGCCACGCTTCTTAGTACGCTAGATGTAAAACCTTCAAAAGCACTTGTTGGATGCTGTGGGTCAAATGATTGAAATGTAACTCCTGCTGGTAATTGCTCAAAAGTACCTGCATTTGCAGTTTGTACTGGGTTGCCATCTATCTCTTCTGAGTCTCCAACATAACCATCGCCATCAGGTGAAGTAAAGAAACCCATCTTACTTGACGCTACCCTTGCAGCAACTATTTCAGCTTCAAGATATGCATTTAATTGCTTAACATTAGCCATTACTGTTGCAATATTAGTAACACCTCTTGTTTGTTCAGGTCTAGTTGGCATGTATAAGTGGATTATTTCGTCTGCTGATACAACTATATGTTCATTCTCATTCATGTAAGTTTTATTAAATGGATGATTTTTATACAAATGATATGCAATTGGTTTGTCAAACTTATCAACCTCAACACCCATTTTTATCTCATTACCAGTCGCTGGGTTTACCTTGTTTAAATCTTCATCTAAGTGATCTGCTTCTAAAAACTGTATTTGAAATCCAAATGGTGATTCAGGTCTTTTAAGTTTTCTTATTAAAACCTCACCATCTCTTGCTAATGATTCTATTGCCATTTTTTGACAGTCTAAGAATGATAATCTTCCATTTGCTGTGCAATTACCCATTTTAGACCATTGCTTCCATGCATCTTCAATAAGTCTATTAGCTCTTATATCTAGTTTGCCTTGATTAACTTCATCGTCTAATCTTACTTTTTCACTTAGTCTTATGCCTGATTTACCAACTACGTTTGATATCATTAGGTTTAAATATCTTGCTATGTGTGAATCATTTCTAGCTAGTTCTCTAGCTCTATCTCTTAAGACTCTTAAGTTATCTTTTATTTCTGCATCTGCTGATGCTGAACTTGTTATGAAGTCTGCAAAAAGTCTACCAGTGTTTGCACCTGCATAACTTCTTTGCGTTTTAAATTTACGTTTTACTGTTGGTTTTTTAGAACCAAGATTAAATACTCTGTTGTACCATGCCATTTTTATGTGTAACTTGTAGGGTTGTTTGTGTTTGATGAAGTAAACTTTGTTAATACTGTTGTTTTTGAGCTTTTGCCATTTTTAATTGCAGCTCTTTTTACTTCTGCTTTGTATTTTATCTCATATCTATCTTCTAAATCAAAAAGCTCACTCATGGGCGTTCTTGACAATGATCTGCCAGCAATAGACATAGAACTTTGATCCATCGTAGCCCTATTTGCTATTACTGCTCTGACCGCATCCAATACTATCTTCGCATGGCTTCTAACTGAAGCACTTGTAGTTGCATAATTGTCTTGCACCTCTACATAACCCTCTGCCATTTTTACCCTTGCAGAATCTGAAGTCCTTGTTATGTAAGATACCCAATTATATTCACCCTTTGTATAACTTCCTGTATCGCTTGTAGAAATTATGTATTCATCATTTGACTCTGTGGCAGTCAGGGTAAAATTAGATGCAGTCGCTCCATCAATGAGATTAAATTCATAAGACAACGAATAATCAGCAGTAGGGTAATCAGTTGCTAAATTATCTTTTTTCCAAGCCCAAAAATCACCCAGCTGTAATTCATCAGGAACTTCAGTTGGATAGTTGGTTGAATCAAATTTGTTGCTCAAACAAAAACCTCATAATAAATAGATATATCTAATCTTATAATACTTGATAAATCTTATTTTTCAATATGGTAACTGGTTTATTTAGTATTTCCATGAAGTAGCAAAATTCTTTCTATTTATTCCTTTTTTGGCCTTTGCGACTCTGTTTGGTTCAGGTTCTTGTGCATTACCTGTTAACAACCTTTGTTCTATTACATCAAAGTTAGGATTTAATATATATGCTGCAGCTAAAGCATAACAAATCGTATCAAGTGCTTCATTACGTTCTCTGATCTGTTTCCAATACAAAGTTTTTCTACCTTTTACAAATTTAACAAATCTTTGCTCTGCTGTAAGTTGTTTAAAATAATCTTCATCTAGTTCACTTGCAAAGTGCAAAGTAGAGTAACCATACTCAACAGCTAACCTTGAATAAATAACTTCTTTTGCTGTGTCACTTCCCACTGGGTATAGGGTGTTACTTTCTTTTCCAACTTTAGTTGGTTTACCAACAACAGTCTTCCCGCTTTGTGATTGTCCTTTAATTGCAAATATTCTTCTTCCCTTTTTGTTTTTAGTGAATGAATACACCATTTGTGTTTGGAAACCTGAGTCAATGGTTGTACATGCTATGTTCATAGCTCTGCCTGACAGTGTTTTGAATTTAGTCATTAGATATCTGTCTAATTGACCCCAAACATCCTGTTGACCTGTAGAACCATATAAAATCTTATATTCAACTACCCACATTTCATAATTATGTGAAAATGCTACAACTTGACACTCTAATCTGTCTTTTTGCACATCTACCCCACATGTAAGCACTAATGCTTCGTCAGGTATGCTTTGACCATCATAGCTCTCTCTTCTTGATAATAACCCTTCTGCTTCTACTGCTTCTTCAGGTTCAGGTTCCCATGTCTCACCTAAACTAGTGTTTATAAATGTCTTAAGCATTTCGGGTTGTTTCTTAGATTCTAAGAAGTTTTCTGCCATTGATGCCCATGTGCTAAATACTGAATAAAGTTCATTTAGGTGAAATCCTGCTGTTTTCTTTGTTTCTTCTGTAGCTCTCCACTCACCATTTTTTAACATCTTATGTTTCTTAGATTCTTCAATAACACATCCATTTTCTTCGCATGTATAAATTGCTGTCTCAGGTTGATTGTCTTCCCATATCACATTTGACCACTTAAGTGTCTGCATGTGTCCACACTCAGGACAAGGAACATAATAGTAACGTTTATCGCTTTCCTCAAAAGCAGCTTCAATACGAGATAGACCCTTCACTGTTGGTGTACTGCATAAGTAGATTTTGCGATTAAAAAAAGTTTGTGTACGTTTCGATGCTAGTAGTACTGGGTCACCTTCACTTCCTACGCTTGCTTCCATTCTGTCAACCTCATCAATACATAGTATTCTTACTGCTCTACTAGCAACTGATGCAGCACTATTAGAACCAACCATGTTTAACGTAGTTCCACCTAAGAACTTTTTTGACAAGACTGTGTTTGAACTGTCTTTACTTTTTGACTCATTAAGTCTTGCTTTTAGAACTGGTGTATCTCTTAGCATGTTTGCTAGTTTCTCTTTACTGTATGCTTGAGCCATCTGCAATGTAGGTTGCATAACTAAAATTGGTGAAGGTTGCATATGAACGTAGTAACCAACAACATTGTTTAAAATTTCTGTGGCACCTACCTGTGCTGATTTCTGCCACACTATACGTTCTATCTTAGGGTCAGTGAATACATCCATAATCTCTTTTTGGTATGGTGCATAGTCAGTTCTATATTT
>PDMW01057336.1_pt1 | contig 10894 bp, 14 predicted proteins | sample 1515511 | NCBI WGS metagenome assembly PDMW01 (sample SAMN07343023, study PRJNA328102) | Marine metagenome, whole genome shotgun sequencing project. | biome: marine; feature: bay; material: water; isolation source: viruses from water sample < 0.22 micron filtered, nuclease treated, low... ... | reverse complement strand
CAAATTCTACGTCTTCGCCTTCTTCTTCCTCTCCGGCATCAAAATCTTCTTCACCGCCTTCTTCCCCTCCGAAGTCATCATCTCCACCTCCGAAGTCTCCTCCACCAAATTCGTCATCACCGGCTTCAGCTTCTGCTTCAGCATCCATATCGGCAAGACTCTTAAGAGGACCTGATTTAAGTAATTCGTTTAGCTTATCTAATGCTTGTTGGAATTCAGATACGTAATTGAGTGCGTACTGTTTACCGGCTATTTGAGCCTCAAATCCAACACCATTCCATTTAAGAAAAAACTTCTCACCATTTTGTAATACTACTTGAAAGGTAGAAGGTTTAGGGGCAATCCATTTTACTTCGTCTATAAACTCTTCAAACTCTTCAGATAGTAAGGCTACCAGTTGACGTTTTAAAGTAGGGAACTTACCTAGTATTTCTTGAGAGGCAGTCTTTAGCTCTTGTTCGGAGAGTACTTCGTAAAAAGCTTCTTCAAGTAGGTCTCTAATATTTTTTCTATTTATTTGCACAATGACGTGGATTAGATTTCTTTAAATATGGTCTCTTACAAGTTGTACCTTTAACATGCTTTCTACCGCATCTATGACAGCATGTGGCTTCAGCTTCATTTAACTTTTTTTTTGAATCATGTTTTCTACTGTCTCTTTAAGAGCAAGTCTAAACTCAGGATCTCTACTTAAATTTGCGTAAAGTTCATCAGAAAAGCCATCTTTACCTTGACTAATAAAGTTATCTAACTCTTCCATAGCTTCGTCTGGGTCTTTAACGTATTTTAAAATTACGTCGTAGATCTTGTCTAGCTCTCCAGGACCTTCTTCTTCAAAAAGGTAATCTTTAATATCTCTTAAATTAATATCAAAAGCATTTGCTATACGAAAGATGTATTCTGCTGCAGTACCTTGTATATCCCCTGATTCTTCACCGTGTACTCTAATGTCGTGTATAACGTCATCAATTACGCTACTGCGTTCATTTATTTCTTCCTCAAGAGCCATTGCATCTAAAGCTGGTTGTTTTTCTTCAAACTCTAAATAATGTTGAGCTTTTGCAATATAATCTCTAGCCTTAATTACTTTAGCCTGCCACCAGTTAGGAAAATCAACTTCTCCTTCCATTTGATCATACTTGTTTAATTGCTTGTAAAGCTTGGCAGCATAAACTGAAGTATCGTAAGCGTATTGCTTTAACATATCAGGTTCGTCATCTTGGTGCCCGATATCCATATCTTCATTTTTATAGTAGTGTTTTACTCTTTTTGAAGATTCTATTACTCTTCTAAATAGATCTGTTCCTCCCTCTACTACTGAATTTCCACCTTTTTCGTAAAGGTTAACCATACCTTCAGGTCCAATACCGATTTCAAACATTTTATCTGAACCGTGTACTTGGATGGTATCACCAATCATTAAAGTATTCCCTTCCATATCTTTTGCACTATCGTGACTCATTTCAGTTTTCATGGCTTTTTTTATTGCTTTATCTTTAGCTGCTAAATAATCGTCAGAATCTACATCTCCGTCTCCGTCGTGATCTTTTCCTTTTTTCTCTTCTAGGTATTTAGAACGGAAATGTTTTACTAAATTGTTTTTAATTACATCTTTATTAAGAACAGGTTTGCCGGAAGGTAACGTTCCTACCTCTCCTACTACTTTATCAAAAGTAAAATCTGTTAAATGAAGTTCGCTGCCTGAGATGTAAAAAGAGAATTCGTCTCCGTCATTGTCACCTTCATAATCTACTACAAGTTCAAAGCCTCCACCTTTAGGGCTACTTTCCATTCCTTTAACTTTCATGGAAACTACTTCTTCACCTAATTCCTCAAGTGCTTGATTTAATGCTTTGCCAACTTCGGCTGCGAATGTTTTAATTTCTAGCTGAGAATATTCAATGTTTTCTTGTTCAGTCATTTCGTCGGTTAGTTTAACGTCTATTCCTTTTTTGGCTAATTTTTCGGCTTCTCTAGAATCTGTTGTAGATACTGTTCCGTCTGTAGCTTCTTCGGGATTGTATTGAGTTACTGGTGGTGTTTTAGATCTCATTTTATCTCTAGGGTCAGATTTTCTAGCCCCTCTTTCTTCAGCATCTTTTGTAAGACGGCCTTTTACAAGATTACCAGATTTAGTATAATAGTGTCCGGCAGGAGCAGTTTTAGTTTCGTTTTTTTTCATTCTAGACTTCCTTCGTTTCGTTTAGCCCATATATATGAGTTTTTATCATCGTCTATTGGACCACCAGTAGCCCAAGTATTACAAGTTCTTTCTGAATGGCATTTAAAATGATGCATCCAACAATACCCTAAATATCCATCTTTATCAACGTTACCGGGCATACATTCTAGCATACGAGGTGAAATATCAAAAGCTACACAATTTTTACATTTAGATTCTTTAGCTACTTCTGGAGTTGTTTTCCATTTTTTAGCTATTTTCATCCAATACTGTTCGTCTTCTAAATTAAGAGGGCCGTAATTAATCCAATCAGTTTTAATGGAATAATCTCGATTCATAGTATTATACTCGAGATCTTGTGTTGCTCTAGGGCAACTTTCCCATTTTTCGGCTTCAGCTATAATTTGTAAGAGTTTCATAGTATATATAAATAGAGTTACTCTTCCCAAATTACTTGTTTAAACTTCTCGGGGGGAAGACCAAAGAAATCTGTTCTCCATTTACTCTGTTCAAAGAACTCTAAACTGTACCATTCTTCTTTTCTGTCTAATAATTCAACAGCTTTTTCGTCCCAATCTGTATTTAAAATTACTTCTTCAACCAATTTTTTATTCTCTACTACAGCGTTGTACTCAAAAGAATCCCATTCGAAATGAAAAACTTCAAACACATTACCTTTATCGTCAACATAATCTATACTAACGTCGATACCGTATTTAGGTCTGAGTTTTATGAGTTTCCATAGGAGAGGATTGTAGTGAGTAAACTCTTGTAGCTGTTTTTTTGCAGCACCTAAGTACCCTTTTCTTTCAAATAAATCACAATGGTTAAAATGGGCGCCGTATTTAGGGCCGAACATTGTCATCCAATTTTGTCTTAGAACAGTCTCATGTCTCCTTTGTACTAACGGGTAGCCGTTAACGTTACCGTATGCTTGTTCTATCTTGGTAAGGTGGTATCCGTTTTGATCGAAGAGATCTAATCCATCTGCGTCGTCAAGTACTGCAACGTCCTCAAGTTTATTAGACCAGTACATGTTTTCGTCAAAATGGTTAGGGTGAAGTATAACTTTTTTCACTGGCAATGATAATTAAGATAACGTTGTAAGGCTTTAGCGTATGTAGTACCTTTATCTTTTAATTTAGATCTTTCAGCTCTTACTTTAGAGCAAGATAGTTTACCTAATCTTTTTTTCAATATACCTGGATTCATTGGGTCATGCTCCCCTTCCAGATTCAAGGTAGCAAGTTTAGAGTAATACTTTGGATCTTCGGCCAGATGCTGTAAGGCTATGTGTTGAGCTTCTTTAGGGTCATCGGTGTGTTCCATTTCCACTCTTATGCCCATAACAAGTTCTTCTCGATCTACTTCGGAAGGATCGGCTGGTTCTATAACTTCCTTATTAATATGAATGGCTGCAAGTTGTTTTTCGGCTGCCTTTCTAGTACTATGAGTACCTAATCTCTTTCCACCTTTTTTAGGGTATACAGCGTATTCGTCTCCTACTTTGCGGATAACTTCTCTTACTATTTCACGTAGTTCAGATTTCTTCATTTTTCTTTTTTCCAGATTTCACCTCTTCTGCATCGTACTACCGCTCCTGAAGCGTAAGCAGAGGGCCAGGTGTCGTATTTTCTTTTAGCTATTCTAGTACATCTGTCGTCTTTTTCGGTAAGTATTTCTTTACCGGACATTTCGTATATCATTCCAACAACTAAATTTGTAATATCTTCTCGGGTAACTTTTGCTTTCTCTGTATTCTTCACTACTGTTTTTCCTTTAGCACCTGCTTTCTTTTTCTTCTGTGCAGTTGCCGCTCTTTGAGCTTTAGTTAACGATTGAGCTTTTGCTTTAGGTAAGCATCTATCAGGATTTTTAGTATTCTTAGAAGTGCCGCAAGGTCCGGCTATGTTACCTGAAGTTGTTATTCTGACCCATTTTTCTTTTTTAAACCAATCACGTAATGACTCTTTAATAAGCTCTCTCATAAAAGCTTGCATGTCAGGTGATATTTTTTTTTTAGAAGCCATTAAGACATAGTTACCAGCTTAACTACTACTCCAACTAAAGCCGTGAAAATAATCCAAAGAACTTTAGTTACTGTATCTTTCCAGTTAAGGAGTTCATCTATTTTTTGTATGCTCTCTTTGTTAGCTTTCCTAAAATACGTATTTTGATTTGTCTTTACTATAACTCCGTCTTCTGGGTTTAGAAGGGTATATTTAAGGTCGGATATATCTTCTTTCATATCTTTCATATCTTTTGCCATTGCTATTAACTCCCCATTAGGAAGCTTGCTTTTCATAGATATTACTTCGGAATGAAGTGATTCGAGTAGTTCTTTTTGAGTCATTTATTTTATATAATTTGTATATATAGTTATAAATAGACTATTTTTCTAAGGCTTCTTGAATATGTTCTGTAAACTTATTTAGTTCCTTCAAAACTTTGTCTTTAGTAGTAGAAGTATTACCTTTCCAATCTTCGACATCGCCTTGTTCGGTAACAAAAGTTTGACTTTCATCCACTTTATCAAGTATAAACTGTTCTAGATCTTTAGCAAACTCTTTCATGTTGCCTTGCAACATAGCTTTTTCGTAGTCTTCGTACTTGCCTAATTTTCTTAAATTAGATTCATAATCTACAGTACAGTCGAAACAAAAACCGTGTATACGGTACATTTTTTTATGAAGATGGTAATTCATAGAAGTTTTACACTTAGGGCAAGTAAGTGGTATTTTGTAAGCTTCTTTAGCAGCATCAAGCCTGGTAATATTTTGTTTAAGGCCATTTTCTATAGTCCAGGTGCGTCCGTCTTCCTCCCATATGTCTCCTTCCTTCCGGGCTACATATGCTTTTTTGTAACCTGTTCCAACTTTAGTTTTAGCCTTAAAGTCTTTTTTAACCAGATTTCGAATACGTTCTACATCTGATTTTTTAAACTCTTTCTTCAGTAAAGTATCACTCATAACCTAGTTCTTTTAATTTATTAAATATAGGAGTTAAATTAGCTGTATTTTCTGGGTGGTGTATTCCTATACCTCCGGCGTTGTTCCATCTTTCAATGGTGTCTTCTCTATCGTCAATAAGGATAGAATTTTCGTTTGCAAAATCCTGTTTATCTTTAGCCCTTCTAAAATTAACTTTAGGTTGAGGATTGAGATTCTCTTTAACCCATACATTTTTACCTAGCCGGGAATGGTCTGCTCTAGAAGGAGAAGTAAGAAGTTGAGGCTTGTAAGGTTTAATAAAGTTCCAAAGCATCTTACCACCTGGGGTCCAGCTCATTTTAGACCAGAAAACTAATCCAACTTCGTTATCTATAACATTCCAAAATGGTGTTTTACCGTACCTATCTTCATACTGTCTGGGATGCATTCCGGTAAAGTGTTCAAATCGACCTTTGAAGTCGCATAGAACCCCATCCATATCACAATAAATTTGGTAAGGAGGAAGTACCTTAATTTCTCTTAACGGATCCGGACCGCCTAATAACTCTAGTAATGTTTTACTCATTGTTTACTTTATCAGACCAACTACGGAAAGTCATATTTCCAAGCATATAGGCCTCTTTTTCAAGTTCAACTAATGCTTCGTCTTCGTTAACATTAGTAGTTTTTATATTATTAATTCTACCTTCAATATTCTGAATATGGTGTATCATTTCGTGTACGAAAGATCTCATTACATCTTTTGGATGTCTACCTTCTACGTAAAGAGTGATCTCTTTAATATTAGGATCGTAGTAAGCTGTCTTACCAAAAAAGTCAGCAGATTCTACAGGATCTCTTTTTATTTTAACTTCAGGTAATGGAGAAACATTCATACCTTGGTCTATCATATATTCTAGAATAGAGCCCATATAGGGGGTGTAATCAAATCCAATTTTTTCATCTTCGTTAGGTAACTGGATACGTATATGGTCCTGATTGAACTTAATATCATAAAAGTTATCTCCTAGCGTATTTACAATACGGTTATACGCTACTACAAGTCTTTGCCGGTCGACTGCGGATACAGTACCTTTAGCGTTTATAGCAGTACCTGAACTACCTTCTCTTATAGGTTCAGGTGTTTCGGTTTCGAACATATTATCAAACATGTCTCCCATTTCTTCGAACATTTTTTGTTCTGCTTTAACTGTATCTTTTACCATATTAAAAATCATCTGTTTTTCCTGTTCCGAAAGTTGTTCGGGTATATATTCTTTAAATAGGTCAAAACTATTAGATATAACTGCATTTCGTAAGTCGGTAGCTCTAACACCTTCAAGATCCGATTTTAATGCTAGTCCTTTGGCGTTAGGGTATTTATTGAAAGTATTTAATCTAGATAAATCTCGATAGTCATCTTCCACTCTTAAATACACTATAGAAAAATACTGAGTATCAGGGTTATCTTTGACTAAATGGAGACCGGTTCTGATTGGATCCTGGTCAGGGCTGATCATTATCTCTACGTTATTAGGAAGATACTTCTTGTATATATCCCAAACTTTGACTGAGTCTTTAGCTGTTATACCGTTTCTGGCTTTATTAGATATTATAACTATTACTTTGTCTACTCGTTCGTCAGCTTTACCACTTTTAAGAGTACCGGGAGTTATTCTACCTCTTTCGTCTTCATCCCATTTAGCAGCTTTAAATGTATTTGTAGCAAGTTCCTTGACGGCTAAAAAATGCCCTTTAGTAGGTGGTTTGAAAGCTCCAGGAAAGAGTGCTATACCCATTATGCTAGGAATTGATTTGCTTTAGAGATTGCGACAGATTCTTTTTCCGGTTGGAGCATTTTGTTAAATTCTGAACTTGTAACCATATCAGCTATACCGTCCATTACTTTAGTGTTCGTACCAACTGCCTTATCACGTGAACGTTCTACAGCCGCCTTTTTCTTTTCCATTGAAGTACGTCCAGGTCCTTCTCCTTTTTTCTCCCAGGCTTTCATAAAATGTCTCTTAAGCTGTTTAACCATTGATTCGTCATCTAAATCAACTTTAAGACTTTTGGTCTCTTCTTCGTATGCTTCTAAGGCTTCTGGGTCGGTTATATCGAAAGGTTTAGAGAAGGTGGTTTGATATTTTTTAGGATCCTTGGATATGATAGTATCTAAGTATTGAAGAATTCCTTCACCGCCTCTTTGGGCTGCTTTATTGAAGTCATTAATTTTTTTATCAAATTCTCCACCACGTAAATTAGACACAAGTACAAAATTATTACCTAATAAGTCTCGATACTTATCAACAAGATTATAAGCCTGCTGCCAGGTAGAAAAAACTGCTGACTTAGGAATGGCTCGTGAACGTTCAAAATTAGAAATAAAAGAAATAATAGGATGAGTGTAAACCATTACTACAAAGACGTCGTATCCTTCATCTTGTATTTTGCTTATAGTTTCTATATCTCTACCAGTAGTATCCCATATGAAAGATTTTTTTGCTTCTACGGCCGCTAGTACATCTTTCTTAACCATAGGAGCTGCAGCACCGAGATTATTAAACATAGGACTTTCTGGGTCTTCTACGTATTTATCAGGATTGTACTGAGTAATATTTTTGGTGTCTATTTTATTAAGTATATAGGACTTACCGGCACCGGCACCTCCGGCCATGATTAGAGCCTTAGGTCTTCCTTCTTGTTCTAATAGTATTTGAGTTAGTTTCATAGTTTAAGGACTGTGCTATATTTTGTATAAATAGGCTCAGTATCGGGGTTCTCAAGGTTGTATAATTTACGAATAAGTTGGAAGAGTTCAAAGTTTTCTTCTATGTCGTCTATAACTTTTAGTTCCCATCCTTTACCTTGTATCCGTCCTTTTTGTTTTGATGGACCTCTTTTAGAGGACTTTAACCAAAGTATTCCAGTTCTTTCAATTTCTACACCTTTAGCTTCTCCTAAAGCTTTTGCGTAAGAAGCCAGTTGTAAGTCGTATGACTTGTGTAGTGAATTAGAAGTTTTAAAATCTATTAACCAGGTCTCACCGTCAAGTTTACATACTAAATCAGCTGTACCGGCGTAACGGTATTCATCTGAATATACGAATTCTTCTGTAGAGATTAATTCCGGTTTATGGGTAGTCCAGAAGTCAACGAATTTATTAATCATCTCCCAAACTTTCTCGTTGTACTTGGCATTTCCGTAATCGTCCATCCAATGAAGTTCTTCTCCATCAAGTAAAGTTTCTATAGCTTCATGTACCTGTGTACCTTCTTTACCTGCCCGTCTCATAATTAAGTCAGCATTATGCCCTACGTCTTTTAACCACATTTCAAAGAACTTATTCTTTGGCATATACTGAAGAATGGTAGTAACGGAGGGGTAGTAAACTCCTTCACTTCTTTGATATACTCTTCTATCTAAAAAATTAATCTGTTTAAGTTCACCGTCAAATTGTAGACGGTTCTTACTGTGTTCTTTTAGGACGTTTGTTCCTACATTTATCATAATGACATTTTATGTTGTAAAAGTAAAGAGAGGTCAAGTCTTTGAGCTTTTTGTATTAGGTTAGTAAAACCGGTAAAGCCCATCTCGCTTGGGTCTTTATCTTTAAGTTCGACCAGGTAAACGTTCTTACCCATGTTTAGCAATTGCTCAGAATATGAGAGAGCTTGTTTCTTAGCATCCCCATCTAAGGCTATGTATATGTCTTCGCTACCGGCAGACACAATTTTCTTCAATAGTGCTTGAGGTAGACTTTTCCCTAGAATAGGTACAGCATTTCTTCGTACGGCCATAGCATCAAATACTCCTTCTACAAGTATAATAGGTTTGTTCCAGTTAACTTGATTTTCAAAGGCTACTATATCTTTTGATGCTTCTGGGTTTTTGTATTTCATCCAGTCATCTTCGTAGGTACGAGCGACAAAGAAGTTTAGGTTATTGTCTTCATCGTAGGAAGGTACAACTATTCGTCCGGCATATTCTCCTTTATCGCAAAATCCTATATTATATCGAAGTATATCTAAGTCAGATATGCCTCTTTTATTTAAGTAATTTCTTAACTTTTTCCCCATAATCGAGGTAGTAGATAAATCATTTATAGAACGAAACTCTTCAGGTAAAGTTACACTTTCTTCAACTCGATAATAACTGTCTGTACCTTTGTGTACATATTTAAGTACTTCTACCGCTTGTTCTTTAGGTAGCTTGAGTTGATAAAGGAGAGACTTAATAGTTCTACCTCTGGTACGGCAGACCCAGCATTCCCACGGATTCTTACCGTCTTCTGTTGTACCAAGCTTTATTTCAAGCTTCATCTTCTTATGACTACAGAAAGGGCAATGAAAGGCGTGGTTATCTCTAGCTCTTTTGTGACTTTTGCCAAGGACGTTTTCTAATGCCCCTAATAAAATTGAATAATCTTGCATATAACTATTTTACGTACGTACTATAATATAGTAAAGAAAACAGCAAAAATCAACGATGCTTAATCACTTTTATGATAAGATCTGTAGATCCTTTAATAACTCTATGATACATCCCCTGGGGTATGAAAATACTAGAGCCCTTACGGAGAGGTAACGGAAGTTGATTATCAACCTGAATTAACCAGTCGGTCTTGTTCAGAGTATAGAGGGTTCTATCTTCTCTATCACGGTGCCAAACTAAATCGTCTGGGTCTGTGTTTTTATAAAATTTACGAATAGAAACGTTTCCGTAAATCTCTTCTCTGTAGGGACGGTCTTTTACCAGTAGCCTGGATAGTTTTGACTTCCACCAAGAGACTTCCAATATCTTCCAACTCTGCATGACCAATAACCTGCTTTAGTTTTATCTTTTTTGTCTTTGCAATTATGACGATCGGCAAAAGCTTTTCTTCTTTTTGGATCTTTTAACTTAACTGCTAAATTTCCACCACCGTCTTTAGCGCCAAAAGAAACTTTCTTAACTTTGCCGGTTTTAGGATTTTTTACATAAACGTAAAACTTCTTACTACCGCCTCTTTTAGGTTTGTTAAGATCTACCTTCTTACCTTGATATTCGGCTTCATCTAACATCGGAAGGTCGAGAGGGACCTGTTTACCTTCGTAGGTCCCGTGACTACCTATATCCGTTTCTGAGATTAGATCTATATCAGCTTGTATTAGGTCGATCTTACCTTCGTTATACAACTGCCTTGCTTGTGCAAATAAATCTATAAACTCCCATGAAGAGTAACGATAAACATTTTCGTGAAGAGCTAACCCGTGCTTGAGATGGTAATCTATACCTGGGGTTGTGTTGAGTATTTCGGCTATTTTAATCATTAAAAATCTCTAGAATAGAATTTAGCGAGAATATTGTCATTTATATACTCATTATTGTTTTCTAAAACTTCATATATAAATAGATACTTGCACTCAAAGTAAGTTAGATGCTTCTTATTGTCTACGAATTTAAGAATTTCTCTTTTAAAGTCCGACTCTTTTCCGTCTTTAACTAATTCTTTAATCTCAGTTTGGGAACCATAGTAGGTTTTCCAATCAGATTCTTTTATCACTTTTTTCTTGGCAGGAGCTCTTCCTCCAATACCTTTAGATTTTCTCTCTTCTTTTAGTATTTCTAGTTCTTTTTTACCTAACTTAACGTTACGTTCAAAATAAAGAACTTTCTTTCCTATATACTTTCTATTTGAAGGAAGATGGGTGACTTGGTAAATAAATCCGTACGTACCGTCAGGCATCTCACCGATGCTATTTATAACCTCATTTTTGTATAACCACATATTTTATATATC
>PDMW01053429.1_pt1 | contig 10907 bp, 12 predicted proteins | sample 1515511 | NCBI WGS metagenome assembly PDMW01 (sample SAMN07343023, study PRJNA328102) | Marine metagenome, whole genome shotgun sequencing project. | biome: marine; feature: bay; material: water; isolation source: viruses from water sample < 0.22 micron filtered, nuclease treated, low... ... | reverse complement strand
CCAGCAGATGTTCTAGCCATTTGCTCTACAAAAGGTCGCTGTGATTCACCTTCCAATAAAGCAGAACGAGATCCACCAAATGCACCAGCACCAATTGCCCGGGATTGTGATTGTCCTCTTGCTAAATCAGCTTGTCTTTGTATGTCAGCCATAGACTGATCGATAACCTGCCTTTGGTATGGTGATTGATATGCACCTATGTTTTGGCTTAATAAACCTTGAAATTGTGGGGCTTGAACACTGCCTATTTGAGCTGCTTGAGGGCCTTGTACTTGCCCGATTGTTGATCCACCAAAAGTTGGTATTTGCTGAATTCTTGCAGCTTGTGGCCCTTGTATGCCTTGTATTTGTGCTGCTTGTGGCATCCCAACTTGCCCAATCTGAGCAGTTGTTCCTGTAACAGGTCTAATGGTTGGAGTTTGTGCTGTAGCTAATGCTTGTAAACCAGCGCGAGGGTCATACTGTTGAGCAGCCCCTGCCATTCCTCTGGTTGATTCAAATTGTTGTAATTGATCTGGATTAAACCCGGCAACTTGAGGCCCTGTGTATGGGATGAATGGTTGTTGAGAAACACTTTTACCAAGCCCATAGGCTTCTTCGTACATTTGTTTTTGCCATGCTGGTAACTCTTGTTTTGATGTGTTTGATCCTTTGCTCATAATTCTTTACTCATTAAATATATATTTTGTTTAAATCCTTGTAATTTACGCAACCAACCTTTTCGCCCTGCTACCTCAATAGCTTGACAATAATTGTTCATTGCAAATTCTTCTATTTTGTTTTGGATTGGCTCAAGCCAATTATCCATGTTGTTTCCTCCTGCGAGAACATATCGTAAGATACGTTTGCGTGGATAGTCTGCAACTTCTGTTACAACAGCACTTTCCACTTTATCGTTCTCCCAACTTATAAAAAGTTGAAACTTGTTTCTAAGAATTCCATCTAATACATCTTTTGGCATATATGTATCATCAAGAGCCTTATCTATTAATGGCTCAACTTGTTGCCAAATAATATGTAAATCTTCTTTAGGAACTTGTGTAATCATCCAAGAACAACATAACCGAAAGTTTGATCGGCATTTGTTGAACTGGCATGAGTTAAAGTTGCTGTGCCATCGGCTCTTGCAGAAACAAATAAGTTTGCTTTTGCAGTATTGCCATTGGCTGTTGTTGGCATGAATAGTATAATTGAGTTTGCTCCTATTCGTGCATCAGTTAATGTTGTACTCGTAGCACTAGCTGTAAGTGTAACATTTCCTGTTGAGTTTAATTTACCATCTAATGTATTATTTAATACGTTAGTTATTAATCGTATATGTTGTGCTTGGTCAGGCATCGACAAAGGCACATTAAGAAATTGGTTTGTTGCCATTTATCTTTTGCCTTCTGGTTTTGTTTCTACATCAATGCCGGATAAAGTATTAAAGTTTCCAGATACTTTTACACGAAGTCGGTGGTATCTACTTGTAGATCGCATTGGGCAATCTCCACTTGTTTGTGTATCTACTGCTGTTCCAACTGTAACTGCATCTGCTTGGGAAGAACGAGTAATCGGTGTAACCGAAATAGTTGTATCTTCTCCATTTGCATCTACAATTGGTCTAGCATTTGTTATGGTACTTCTTCTCTCTTTTGCACCTTCAAACTCTGTTGAGTCTACTTCTGCATCTAAACTTGCTCCTAAAAACTTTCCAAACTTTTTGTCAGAGTTAAATGCACCAAGTCCAATAATTCCTTCATCATAAAAAAATGAGTCTAAACTTTTAGGTAATCCATCAAGATCTCCTAAAACGTCTAAACTCTCTAATGTTGTAAATGCTTCTTGTGATGCACTATTCATAAAATGCAAATCTTGACCACTACCAGTAGACCATTTATCTACGTTAAAGTTGTAACAAATTAATTTATTATTAACTGTTGAAGTTCCTAATGCTCCATCTCCTCTGTATGACCACACTACCATTGAGTTGTTAGGATCAATAGCAGAACAGACACCTTCAAAGTTTGATGTCACATCATTTAAGAAAAAATCATCAACACGACCTTTTCCTATTGGTGTTAATTTTTGTCCACCTTCAAGTTTATAAAAACCATCTTGTGCTAAGAAAAATATACTATTACCAAAAGAAGCTACACTCTTTGGAGCAAATGCTCCGATGTTATCAGCTATCTTATTAAACTGAAATATAAGAGGTGTACCAACGTAATCCATTCGGTAGATTGCTCTTTCCATAAAAACAATACCAAAAGACTCTCCACCAACGATTGCTTGAACTGATCCATGTGTTCCAACAATGTCTTGAAAACCAGACTGTGTTGTTTGGCTAGGTGTCCAGGTTGAACTATCATTAAGTCCAGACCATTTAACTCGTTGGTTGTAAACAGTTGATGACTCCGTTGTATAACCGGCAACAACAAAGTCTCTTATGATGGCAAGATATTTTGCTTTAATACTAACAAGATCAGAAAAAGCACTATCAACACCTTCTTCAAACTTTTGTATATTATCAGCACCATTTGTTGCAATAATGTTTGCTCCAAACTGTGTGAATGCCCAAAAGTCTCTGCTACCTTCTGTTGTACTGTTGTTATAACCAGATGGCTTAGATTTATCTTGAAATACAAGTGAACTATCCATTTGGTATAGTTTAGTTGTATCTCCTGCGTAGTTAGTTGATCCACTTGCAGAAAAAGAAGTAAATAAACCAACAGGTGTAGTTCCTAATCCTGTTCCACTTAATGCTACAAAACGAGGAAAAGATTTGTAACCTTTAGCTAATGGAATAACGTTATCGACCTTTATTGCACCATTATTCTGATACGTTGGAAGGTCGGCTTGTAATTGACCGAACTCTATCATACAATCCTACTGGCTGACATCTGCAAAGGAGCAGAGGAAGTTCTACCTCTTTGTGCTGACTCGTTTGCTGTTTTAACTCCTTCTTTATATAATCCTGCCCATACTTGCAGTCTTTCATCTGCCATCAAGAATGGAGAACTTTCACTCAATGCTGCATATAAATACAAATCCGGAAAGTTATTTAAAATATCATTACTTGTATTTGTATCAGATAAAGCAGTTGGTCTTTTAAACATTCCAAGTTCTAAAGTTTGTGCTGCATCTGGCATATTACCTAAATAAATTTTATCAGAAACTATTGTGTAATATGTTGGTGTTCCAGAGCCTTCTCCTTCATTATACGCTCGAAAAAAATCTGGTGGAGTCATGTAAGCTAAGAACTGGTATGGATTAGATTGGTACATAACATATCGCATTTCTAAATAGCCAGTTGGTAACGTATAAGATTGTGTACCAGAAACAGTAGTAATAGATGTATCAACAGCTTCCATTTCACGAACACGCAAATCTCTTGCATGACGAGACTCTGCTAAATCAATAAACGTATCAAGATATGATGTTAAATCCGATCTGTTTAAATAATTTGCAATTTCTGTTTTTAAATTTGCGTAGGTGTCTAGTGCCATTATACATTTCCTTGATATACTCTAAAATGTCTGTTGTTTGGATCGTTTAACCATTTTTTAAAACGATCTTTGTCTATGATGCGACCTGCATTAGACATAATTCCTTTTTGTGCTAACTGCTGAACAACAATTAAAGGGATAGATGCGACTTTATACATTTTTGCATCTTGCATTCCTCTAACTTTATATAAATCATTCTTCGCTTCAAACTTGTTGCGTTCTAGTATGGGTTGAACATCCTGGACATCTTCAAAATGGTATTTGTTTTCTGACTCGTCAATGTGCATTTTTGTTTTAATAACATTGGTGTCATTAGGATTATCAATCCAAAGTTTTTTAGACATTATTTTTTCTTTTTACTTTTCTTTGATTTCTTTTTATCTTCATTAAATACTGGAGATTTTTTCATTTTCTTTTTTGCTCTTTTTTTCATTCCACGCATTGTTTTTTCCTCTAGTTAAAAATTAAAAAGGAGGGGTATTAATCCCCTCCTAATCCTTAAACTACAAATAATTATGCAGTTAAGTTGAAAATTCCATAGTTTGCATTTGGAGATCGTGCTGCAAGAGTCCATTCACACAATAATAATTTCTTATCATTATCTCCAGAAGATGCTAGATCTTTAGTTTGGAATGGTCTTAGGTAAGATACTTCCCACTTATCCATTTCCAAAATATCAACTCTGTTCGCTTGTTGATGTCTATCTGGTACGAAAGATACTTCGCCAAAGTCAGATACATATACATCGACAGCACCAATAACAGTTTTGTCATCAGCATTTTTGTATAGAGTTGCTACACCAGAAAAAGCAGATGCTAGTTGCTTGTGAGAAGCAGACATTAATACAACGTCTGGATTTCCACCAAGTTCATAACATTTTTTTAAACCTGCTTTTAGTAGTGCTTCTGTGAAAGTTCTATTTGTTCCACCTGCAATTGCAGTTGCACCAGTTCCGGCAGGGGAAGCTGATGGACTACCATTGGTTGAAAAGTTACCTGCACTTGAAGCAGTACCTGCAATGTTTCCACCATACCAAGTACCAACAGATGCACTCTCTCTTGCAGTACCAGAAGATCCTGCTGCTTTAGCATTCTCTACTCCGATATTTGCAAATTCGATATCTCTCTTCAACTCTTTACCAAGTTTTGCTAATTGGTAAGCAAGTTCGTCTCCTCGACCTGCATTTGTTACTGCTTGGTCAGAGCCAGACACACCTACTGTTTTAGCAGAGATTTGTGTGTAGTTGTTTAGTCTTGTTGTTGCAGCTCTGCTACCTAGTGTGTAGTCATCGCCTTCTTTTTGTGCATTTGCTGCTGCATTTGCTAATCCATCTGTTTGCCACTCGTGTAAAGTTTGAGCCGCAGTTCCAGATGCTGCGTTTGATATAAAGGGGGTTTCCGTTGGTGCTATATTGTAAATAACATCAGCTAGATCTTCTCTTATACCAACACGATCAAAAGTTTCTACTGTATTTGTAGGTACAGCCATAATTAACTCCTATTCGTTTAGGATCATTTCTTTTAACACCGATTGTGCATCACGAATTGATCCAGATTTTTTCAGTTTATTCATTCTGCGATCATAACGTTGTTTGTCATCGGAACTTTGGGTTACATTGGATGCGTTGGAACGAACAATGCGAGGTGCTTTTTTAACTTTATTTTGATTTAACTTTGTTTTACGAAGTTGATTATACTTGTAAGCATCTGCTAATAATAAAACTGCACGATGATCTACCATCATAGCAATTTCTTGGTCAGTATAACCACTCTCTTTTGCAAAACTTGTTAAGTTTTTAATAAACTCTGCACCTTTTTCTTTGTCTTTGTAAACTGGTAACTTCTCAGACAAGATTTGACGTTCTTTAGCAATGTACTCGTCATAAACTTTCTTTTGCTCTTGTTGTTGCTCTTGAATGATACGTTGTTGTTCTTGCTGTGCAAGTTGCAACATTTCTTTACGTTTATCGGACTCTGCTTTTTTGCGAACATACTCAGCAGGATCTGTTTCGTATAGTGTTTCCCAATCCACCTGTTCTTCTTTACCCAATTGTGACTGTATTTGTTCCAATTGTTGTGCGTATTGATTGCGAGAATTTTTGACTGCGTCTAACTCTTTCGCTAAGTTATCTTGTAAAGACTCTATGTCTTTACGTTTATCACTTAACTCCATTGTTTTTTTGGTATAGTCTGACTCCCTAGAGTAGCCTTTTCTTAATTCATCGAGGGTAACTTCTTGTCGTTCTCCATTAATGGTAACTTCATAAAGTGTCTCTTCATTTTCAGAAGTGGCTTCTATGTTATCTACTACTTCATCATCTAAATCTTCTGGTGTAAGTTCAGCAGTATCTTGTTCAAGATTACTTTCCTCAACCTCTGTTTCAGATGTTTGATGCTCTTCGTTCCTTGCAGTCTCGTTGTTTAAAAGGGTAGCGAAAGCATCTGCTGTTTCTTGCGTTGTATAAGTTGGTTTAGAAACAACAGATTCCTGTGAAGGCGTGTCTGCCATTTTATTTCTCCTTATTTGTTAATCTGTTTACTTGCTAGTTTGCCAGTTTCCATTACAGATTGTAGTTGCACCAAAAGGACATTTAACATTTTTTTCATCATGTAAATTCTTTCTCTTCCTTCTGTGTCTCTTACAGGAGAGTTAATCCATTCTTGGTCTAACTCTTGCGAAACTTTTTGTAAGGCTTCCACAAATATTGGATCTTCTAATATTTGTTTTGCTCTATGACCTCGTTGTTGTTCTTTTTCTAAATCCATTAAATCCCAGAACTTTCATCATTGTAATCATCTTCTGGATTTGTGTTAGGGTTGAATGCGTTACCACCAATCATAACAGTTCCACCACCAGTCATTTGATTACTTGACGTTCCACCTCTGCCTGTTCCATAATTAACTCCTGTTTGTGTTTGTTGCGAAACAGCAGGTAATGGAGTTCCAGATGTAAATGTGTAACCTGTATCGCCTGTGCCACTATTATACACTTGCTGATAAGTGTCTCCAAACACATCAGTTACTGGCTCATTCATGTTGTTTGCCGGTAATAAACTTTCTATTCCACCTGTGTTTGTATTGACGTTTTTGTTACCAATATCAAAGATAGGATTTTGGTTTTTATCAAAGTTACCTGTAAAGTAACCTCTTCTTGTTAATTCATCTTTAATAAAATTTTTACGCATTTCATTTTGTTTACCAAACAGTAATTGAAACTGTGAAGGCATAAACATATTACTCAAAGTAACTTCTGTGCCTTTACTTGGAAGATAACCAAGAGGACTATTTTTTAAAAAACCACTTGTCATATACTCAAGTAATTCTTCATCAGTTGCATTTTTCATATCTTCAATAGACATATATTTTCGTTCTTCTGGATCATCTCTATTGTTATCTTGTTGGTAGGATGATTGCCCAAATTGTTCTATTGGTTGGCATATACCATCGACTAACATATAACCTGGAGGACAAGGATCTACCGGTGCATCAGTTGGTGGTGTCGTATCTAGTAAAGGATTTGGGTATAACGCATCTGATGGTAAACCTTGTTCAGTTCGTAAATCAAAGTTAGGATTACGAAATACATCTGTTGATGGTGTTTTTGGTGTGTTTAAATGCTCAGTAATAATATCTTGAGCAGTTTTAGATACACCAAAAGGAATAAAGTCATCCATTAGTTTAATCCTTGTTGTAATATTTTAGATGCTAGTTTTTCTTTTTCCATTTCGTTTACTTTTTGCTCTTTAATAATTTGCGATGCTAATTTTTGTTCGTCTAAATTTAATTTTTGCATTTTAACGACATTGTCAGCTTCTAGTTTTTTGTTTTTAAAGTCCATGTCTGCCATTGCTTTTTGTTTTTGTAATTCTATTTGTTGTGCAGCAAGTTGCAGAGCCGGATCTTGTTTTTGTTCTTTCGGTGGCTGTGGAGTTTGTGTCTCTGGATTAATAAAGAACTGACTTGCATCCTTATAACCACTATTTTGTAAATACTTTTCTAATGTATTGTAAATAGTTTGTGGTGTAACCATGCCCATTCCACCTTGTGAAATCATTTTTTCTTGTACGTTTAAAACTTGTTGTAATACTTGTAGTCGTTGGTCTTGATTACCTGTACCTAATCCTACTTGTACTGTTACATCGTATCTGTTTGACCATTCACGAGGATTCATTGATACAAAATCTCCTCTTAGTTTAACAATACGTTCTTGATCTTGGTATTCACACACTACTTGTAAAATATTTTTAAAGATATCTTTGACTCCTTCGGCAAAACATCGTGCAATTAATTCTATGCGTTGCGTAGAAGCATTCATCATCTGATTTACCGAAGTCGCTGTTGTATGTGACTTGTTAATCGTATCTGGATTTAATCCCATTTGTTGTTTCGGTACTCCAGAACGTTGTTCTTTTAATTCTTCTATCTTGCCAAGCATTGCCAAACCATCATTGAGGAAGTTTGGAGTCTGCATTGGGGTAACTGCATTAGGCGATTTTACTCTAACGATACCACCACTTCTTGCTGTTAATAAATCATCCAAGTTCGCTTGACCATCAACAACAATTGTTCTTGCGTTGTTTTGAAAATACATATTATCAAGTGTATTTCGCAACACAGCAGTTTTTACTTGCTGTAAATCAGCTAATAAATCATAAAAAGACAAACCAAAGAAACGAAAAGGCATTGGAATTCCAACACACATTGCAAATGGTATCATCGAGATCTCTTCGTTCTCTAAAATTGTATAATTATTATATCCACTACCACCAACAGTTATTTTTCGTAACTCAGCAATGCCATCATTATCCATATCGGCTTTCATGTAGCATTCTGTGATCTGAACAACACGCAAAGCAGGATCAACAACACTAGCATCCATGCCAGTTGTGTCATCATCGTAACTTCTACGAACAATAGCTTCGGTATTGTAGATTTGTTCTTCGGAAGTAGGTAAACTTTCGACTAATTTTCTGTCATAACCCATGTCAATCAGTTCAGAGACTGTTTTCATCACTCGTTGTGCAATAAAATCACAATCTTTTAGTGATGTTGCTCGTTTAGAGACTAAAATTTCCTCAGGTGGTACAGCATCTATCTGTACTCGACCATAATCTTTGTTTCTTTTGACCTCTACGTCATAAAAAGTTGTTTCATTTTCTATAACTTCATCAACACCAACGATTTCTACCTCATCATCAATGAGTAATGCCTGGTATTGCATTTCGTTTAAGTGTTCGTAGTTCTCTTTTTTCTGTTCAATAGACTTTTTCCAATACACTTTACAAAAACCATTCTTTTGAAGAAGAGCAGTCTTGAACATGGAGTGCAAAATAGCAAAACCATTGTTGTCTTTTGTAAATATATGGTTGCAGTAGTCTGTTACTTGCTCTGCATATGGCACATCTTCCGGTTGGGATGGCTCAAAATTAACCATCTTGTCCGATTGGCTAAACATACGCATCAAGCTAGGGAGGATAGCTTCAATTGTTTCTAATAAATCTTGGCTCACAACACTTGATCTGCCTTCTACTTCATTTCCTAGTGGCTCTCCTAAGTAATATTTAAGAGCTTCTTTTCGTTGTGTTGCTAAATCACTTGAATAAAATCCAAGAGAGTTTTGTATCTCCTGTGATATTAATGAAAGTAATTTTGTTTTTGTTAATTTTGCCATTCGTTAAATTATTCCTAAATTTTTGTATTGTATTTCAGTATTCCATTCACTTGACTGATTGTTGCCTACGGCAAAGTACCTGAAAGCATCTGCACTATGCGAAGTCCAGTCGTGTACTGGTTTATTTTTTAACTCTCCTTTTTCGGTGGTTGCCCATCGGTATTGTCTAAGAGCATCAAGTCCATGTTTTGTTTTTTCGTGATCCCACCAACAACGAGATAAGATCATCCGGACAGCATTAATCCCATCCTCAATACTCAGCTTCGGAACAATAGATGTTCTTAGTCCAAGACTCTGTGCTGTCTCTACACGACTAACACCTGTTCCTATTTCTCGTACATTCGCATCGTGGGGTAAATAATGCGTATCGTAAATATATTTTTTTTCATCCAAGACAGTTGCGTAGTATTCTAAACTCTCTCCACTATCCTCGTAGTAATCAATGATATGAAAAGCTGATCCTTTGATCTGCACAAACCAGATAGCTGTTTTATCTGCCATGCCTAAATCCCAAAAGGTATTTACTTTGATGCGTTGATCGTAAGGTACTTTTGTTATGCGACCTTCTTCATCTGCTTTGACTAATCCTTTCGAATAAATACTGCCGATAGCTGCACTATCAAAAGAACATTCAAATTCGGCTTCGTATATCTCTTCTGGCATTAAAGCCTTTGCTTCATTTAACTCTAGCTCAGAGATAATATTTGTTTCACTAGCTTTGTATACTTTTGCAAACCAATCGTCTTGGTGTAGTGCATGGTCATACAACTGATGGAAGCTGTTGTGACCTTGTGGCGTGCCAATCGCAATCATCCACCCTTCTCTATCACTGAGAGCAGGTCTAATTATTTCAGTCCATAGTCTTGGTGGCATTTGTGCTACCTCATCCAGGATAACACCATCAATATATAATCCTCTTAAACTATCTGGTCTTTCACAACCAAGCAATTGTATTCTTGCACCATTTGGTAAATCACAGCGAAGTTCTGTTTCATGGTACTGCACATCTGGTAAGACGCTTGTATATTCTTTAACATAATCCCACGCTGTTCTTTTTGCCATTGAATAGGTAGGAGCTAAATAATAATATCTAGGTCTGGGCAACGTATTCTGCATTGCCTTTTTCAGCATCTCATTAATGCACAATACAGTTTTGCCAAATCGTCTATGGCAGACTAACACATTAAAACGTTTAAGATCTTTGTGTACTTCTAGTTGGTGTTTACGAGGTTTGTAGGGTATGACAATTTTCATATTGTATTTGCAATTCTTTTTTTTGCAATTTCAAAATATGTTTTATCTTTTTCTATGCCTATAAAATTTCTATTAATGTTTTGACAAGCAACTCCAGTTGAGCCACTTCCCATTGTAAAATCCAAAACTGTATCGTTTTCGTTAGTGTAGGTTTTGATTAAGTATTCTAATAAAGCGACTGGCTTTTGTGTTGGGTGTAATTTATTTTTTTGTTTTGCATTACTAAATTCTATTATGCTTTTAGGATATTTGCCTTTTGTATTACCGATATTTCCTTTAGTTTTTGAATTTGTGTATCTTGATTCACTATATTGTTTCCATGATCTACATTTATTTAAATCTGTTTTTATTGGTTTATATATATGATTGTTAAATAAACTTATTATCTCATGTTGTTTTAAAGGTTGATATTTTGCCAACATTGGGTTGCTAATATTTTTTTTATTCCAAATCCAATCATACTTAAAATTTGCAATATTACTCATTCTTAAAGCA
>PDMW01037707.1_pt1 | contig 10916 bp, 12 predicted proteins | sample 1515511 | NCBI WGS metagenome assembly PDMW01 (sample SAMN07343023, study PRJNA328102) | Marine metagenome, whole genome shotgun sequencing project. | biome: marine; feature: bay; material: water; isolation source: viruses from water sample < 0.22 micron filtered, nuclease treated, low... ... | reverse complement strand
ATTGAGGGAAATAATCAATATAGAAGATTGCTCCCAATCGTGAGAAGGCAATCCCAAGAGCCTCAAACAGAAACTGAGGAAATGGCAATCAGGAAAAGAGAAGCTTGGAGTGCTAGACATTTTCAGGACGGCTCTCAATTTGATGAAAATGATCCCCCCTCTCCCAACCTGAGCACAATTGCAGGCATTGTTGCTCAAATAAAATGGTTTACAGTTGGATCTCTTGGTGAGAATCGCATGAAAGCAATAATTGAAGAGGTGAAATCAAAGCAAACTCAAGAGAAAGCTAGGCGTGATTTGTGGCGAATTTGGGCAAGAAATATTGGAGATCCTGCTCTAAGAGATTTGAATCTTGCTGCTTCTGCATATCTTAGAGGAGCAGCAAAACGATATCAAGATCGCCTCAAGAAATATGTTGAACCATCAAACCAAACGATCAAGAAAAGTGTTCTTGACTGGTCACAACTTCTCTCAGAAAATGAAGAGATTCAACTTGCTGCATTTACCATTGGAAAGAAATGGAGAAAATGGTTTCTCACCTCAGGAAATGAGCAACTTCAGGACATACTGAGAGCAGCAGGAAGAGAGGCAAAAGATCAAACTATCTCAACAGATTATATTGATGAGCATATCAATTTATTCTCAAGACAAATTGCAAGAACAGGATCAAATGCAATTCAAAGAATCGTTGAGAATGGAATGATTCAGGGTTCAACAATTGCTGATATTGCCTCAGATATCTCTGATTCATTTGCTTTCTCTGCTGCACGTGCATTCAGAATTGCAAGAACAGAATCAACATCTGCTGCAAATCTTGGATCACAAAGAGCATACACAGAAGCCTCAGAATTTGGAATCAAAGTTCAAAAGCAATGGATCTCATCAAGAGATTCAAAAGTTAGAGATTCTCATGCTTCTCTTGATGGTCAAATGGTAGGTGTGAATGAAAACTTTATATCTGATCAGGGTTATGAGGCTGCTCATCCTGCTGCTTTTGGAGTTCCCTCAGAAGATATCAATTGCAGATGCACAATGATTCCTGTTGTTGACTAATCAAATAATTTAAACTAATAACTCATAGAGGTTCAAAATGTTGCAACGTTTTATTAACACAGAGATCAAGAAAGCTCAGAATGATGAGAATGAATTCTCAATGAGCTTTGTTGCCTCAACAGATCGTGCAGATCGTTATGGTGACATTATCAATCAGCAAGGTTGGGATCTTGATGCCTATAATCAAAACCCTGTTGTGCTTCTCAATCATGATCACGGATCTCTTCCTATTGGAAAAGGATCAGTCAAGATCGGCCCTCAAGGTCTTATTATTGATGTGAATTTTGATATGGAAGATGAGAGATCTGCTGAGATAGCAGGCAAAGCAAAACGCGGTTTTCTGAATGCTGTTTCAGTTGGTTTTGCACCTTTGAAAAGCATATCAAGAGCAGATCTCCCTGAGAATCATTTTGCCTTTTCAAAATCAGGAGGCAACTATTTTGATCAGGCTGAATTGCTCGAGGTGTCTATTGTAACGATACCAGCAAATGCAGATGCTGTTGCTATTGCTGCAAAAGGTCTTGATTTGAGAGCAACAATATCTGAAATTGTGAAAGGAGAGATTGCTGCAATGCCTATCCCAAAAATATCAAAACATATTCTTGATATCATAGAAGATGAAGATTCTGTAACTGTGATATTTGCAAAACCCTCAATGAAATCTGAAGAGGATGAGCCTCAAGAGGAGATGATTGAGGAAGAAACAGATTCTGCTCAAAATGAGCAAGATGAAGAGGAAGAGAAAGCTCTCCTCAAAGCACTTTTAACCATCAGTGAAAGGGGACTATAAATGTCTACTGAAATGAAGAGGGCAAAAGAGATCATTGATAATCTCTTGAGTCATCAAAAAACCTCATCTGAGAAGATTCAGAATGTTGAGAAACAACTGAGTGATCTCAAAACTGCTCAACGCTTGATTGAAGAATCTCAATCAACACCTGCATTGATTGAATATGCGCCTGAATCAGAGCTTAAGAACTTTGTAAAGCAAGACGGATCAATACAATGGACAACCGAAGCAAAACACATTGAAAGCCCCTCAGGTCGTCGTGTAACGATAGAGGAGCAGGGCCTCCTTGATAGTGAAGTCAATTGTTCAGATTGGCATCAAGAATTGAAGGAAGTTGCTCGTGATCGGCATCTTGTGCGCTTGATGATGCCTGATCCATATACGCCAAAACTTGATGCTCGTTTATATCGCCACTTAAACAAAGCCCCGCGTGCAATTCTTCCTGCTGTACAGAAAGCATTCAATGATCAAGCAGGAACAGGTGCAGAGTTCATCCCTGATCAATTCATCTCAGATTTATATCAAGAATTTCAAGTTCCAAAACGCTTGAGAGGGCTTCTCAACAAGGTTGAAGCCGAAAGAAACACGCTTTTGATTCCTCGTTTGAATCGTGGGGGTCGTCCTTATATCAAAGGAGAGATCACTGTTGATTCTCCTCTTGCACAATATACAACCTCAACCGCCTCAACAGGTCAAAAGACAATCAATATCAAAGGGCTTGCATGCTCATATGTGATTGATGATGCATTTGCTGAGGATTCTGCAATTGCTGCTCTTCCTATTCTCTCACAACAGATTGTGCAGGATATTGAGGATGCTTTTGAAGACTGTATGATTAATGGAGATACAGCTGCAACTCATCAAGATGCAATTGCATCTTGGAATATTAGATCCCGTTGGGGCACTGCTGGTTTAGGTGGTTCTGCTGATCACCGTCGTTCATTCTTGGGAATGAGAGCAGCAGCAGCAGATCAGAGCACTCTTGATGTTGGTGGCACTGCTGCACAAGTAACAGCAGCAGAGATCCTTGGTGGCCTTTCTAATCTTGGTGAGCTTGGAGCAGGTAATATCGTTATGGTTGTTTCGCCTGAGTTCATGCTCCGTCAACTGATGGGTTTGACTGAGGTTAAAACTCTTGATGTGTTTGGCCCTCAAGCCTCTGTGATCAATGGTCAAATAGCTTCAATATTTGGAGTTCCAATTGTTATGAGCCGTTTCATGAGTGCAGATCTTGCTGCTACTGGTCTTTATACAGGAGCAGGAACTCAAACAGGCTACATGCTCTTTAATACTGATTCTTGGTATCTATATGAGCGCAGAGGAATTGTGCTTGAGCAACAGAAAGATATTTCTGCTGGTGCAATTCGTCTCGTTGCGACCTATCGGGGAGTAATGGGATCACCTGATCAAGCAGGGATTAAAAATGTTTATAATGGTTCTGATTACGATTCTGTCTAGGAGACAAAAAAATGATGTATTTCACAACAATAATTGATCATACAGCAGGAGCAGGAACCTCTGAAATTTATGTTTCTCTTCCCATTGATGCTCGTTTAAATGCTGTTAGCCTTGTTCCAAACATGACAACAACCGCTCACGCTTCAAATTATGTCACTTATAATTTGAAAGATAATGCTGCAGCAAACATTTTCACAGCAAACACCTCAACAGGATCAGGAGCAACGCTAACAGGTGGAACTCCTGTGAGCGTTGCACTTTTATCTTCAGCAGATCTTGATTTTGCTGCTGGTGAAGTTTGCCGTTTGCAAATAGTTGATTCTGCATCAGGTGCTGATGCAAATTTGACTGTTGTTTGGGAATTTGCCCCTGCTCGATCTGTTTAGTAGGTGATTCTGTGAGCTTAGTATCTTTAGCTACTTTTAAAGAATATATTCCTGAGGTTCAGGGATCAGGCTCAGATACTGAGCTTCAGAATTTGCTTGATAGAGTTGAGGCTGCTGTTGCATCATATATTGGTTTCTTGAAACCTTTATATGATGCAGATTCAGGAACAACAGCAGCCCCCTCTCTATCCGATCGTACATATACATTTTATATTGATGAGGGAATGCCTGATTACCCTTATGTTTTAGCTTTACCTGTAAGACCTTTGATCTCTGTTGTTTCATGGCATTCAGATATAAACAGAGAATACAATTCTGATTCTCTCGTTGCAGCAACTGAATATGATATTGATTCAACTCATGCAAGAATCATATTGAAAGATTCTGCAACAACAACAATTGAAAGAGGATTCAGAGCAAACAAAGTTGTTTGCTCTGCTGGCTTCACCTCTGCACCTGCTGATCTTGAACATGCTATTTGTGTTTATGGAACACACTTGAACAGAGCAAAGCAAACTCAAGGAAAGAAAAGCACAACTCAAAGAGATGTGACTGTTAGCCTTTCACCTCGTACAATGCCGCCTGAAGTCAAAGATATTCTTTTCAATTATCGAACATATAGAAGAGTTTTATGAGCTTAACCCTTCAACAATTCACAGATATTATTGATGAGGCTGAAGGGCAACTGATACAAAATATCAGAGCATCTCTGATTAAAAATGCTCTGAGAATGGAAGCAGCAGCAAAACTCAATGCTACCTCATTTCCAAGAGTGCAAACAGGAAGATTGAGAAACAGCATTCAAGGATCATTGATTCAATTTCAAGATGATGAATTTTTAATATTGAGAGCAGGAGGGCAAGAGAGAGGAACTCCCTCAAGCCCTTTCTCAACTTCTGCTGATGTTATATATGCAGCAATTCAAGAATTCGGAGGAGGCACTCAAAGAATCAAGCCTAAATTCTATTTGAAAAGAGCAAGAGATAAAATGCTCCCAAGAACAGAAGCAGATATTTCAAAAGCAATGCGTTTTGCTCTTGAAGGGAAAGATTTCAGATGAGTGCCCCAATAATTTTGATTGAAAATGCAATCAAATCAATCATTGCTGTTGATTATGCCTCAGGATATTCAGGATTAAATCTATCTGATAGAGTGATAATTGGTGAAGTTCCTGATCCTCCCATGATACCTTTTGCAACTGTTCAATTCATTGATTTCATTGAGGAACATGGGCAAGTTTTAGGAAGATATCAGGGAGATTCTGAATTCAATATTGTTGCCTTTTGTGCAGGCTCTTCTGATTCTGTTGCTGCAAGAAGATCTCAAGCAATCAATCTTGCCTCTGATATGATCAAAGCCTTAACTGCTGATCGGCTTCTTGGATTCACTTCAGGGATTGTTGATGATATCAGATGCTCTTTTTTAGCTAGAGATGGTGATAAAATGGGGATTCCAAATGTTGGAATTGCCTACATTAGGATATTAGTCACGAGACAAACAGATCGAGGGGATTAAATGAGCTGGGCCTCAACAAATTTCAAATATAGAATTCCGATCTCTGTTCCTGTGTTTGCAGGTGGAGGAGCAACAAACATTGATATTGAGGTTGAGATTCCTCCTGATTGGGATATTTTTTGGGATAGCATTTTAGCAAATTTTTATGATATTCAAATTTATAATGCTGAAGGCTCTCAATCAATCACATATCAAAGACAATCGGGAGCAAGTCACAGCACAAGAACTCTTGTTCTTGAGATTGACAATGCTTCTATTGATGATCAATCCAGCACCTCGTTGTTTTGGTTGTATTTTGGAGATGCCTCTGCATCTTCAGATCCTGCAGGATCATTCACTCCTTCAAGCCCCAAAAGCGGCTATATTTGGATAGGTCGACCTGTTAATATCGTTAAGAATATCATTGCTCAGAATGGAAGATCTGTTCCTGAGGTTGTATTCACAAAAGAATCAGATGCTGCTTTTGATATATGGTTTGATCTGAGATCTCTTCTCTCTGCATATATAGATCCATATAATGGAAGATTCAGCTATGAATCCATTAAAAGAGTGCAGCCCAAAAGCCTTGATTCTTCAGGCTCAAATGCAGATTCAAGATATGCTCAGGATGATATGTATTTTATAGCTGGATATGCAAATATCAGAGTAAAATCAGGTAGCTCAGGATCTGATTATGCAGTAGGTCTTGATATATACACCACAAACAATCAAATATTCACCGTGAGAGCTTTGTTGAAAGTTCAAAATCTATTGCCTAGCTAGGAGTTATTATGCCCGTACAATTTGGAAGAAATGCTTTTGTTTCTGTTGCTGAAGAATCCACTTATGGAACAGCAGCAGCCTCAGGATATACTGATATGAGATTAATCTCTTCAACGCTTCAAAAGAGTATAGAGAGAGCAAGAAAAACACACCTGAATCAGGGAGATGCTGGATTTGTGAGATCAACTTTTGACGGGTTCAATATTACAGGAGGAAATATCACTCTTCCTCTCAATTTTGCAGGAAATGGAGATCTTCTCAAGGCTGCTCTTGGTTCTGTCACATCTTCAGCAGGGCCTGCTCCATATACTCACTCTTTCAAGCCTGATGCAAACCCACCTAGCTTAACTATCGTTTTGAATCGTGGTGCAGCAGCCTCAGGATCTGCTTCAAAGGAAGAGATCAAGGGTTGCATCATATCAACTTGCACAATCAGTTGTGCAGCAGGTGAGGAAGCAACAATCAGTGCAGAAGTGATTGCACAAGATGCTTCAGCAAGAGCCTCTGCATCTGCTGCCTCATTCCCTGCAACAGCACAATCAATCTTGCATCATCAAGCCGGATCATTGACATATAATAGCAATGCAATCAAGGTTAGAAGCTTTGAGCTTACCATTGATAACAAAATTGAAAGACGAAATTTTTTAGGTCAACAGATCACAGAGCAGCCTACAATATCAGATGCTCGTGAAGTTCGATTATCTGTAACAACAGATCTTGAGGATAATAATTATTATTCTGATTTCATCACATCTCCAACAGCAATAACCTCTGATTTAACTCTTGGATTCACCTCAGGAACCAATGAATTTAATTTCACTTTATACGGTGCAATCATTGAGGAGTATTCTGATTCAGTCACAACTTTTGGAAGAATAGAGAGATCAATAACTTTCCTTGCTACTGTCAACGGCTCAAATGAGGCAATGAAAATTGATATGATTAATCAAAACGCATCAGCAATTTAATCAAAATCTAAGGAGCAAAGATGATTGATTTAATAAAAGAGCTAGCTGAATCTGCAAGATGGAACCTTGAGATCTTTGATGGAAAATTAAAGATCTCGGGTCGTATTCTTTCACCGATTGAAGCTCAAGCAGCAGGAATAGCTTCAAAATCATTAATGAGTAAAATGCTTGATCTCATCCAAGAACAAGAAAACCAATCTTCAGAAGAGAAAGAGGAGCAAGATCTCTTGCAAAAAATCTCAGCATTGACTGCTGAAGATGTTCTTTCTTTTGGAGCTATGCAAGATCGCGTGATTTGTCAAGTTGTGGATCAAGCCTCTGAAGATGGTGATTCATGGGAAAAGTTGATCCTTGTTCCTCATGAGAAAATGCAAAACCCCTCAAGAAATGCATTATGGGTTGGGGTTATTTCTCAAGAGGATAAAAATCAAATCTTTGAGAGAGCAATGAAAGGACTAAAGGGGGGAGAGTCTGCTCTCAATAACTTTCCAAAATGACCCCGATTATATCAATATTGTTGATATTATAGCTCGGACATATTCAAAGCTTCCCTCAGAGGTTATCAATCTCTCTTGGGGGGAATTGATGATTTGTTTGAGGTGCATTGTTGCACGTGGTGAGAGAGCACGGCAAGCTATGAAGAGCAGAGGAAAAAATGATATGATTTTTCCTGTTATTTCTATTGCAGATTTAATTGATATTATTTGAGGTTTGATCATGGCGAAAACAGTTGATTATATACTCAAAATATCCAGCAAAGCAGCACAAGATGCACTGAAAAAGACAGCTAAAGAAGCGGTTTCTGTAAATTCAAATTTGATGCAAACAGTTTCTGCATCTGCTGCAACTGTTACTGCAATGGGAACTCTTGCAAATGGTGTTTTAAGTGTTGCAAATTCTTTCATTGATGCAGCAAAAGCAATTGTTCAATTTTCACAAGAATCTGCTGATCTGATCAATGATATTAATGATTTGAGCACTAGATCAGCAATAGCAACTGATACGATCAAGGGCTTGCAATTTGCTCTCAGAGCCTCAGGACAAGATGCAGGATCTGCAACAGCACTCCTCTCAAAGTTCCCAATGATTCTATCTCAGGCTGAAGAGGAATCTTCAAGAACAGCAGAAGCATTCAATGATTTAGGTATAAAAATCAATGATGCCTCAGGGAATCTCAGATCAGCAGATTCAATTTTCAATGAAACAATTATAGCTCTTCAGGGGATAGAAGATCAAACCCTCAGAGCAACAACTGCATCAGAAATTTTTGGAAGATCTGCAGGGCAACTTTTGCAAGCTCTCGGACAAAATCAGAGCCTCTCTGATTTTGTGAGATTGACTGAAAAATTCGGAGTTAGAACAGGCCCAAAAGCGTCTGCTGCTGCTGCTGATTTTCAAATTACAATTGCAGCCTTAGAAACTGTAACTGATGGTTTGAAATCCTCTTTTATTGAGGCTTTTGGGGGAGGCATAACAAATCTTTTGATTGATTTTGCAACACAGATTGCATTTCTGCAAAGAGTTGTTGTGAGTTTTACTGATGAAGCTACAAAAGGATTTGAAATTGTTATCAAGGTTTTGAAAGGGCTTTTTGAATTTGGACTGAAGCTAGCAAAAGGAGCAGGAATAACTCTTGCGAGCCAAATCCCCATTATTGGAGGTTTTGCTCAGGCTGCTCTTGAGGTTGCAGATTCTCTTGATATTTTTGATTCTGCTCTTTCAGCAATAGCAGATCGGACTGTTCCAAATTTCACTGATAAATTAAATCAAGCAAAGAAAGATGCAAAAGAATTCAGAGTTACTCTTGAGGGGCTAGCTTCAGGAGGAGCAGGAGCAGGAGCAGGAGCAGGAGCAGGAACAGGAGGAGGAGCAGGAGCAGCAGCAGAGCCTCCTGCAGTGACCAAAACCGTCAAGTTAATATCACTTCAAATTAATGATGGTTTTAGAGCAGGATCTCTTGTGCTCTTTGAAACATTAAACCCTCTTGAGCAAGCATTGCAGAATGTAAAAAATGCAATATTTGCAAGCTCAAAAGCAATTCAGGATATCGGGAAAGCAATATCATCTCCTCAATCTTTTATTTCAGCAATCGGGGCTGCTGCTGGGCCTATAGGAGAGGCAATTGGTGGTGCTCTTGGTGCTCTTGCCTCTCTTGGTGAAAGAAGCCCTGAAGAGATTCAGGCTCAATTTCAAGGGTTTGCAGAGGCTGTTGGGAAAGGGCTTGAAAACCTACCAAGAGTATTGATTCAGGTTTTGCCTAAATTTGTAATTTCACTTATCAAGGGTTTTGGGCTTGCTCTTCTAAAACTACCAGCAATAATTGCTGATTCATTTCTTGAAGCATTCAAAAGTCTTTGGGAATCAATCAAGGATTTTTTCAGGTCGATATTCACAAAAGAAGGAAGACAAGAAAACAGGAGAGAGAGAAGAGCAAGAAGAAAGAGAGGAGAGGGATTTTTTCAAAACCTGTTTGAAACTGATTCAGGTTTTCTCTCAGGTGGAAGAATGCAAGCTGCTCAATCAGGGATGAGATTCACAGGATCAAAGAGAGGGCTTGCAATGCTACATGAGGGTGAAACAGTGATCCCTGCTTCAGGTCGTACGGGTCAAGCAGATCAACGATCAATGAGAAATGCCTCAGGTAGTCCGATCAATATTGTTATTAATTCAGCAGTTGTTGAGGGCCGTGCAATTGATGAATTAGTTAGAAAGTTAGAAAGTAGATTCTCTACTTTTGGAGCAGGAAAAACCTCTCTGTTTGGACGGTGAGCAATGGGAAATGCTAAGTTTTATTTTTACCCTAAGCCTTCATATTTTGCATATCTTGAAACCATAGATCTTGAGGAGAGTCTTGCAGAGCTCTTCTCTGAATATCAAATTGATGCTCAGGATGGTGTTTCATATACAGGCAGAAGATATAGAACAGTTGGCAAGATTCTTGAAGTTGTGAGGATTCAAAGAGATAGAATGAAAGGATCTGAGGCTCTTGCTGCTCAATTGATGAGCATGCAATCTCACATTGATCGCGGCTTTCCTGTTTCCTTTTGTTCAGATTCCTCAAAAGCATATGCTGCATATCTGAGCATCTCAGCAAAAGCAGGAGATACAGTGATAACTGTATCAAGCAATCAAATGAGGGGGATCGTTGGATCTCAAATCATTGCTGCAGGTGATTTTGTAATGATTGAGTCACAAAATCCAGCTATGAGATATCAAATGCTCAAAGTGGCCTCATTGACTGCAACAGCCTCAACCTCAGGAACAATCACATTCACAACTCCAATTCTATTTGATTTTGATGCAGGGGCTGCTGCTGTTAGATATTATCGGTTCTGGCCTTCTTTAAAGCGTCCTGTTAGCAATTTAGGCTCTAATATGATCACCAATGAGAGAGGTTTTCTCTTCTCTTTAGATGTTACAATGATCCCCGATTATGAGGAGTATTTTGATTTGATAACACCTATTGAAGGAGATCCTGCTGCTGATTCAACAGAGCCTGAAGCATTTGCAGATGATTCTTCAGATTCGCCTCTTTCTCAAGGTGGGTTGATCACTCCATCAGAAACAACAAACAGAACTGATGGAACAAGCTTGATCACAGAGCCAACAATTGAACCGAAAATATCAGGAAGAATTTGATGAGTTGGAGCAATGATTTTCTCAAAAGATTGAATAACTCTGATTCTCTTGATTTCAGATTTAAGCTTCATTTTTTGCCCTCTTCTCAGGGGGTAGGATCTGAATTCATAATTGATTCTTCTACAAGAAGAATACAAATTGAAGGCTCAAATATTCGTATCAATGGATCCTCTGTTCAGCCTCAGAGTTTTTCCTCAACCTTTGGACAATTTTCAATTCAAATTGTAGGAGATTGGAGATATATTCAATCAAAAATCAGAAAGGGGCAATTTGCAATTTTATATGCAGGATTTGAAGGATATTCTGCTACTCAATATCAAAGATTAATATGGGGCAATCTTGAAG
>PDMW01027130.1_pt1 | contig 10922 bp, 18 predicted proteins | sample 1515511 | NCBI WGS metagenome assembly PDMW01 (sample SAMN07343023, study PRJNA328102) | Marine metagenome, whole genome shotgun sequencing project. | biome: marine; feature: bay; material: water; isolation source: viruses from water sample < 0.22 micron filtered, nuclease treated, low... ... | reverse complement strand
GCAACACTATGAGCATAGTAGTTGTAATATTTTGCACTGTGAGTAAGTGCTTCTAATCTCTCATCTGGCATACGTGTAAAAATCCATCCAGTTCTAATGTTGCGTACACCAAAACTTTTGCTCAAACTGTAAAAAACTATATCTGCATCATGATCAATCTTTTGTATACGTGTACTGCCCACATATGCAAGGTCAAGTATTTCGCCTGTAGTTTCTCTCCAGTTTCCGTCAATACTGCTAGGTATGCTTTGATACTTTACACTTTCGTCGTACAAGTTACCTCTGGGACTAACCCATTGGTAATCACCTGTGTCCATGTGTACACCTCTGGATTCTCGATTATACCACCAATCCAAACCTTCAGTGATACCATTGCGTGGATAAACATAGTAGTCGCTGAGATCGATCACAGGTTTGAGCCACTCACAAATATTGGTGTTGTATTTCACAACACCGTCGTAGTCTATTGGTATATGTTTTATTGTATCTTTTACTTCTGGCAATATTGGTGTGCGTATTGCAGTGCTAAGATTTAGTATGGCTTCTTTCATGATGATCTCTGTGTTGGCCTTCAAACGGGGCAATTAAGTTGATCCATATTTTGTTTACAGGTCCTTTTAAATCATGCCCAAATGTGTTTAGTACTCCGTATCCAATGTAGCTGAACGCAAATATCATTGCGTGTAAAACAATTTGAAAAGACAAACATCTGAACCATTCGCTTAAAATATAATGATCACAAAATAATAGAAAATGTAGATTGGTTACAATTATCAAATGACATATATAAATCTGCCAACGATACTTGTGAAAAAACATAACCCGAGGGTTATGCAATAAGTCTTTAATAAATTTGCGAGGGATTTTTCTTACACGATACATGCTAAAAAATACTCGCCATTTGCCTAGGTGTTTTGGACAGTGAGGATCTAGCTCAGTGTCACTGTATGCATGATGCATTCTATGTACACCTGCCCATGTTAAAGGGCTTCTAACACCGCATATAAGACCGCAGTACAACATGATAATTTCAATTGTGTTGTTTGTTTGGTATTGTGCGTGACTGAAATATCTATGATATCCTTGTGTTATTCCAATCCATGCTGTGAGCATGTACACAACATATCCTAACAAAATAGTACTAATCATTTCTTGTCTCGCTACTGTACACTTCTCTGTACAACCATTTGATGCGATTTTCTAACATGTTGATTGTTGTGTGAATGTGTCCGGTGTCGTGAGGCTGTAACATGTCTTTGAGTATTACAACCTCACGTTTCAGAGATAACATATGTTCGAGTTTTTGCTCGTGTGTCATAGTTCATTCATTAACGGGAAGATCTCGCTAATAACTTTAGCACAAGCATGAGCGATCTCCATATGTTCTTTCTGAGTTCCATTTGCACCTCTGAGTTCGATATAGTGAACCCAACTGCGCAATGTACCGTTCATGTAAAGTCTTGTCTTGGTATTGCCTTCGGGTAGCACAACCCTTGCCTGTTCTTTAGCAATACCGGAGGCAATCGCCCAGTCATATACTTCTTTTGCTTTGTCAATAACTTCTTGTTGCTTGGCCGCCCAAGCAAAATGGATATCTTCTTCACTGTCGATTTCCACGCTGTTTTGCCTATTCTTAGTATCCTGAAGACGTGCTTCTCTGGTAACAAATTGGTCACCAAACTCAGCAGGATTAGCATAGCGTTGACTGAACTCTTGAAATGCAAAACTGCGATGTCGCACAACTTGATGTGCAATATCTCTGGTAGTGTTGATTTCAAGTACAGCATTAACCATCTCAAGTGGTGACCAATGCTGGTGTTTGATTAAGTATTTTATTAGTTTAGCACTTGTATCGCTGTTGATTTGTGCGCTAGGATTACTTACTCTTGCACAAAAAGCAATCAAGTCTTGGACATCATTGATGCCTTCTTTTTCGAATTCTTCTGTAGGTCTACTATAGTTTACAAGTCTAACGGTTGTCATTCTTTAATAATTCTTTCGTTTTCTGATTGACATCTTTTTCTAACTTAGTATAGTCAATAACTATTTCTACATCAATCACTGGACTGACTAAATCATTATTGTTTTCCACAAGTTGTATAAGAGTGGCGACAACATCTCCTTCAGAGTAGTCATCTAAGTCTTCTCCATAAAAAGAGATCCTGTCGCCATTTTCACATACCAACGCAAGTGTTTGCACATATTCCGTTGGTACAGTTTTTATTTCAAGTTCACTTACTATTCTTTGAAAGTTTCTGTCACGCTTATGTATTGGCATTTGCGGTAGCCTTTTTAGGGCGACCACGCTTGGGTTTCAAGTCAGGTGCCATTGCATAGGCTTCTTCGCGAAGGCGTGTGACTTCTGCTTCATAAGTGTCAGCTTGCGTTAGCATTGTTTTTGCTAGTGCAGTATCGTCCATTGCATCTTCTTCTGTAGGAACTGCTTGGTCAATAGTCTGACTTGGACTTAAACTTGTATGATTGCGAGGAGCAGAGTCGGTATCATCTACCATTGTGTTTTGAATATCACGTGGACTCATGCCACTTGCTTGCTTTCTAAGAACTTCATTAATTTCACTTAACTTAACTGAAGTGTATGAGTTAGGTGTTAGATGAATTTGTGAAGTAGGATATTTTCTTAAATATCCCATATTTCTTAGTTTAGCAAGCATGCCTGTTCCATCACTGAACATGTTACGATGTAACACTTCGTAAAACTCTTTGGCTTCTTGTGCTGAATTAGACTCTACAAGTCTAGCAAGGTCATCGTGTTCCATATCTGGCAGTCGTTCTGTTTCAACTACCAGACAATGGTTACCATCGACGACCCCGCCGTATTCATCGTACATTTCTCTAAAAACTACGATGCACTTTTGACCAGTATTAGCTACTTGGCCAATGTGTTTTAAATTTGCCATTGGATTACTCCTTACTCAGAAGCTGGCGCTTCTGTATTTTCTTGGGCTTTTTGAGCGTCTGCTACACTTTTGATAAACGCTTCAAGTTTGTTGTAAACAGCACCAACTTGGGCTGCTTCGTTTGCACGGAATGCACCGCGACTTACTGCGGCGTCAATTACTTGTGCCGCATTTTGAAGATCTGCAACACCCAGTTGTACCGCTTCTTCTTGCGCTGGTGCTTCAGTTGCTTCTGTTGTTTCAATGTTTTGTTCTTCGCTCATTATAAACTCCTATTGTAACGAAATTATTATATACGTACTTATTTATCATCTTTGATTTGAGTACTGCTCATTTTATATGCTAAAATATTAGCACGAAAATCTTCATAGTCTGCATTCTCTTCAAACCAGAACTGATAAATTTTATGACCCAAACTCTTAATCAAATAAAAGCCACGTGTGCCACTAAAATCTATAGTTTCAATATCTGGATTTGTATCGAACTCCACTACAATTCTTTGCTTGAGCATCTTCTTAATTGTATCAGTGCTTCTGATCCATTCAAGATCTTCTTCGCTCAAGCTATTCTTTTGTTCAACAATACGCATTTACTTATGCCGCCTGTTTCATTGTGCTATCTTCATAGTAGATAGACTGTCCAAATGGCGCAACTGGTTTGCTGTAACGATTCTTAATTAAGAATAGTGTATCACAGTAACCTTCAATACCCCAATCTCTCCAAGGTTCGCCGTCTGTAAACATAATAAACTGATCAGGATCAATGCCTTCTTGTTCCATAAAGTGCCAGTTGCACATAAAGTCAGTGCCACCGCCGCCAACAATTTTATACTCTTCAATGCTACGGCCATCATCATCTGTGAATTCATCGTATGCATATACACTAGTATCGAAACTCCAGATACGGATTCTATAGCTACCAAACTGTTCCATAATGCCTTGCACTTCACTTAAGAAGTCTGTACAGTCAACTTGTCCAATTGATCCACTTGCATCTAGTGCAATACAAATGTCGATCTTCTCATCCTTTTGCATGCTAGGCAGTACTACATTATTGAACTGACTTTTGCGGTTAGGACGCATAAAAGTAAAATCGTTGCTGAGTGTGCTTTCAAGTGTTGCACGAATCCAGTTACGCCAATCCATTTTAGGTTCTGTAAGCTGGCTTACCATACGTGCAATCTCTGCCGGAATATTGCCAGCACCAACACTTTGTGCCGCTTGTATTACAGCATTCTTCAACTCGTCTGAGATAGCCTTAGCATCTTCTTTTGAGATAACTGGCTTTTTACCTTTGCCTTTGCCTTTACCGTTTTGATCTTCTCCGTCACCGCTTGCGGCAGACTTGCCATCTTCGCCTTCACCTTCCATGTCTAAATGGACATCAAGTGTAGCTTGGATAGGTGCTTGATTGGATTTAAGATCATCATATACATTTTCAGTATACCACTCGTCACCGCAGTATTTAGGATCAAAACAAATTTTTACTTGATCAATCACCTCGCCGATCTTCTCACGGAACAACATGCCGTTGATCTTATAGTCACCTGCCATGTTCCAATATTGTTTGTCTCTGCCTTCTACACGCAGGAAGTGTTCGTATATACAGTGTCCAATTTCATGTCCTACAAGAAACACAGTTTGTTGAACACTTAAACTGTCAACAAAGTCTCGATTGTAGAAAAAGTGACGACCGTCTGTAGCCGCTGTAGAGCACCATCCCTCGTCTGTTACATCTACTAATTTTAAACGACATGCAATGTTGCCAAAGAAAGGTTGGTTGAAAAGCATCTTGATACGTGCGGCAACCAACTTGTCGTGTGCATTATCAAAGTCTGTCATAGTCACTCCTGTGTTCTTTGCTATACTTATATAGTAACATATCTTGAATAGTTGTCAACCTTTAAAATGATAGTAGGGCCATTAAAGACCCTACTATCCCCCAGAAGCATAGTTGCCTATGCCTGCTCAATCAACTTGCCATACTGTTGAATGAATGGCTTGTAGTTTTTAAGTTGATTGAACTTTGGACGGATACCATATTTGCTAAGAGCAACTGTGGCACCCATCACAACCATTTCACTTTCGAAGTTCTTAGTCATAAACTCTAGAAAGTTATCAAATTTTACATTGCCATTATCATCATTGGCAAATGCTTCTTTAAGCTCGTAACATAGTGCAGTAGTCAAAGCATACTTTGCACTGATGTTATCTGTTTTAAGGTCTTTTACTTTACCATCCAAAATGTCTGTTGGATTAGGCAACTGAGCAGCAATTTGACGGTGCGCTTTAAACTTGAGCGCAATACCTTCGCCAATACCTGCGGCAACCATATCAGTTACTTCGTCTTCAGTAAAGTCGTCTACATCTTGGATTGTTTCTGAAATAAATGCCCAAGTACGTGGTGTAGCAAATGAACGCTCTGCACTACTTGCATCAAAGTTATAAAGGTCATTCTTAAACACACTCAAGTAACCAACTACATCTGGGTGTTCATTATTTTTAACAGCCCAATCGAACCAAGTGTTGAAGTCAACACGTACTTCGTAGTGTAGGAAACGGTTAGCCAACGGCTTAGGCATACGATACGTAACACCTTTGTCTGTGTCACGGTTACCAGCGGCTGCAATTACTACATTGTCTGGTAGCTTGTATTTGCCAATTGCACGATTGAGAATCAACTGATATGCAGCCGCTTGTGTTGCAGGGCTTGCACCGTTGAGTTCATCGAGGAAAAGAATAATTATATCGTATTGTGCAGCCATCTCCTCATCTGGGAGTTCGTCAGGCGCACTAAAACGCATTTTGTTAGCAGTTTGGTCAAAATAAGGATAACCTTTAAGGTCAGTCGGATCCCAAAGTGCCAAACGGGCGTCGATCAAATGACATGTTTGACCTTGGTCAATATAGTCTTGTTTGATCTGTTCGAATGTTTCGGACTTACCAATACCTGGTGGTCCCCAAACAAACATCGGACGTTGTTTTTTAAAGTTATGCATTGCATACTTTTTAAGTTCTGCAAGTGTAACTGTGCGGGCTTGTGTTTCTTGTGACATAGTTTTTACTCCTGGGGGTTGTTTCTAACTACATATACAGTTTAGCATCTTAAAATTCTGTGTCAACCTTTTAAGAGCCAGTTACTAGTTTAAGCGATCCATCATCTTGCATTTGGAAGTCTTCGATGTAAATGTGCCAGTCACCAACAGTGGCTTTAGCTTGTTTAAACACGCTTTCAGCAGCACGCCAAAGTTCGCCAACAGTACCATTTACTGCTGTAGAAGTAAACTCAGTCCACTGTACTTCATCATAGTTGTCGCCCATTGATTCAATACACCTGTATGTAACAAGACGAGGTTTTCTAGTAAAGATAGGCTTGTCTAGTGGCATAATGCCCTCGTCTAAACTCCATATAGTTTCGTAACCAAGTTCGTCTTTAAGGTCATTATAGTGTTCAGCTTCTAGCACATACGAATCAACATCTTCGAATTTTACTGTTTGGTCTAACATTTGCGTCCCCGTTTTATCTAACTTACACATATAATATAGCACCAAGACGTCTAGGTGTCAACCTTTTTCTGCAAGTTTTTTTGATTAATCTTGTCTTTTTTACCAAAAAACATATCCCACCACATCCATAACAAACCCGTTAGCATTGACAGCATTGCGGCACAGCCTACACCAAAGAAAAACGCAAACACTACGTTGATTAAAAGTTCCATTACTTGCCTCCTGCATTAGCTTGTATGATTAACCAAAGCGGTCCACATAGTGCAACAAGAGCACCAAGTACAACATCGCCTAATGAGATAAAAGTGATTCCTAAGATTGCACATGCAATAGCGTAAATAATCATTCCTTGTGACATAGCGTTTCTCCTTTGTGTTTGTTTAACTTATACTAATAATATAAGGCAAGAACTCATACTTTGCAACCTAGCAAAAGTAGAATTTACGATATAAAAAGTATGGGTTTAGAGATTTTCTTCCATATGTTCTATAAAACTTTGCCAATTTTTGCCATACATTTTATAGAATATACGATCTTCTGTGCTGAACAACACTAGCCATTTAGCATCAAAGTAATAAGGATATTGCATATATCTATCCAACAATAGTCTTATACGTGGAGTAATTTTGATCTTGGGAAGTGGAAACTCTTCTCGTTCGATGTCCATACTACAAATAACATGAAGGCCCAACTTGGTTAAGCTGAGCCCTGTGTCGTTTCTATAGTTTTTAAACAGATCCTTTAGTGTAGTTTGTGGACGAGTACGTTGAGCATGCTCTAGTATAGTTTTATACCATTCCTTGTTCACCATCATCTTCTACTATTGTTTCGCCTTGCAATAATTTTACCACTGTAAACTTATCTGTTTTGAATAACTTATTAAGTCTGATAGCCAAATTAAATGCATGTCCGCTGTTGCTAAAACTTACTTTTTTATATTTAGGTCCTGGAAAGTTTACAAGGCTGTTTAAGCTTCGCAAATTAATTGGTTTGTTGTCGTGAAATACTGCATATATAGCATCTGCATGAAGTATTTGTTCACTACGATAACTTTTGGGGTCTGTGAACTCCATTAGTATCTTTGGTTTTGGTCTGGCCATATTTCCCTCATTCTCTACTGCTTTAATGTATTTAGTTAAAACAGCATAGAATGAGCTTGATTAGGTAGACGTTGGCATTTGTATACAGATTGCTTGTTGCCCTGGCGGAAAGTATCCTCCTTGACCACTTTGTTCTTGACCTAATGCTTCTCTAGCAAAGAAGCAATCGTTCATTGATTCGTATGTTCCGTACTTTATTACATACGGCTCTGCTTCGTAAAAATATATAAATGTGAGTATCCATGTCATGGTGTTAATTTCTTTTCTGGTTTTTTATCCCAAGGTTGTCCACCAACATAAGGTTTAAAATTTCTTCCAGTTTGAACCATACATGCCATTCCGTCTCCGTATACGTTTACTAAACTCCATGTACCTGTTTCTTGATTCACAAAGAAAAACGCACCAGCTTGATATGGTTGTCCTGTACGTGCTTCGAAACTTACTCCATCTCCTGTAAACAACATGCCTTCTTTCCATTTCTCTGGAGTTTTTAAAACATCTATAAATGGTCCGCAAAACTGTCTAGCTATAAACATTTTTTGATCATCAGGATTAGCCTGTTGTGCTTGTGCTATCACTGGCACTAGCAGTAGTAAACTTAATAGCTTTTTCATCTTCTTGTACCCTTCGCTTCATTGCAAGGTACATGTCCGCTTCATTGGTATAAGGTCCTATATACGGATAGTCCTGCAATGTTTTTAGTCTAGGACAGAAACTTGGCCTCCATCCGTGTGGAAATAATATCCCCCAGTATCCAGCCGCAAAATGTTGTTGACTTGTGGCGGTTTTAGTGTATACCGGCACTGTATCTTGTAGCTGTTCGTTGTACACAGTATCAACGTTAGTGGGATAGCCATTTGTAGATGCGTTTACAGTCTTTTTAATTTTTTGTTTTTCAAAACGAAATCTATCTAGATTATCCAAAACAGTTTCTGTGCGGCTTGTGTTCTCATAAAAAACATAACCCTCTGGCTTATTACGTAGAGTGCCAACTTTTGTTCCCTTGCTCTCTACTATCCAGAAACTGTTTTCTACAACTTCTCTAGCTTGTAAGTATTTACCCATTACTAATATGCGCTATTCAAATAGTCACTGTGTGCTTCAGCATTATCACTGAGTCGTTGTAGATCATGTAAACCACAAAAGCGCATAAAGTGTACGCCTACCATACTCGCAGGAACTTTTTGTACCTGTGTTGTAATAGCTTCGTCTAATGCTTGTTTAATATCTTGTGGTTGTGCAGTTAGGTCGATAAGCGTAACATTACGCTGATAATCATCCAACACACGATGCTCTTCTCCGTTGTGATCTGTCCAACGCTGTAGCATCATGTTATTCCAATTGAAGCCTTTGTTGTCTCTGTCATCAAATGCTTCCAGTAGTCCGACTTTGTTTTTAGTACCCTTTTTGCGTACACCAGGAAATGCACTGAACACATTGTCACTGCTATCGCCTCGCATACACTTCTCAAACAACAACCAAGCAGGGTCACCAATTTGTTTTTGTTCTTTAGTTTTGTTGTCAATTACAGGCTTGCCTTTGTCGTTTACAATACCATCTAGTCTAATGTGTTGATTAGTAATGCCATTGTATTGTGTAACTTTATCTGTAAGCAACTGATAAAAGTCGCTGTCACTGCTAACAATAACATGTTCATCATCAGGATGATTCTGTATCCAACGTGCAATAAAGTCATCTGCTTCACACTGCTTATGTTGTAGTACTGTACAGTTAGTCTTCTTGTCTAAGAATGTTTTAAGCTCATCAAAAGCATTCCAATATGCTTGATCTTCTTCTGCTTCCTTAGGTGTAAGTGCATCACGAGCTGCTTTGCGATTTGCTTTGTAAGGCTCGTAAAAGTCCTTGCGCCAACTGCGACCTTCTAAACAAAACACAACATGACTACCATTAAAGTCTCTGTATGCTTTGAGAATACTTGCAAACATAATATGATAAGCCATGCCTATCTTTGTTTCAATGCTGTCTCCATGTACTACGTGTCTTGCACGAAAAAACATGTTTGCTGTGTCTACTAAGATATATGTCAATGTATTGTCCTCAATTTCTATTGTGTATATACTAGCAGTATTCATTAACAATGTCAAGAGTTTTTGGAGCGGGTAAGGGGAATCGAACCCCTACTACACAGCTTGGAAGGCTGGCGACACACCTTGTGCATACCCGCTTGGCATCGGTGGAGGGAGTCGAACCCCCGCTTGCGGTTTTGGAGACCGCCGTGCTACCATAACACTTCACCGACAAAAAAAGCCCCCTGTATTTCTACAGAGGGCCATGTCTAAAATAACTTTTACGTCACACTAGAACATGCCCTCCTTAGAGCACCAACCATAATTGTCTGTTCCGACTGTGTGTAACATTTTAAGTTCCTTTGTTGTTATAACTATAATATACTATACTTATATATCATTGTCAACCTTTTATGACCTACAGATCATATTTTATTGGCTCCAGCGGCAGGATTCGAACCATGCACGATTAAATACTTTGCGAGTTATCAATCAACGGATAAACAGTCCGTCGTGTCTACCATTTCCACCACGCTGGAATAAACTTTATGCCGCTTTGGCTAGTGCATTTATTTTTTCTAGTGCAGGTATCATACGTGTAATACCAATGCCGCCACCTACTCTAGGAAAGAAGTCAAACTCTAAAAACTTTTCAAGTTCTGCTTCTACACGTTCTTTACCAAATAGTTTGTATAGTAACTGTGCATACTCGCCATCTACAATGCTGTGGAATGTATCACGCATCATATCAACATCGCAACTACGCTCTGCTGATCCAATAGTCTCCATACCACCTAGTATGACATCCATTTTCTTTGCGGTGTTGCCATCATCGTTACGTGCCATGTTCCAGAAAGGCGATGTTAGTTCTGGGAAGTCTGTGATTAAACAACTACCAAAATTCATTTCCATGCCTTTTTCGTGACTGTCATCCATTTCAGTATCTGCACTTACACCCCAATGTTGTTGCCATTCTCTGTATGTTTTTTCTGTTAGTGGGTCAAATCCCAAATAGTCACACAGTTCATATTCCATTGCTTTAAGATCATCTACACTACCTGGCATCTCAAACTCAAACATAGGGAAGATAATATCGTGTCTGCCTGGTATAGCATTTGGTTCTTGTCTATAGCTGGTACTTACACAAAAGAATCCTTTTGATTCTGGCTTGCTTAATAGTTCATGTTCTAACCACATTTGTCCTGTCTGTGGTAGCGGCCATGTTTCGCCTGCGTAATTGTATGTTGCTACATTGAATGGATCTTCACATGCGGCAAGTATGCTTAGTCTATTTTGGGTATGTACTTCTAAGAAGCCTTTACTCAAAAAAAATGACCTTAAAAGGCCAACTGTGTCTGTAAATTTTTGTGG
>PDMW01032666.1_pt1 | contig 10939 bp, 7 predicted proteins | sample 1515511 | NCBI WGS metagenome assembly PDMW01 (sample SAMN07343023, study PRJNA328102) | Marine metagenome, whole genome shotgun sequencing project. | biome: marine; feature: bay; material: water; isolation source: viruses from water sample < 0.22 micron filtered, nuclease treated, low... ... | reverse complement strand
ACCATATGAATCTAATAAACTATTTGAAAAACCTAAACTGTTCCAAAAATTACGACCTACTGTTAAATAATCTGATATGGTTGGTGGATATGAATTATTGGGAAACAAATCAAAAAGAGAAGGTGTATTAGTGCTATTGATTCTACTACCTGCTAAAGCTTGAATATATATTCCACTTAAACTCTCTGTTATTTCTCCAGAGCCAGTAGAGTTTATTATTGCACTTGGTACTGATAAACCACCTACCAATGTTAAAGGTGAACCATCTTCGTCTATAGCTGGTCTGTATGGAGTATATAAAAATGAAAAATTATAAAGCATCTCCTCAGCAGAAAATTCAAAAGTAGGATTGACTGCTCCTATCCAATTTTTAGATGCTCCACCATACATCATTCTATTCTTAAAAGTTCGTGTCATGTAATAAATATAATGATAGTCATTTATTGACCCTGGTGCTGTTCCATAAAAATTAGCTATAGCATCATGGACTCTTATATCTGATAAATCTGAGGGTGATATATCTTTCATATCATTTGTTATTCCTTCAGTACCTAAAACTGAGCCTATGAATCTAAACATAGTTAAAGTATCTGTATTTGGTATTTTGTTTCCTGCTTGATTGTGTGTATATGGAACGAAGTAATATTCTTGTTGTGTAATATCCCAACTTGTGGTTTTACCTGTAACCGCATCATAACTTGTTAAATAACTATCCGCACTGTTGGTAGTGCTTTGAGAAAAATTAGGATCGTTTAATTTAGTTACTGCTTCAGGTGTCAATGGTAAAAATCCATATGAGATATCAGGAATATATGTATGTATAAAATTACCTCTTATCACATTATTAGAATTTGTTAAATTTCTTTCTCTACTTCCAACATTTGTATTGATACCAACCTTTTCAAAATATTCATCTGTACTATAATGAAGTTGGTCGTTTATTATTTCAGCCATCCTGTTTACCTCATAGAATCCTGCTTTAATGTTGAATTCTGTTTTATACTTTTTGATATAGATTAAATCCTCTTTCCATATCTTATCTGTTTTATCCTGGTCTGTAGTTGGTTCTTGGAATTTACAATCTCCAACAGTAGTTTGAAAATGCATTGATAAATTAGAATCGTTGTACCCATTGACTGTATAAAGTAAATCTGGATTAGCTCCATTCTGATTTAGAAAATATGGAAAAGGTAAAGTCCTATTTGTATTTAATCTAGTATCTCCTTCTCCACCATATGATGGACTCTGACCGAATATATGTCTTAATCTAATAGTAGGACAAGCTCCCTGTGAGATTCCTGTTACTGGATTTACATAAAAATGTAATGCTTGTTGTGCTGGTGTCATATATGTTACTGGAACTGAGCCTGTAAAAGCTGGGCCATCTTGATAGTGACGAGCCTTGTAAGGACTTTCTACAGATTGCTCTGAATATGGAATATAAAATCTTTTAGTAAAAACAGGGTTGGTAGGTGCTTTATATGGTTGATTATCGTCATCAGGATTCATATTAGTTATACCACCCATATCAACCCAGTTAACCGAGTCTACATGATTGAAATCACCTGGAGCATTTAAAGTTCTATCACTAGTACTCATAGAGCCTTGTTTTGGTAACCAATCCCAACCTCCGATTTGTCTTTGATAGTGAAAATCAATTGTATTAATTGCATAATCACCAGCTAAAGGACCGCTTAAACTAATTTTATAATAATGTGCGGCAGTCTGATTAGCAAAATTAGGGTCTAGTGGTACTTCTTCTATGTTTTCAATATTTCCAATATAAAAGGGTGCTGTTGAATCTGTGTAACATGGTGAATTGATGTTATAATATGTGGTTCTCAATTCTTGAAAACTGAAAGCTGAATCTATAATTAAAAAAGTGTCACCTAGTGTCATAGCTAATTGATTTCTACCAAACCCATCAGCAATAACCCCTGTCAAAGCACTCGTAAACTCTACCCATGATGACGCATAAGGTACATTTTGTAAAATATCTATACCACCATAATAAAACCTCTTGAATGTTCCTCCAGCATTACCCCATAAGAAGCTTAGGCCTTGATTGGTATTTCCTTTCATATTAAAATTAGGGTCTATCAAATCAGAGTGTAATGCTTGATTACCAGTAGTTGGAAAATCACCTCCTGTAATTTGAAAATCATTTACTATAGGTAAAAAATAATCTCCTTGTAATGGTGCAGATATAGTTGGGTCATTGTTATTACCATCCATAGGGCCTCCTCTATTAAAAGATGGAGTTATCCCAGTTGTTTTATTGTCATTACGAGCATTGTTGTAACCATTTCTTTTTTCTGGCGCTCCATGTCTAGGCGCTCTTTTAGTTCCATCCAAATCGTTTTCATATTTATATTGACCTGGATTTATAAAATCTTGTACGTATACCATTAAAAATTCCATAGGTGATGATTGGTCTAATACAGGATCATATATGATTTTAGTCATATATTTGGTAGCTACTACTTTTCCAACTACACTTTGTGGCCCTCCTTCCCATTTCACTTTACAGGCATCAGTACCTGCATCAGTAGTATATGTATATTCAGATGCATCAGGAGTTGCTAAAGTAGGATATTGAGCTAAATGATAAGTAGAAATATAATCTCCTACTTGTATAACATCAGCAGGGTCAAATGTATTAGTCTGATATACTCCAGCACCTACTAAAAATTTTGTACCATGAAATAGTGGCAAGACAACCAATTTACACATATGAGCTATATAATATTCTTGAGGTAGATTCAATTGATTAAACTTACTTAAGGTATCTGTTACTAATTTCTCATTAGTTACATCCAAAGCAGTGATATTACCTGCTCCACTTGTTGTATCTATATATGCTCCTATTTTTTGCGCGTCATCTCTTTCATAGTACTTATATTGAAATACTTGATTTGGATAAGTTCTAGAGTATTGAAATCTGTCTGCTTGTTGTCTTTTATTAAAATCTTTATTTGGATTTTGTGGGACAGTTTGTAAATAGTTACTAGTATATGGAGGCTCTATTCCAAAATTATCAGTAGCATAGGCTGGTTGTGCTATATCTCCCAACTTCATTTGGAATGTACCTTTAATTTTTTCATCTGTCACAGAATTGAAATTGATTGTTTCAGCATTTACATATGGCTTAAAATCAATTGTAAATTTTACATCCTCTGATACTGCAATATCATTACCATCACCAACCTCTGATATAAACGACCCTAAGAGTCGTACTGAATCACCTTTATTTAATTTTATACCGTCATTCCACTCATTGACCCATTCAGAGTTGGATACTTGTATTGAGGCATTTTGTCTAGAGCATTCATATACAGTATTTTGACTATCCATTATTATTATATTGATATAATTATATTGGTTAAAGTTTAACTTATTTTTTATTTTGCTTGTAATATAATAAATATTACAGATGGATGAGAATGATTTATTAGAGATGGGTAAAACTCTAACAGAGAAATTTAAAAAGTTTGAAGAGGAGAGAAAGTTACATGAGGCAAGAGTTGCCGCATTTCAAAGATATATGGTTATGCTGTATACATATTCCAGAGAATTAGATATGTTGATTGGGTCTGACCCAGGGTATCCACTTATCATAAAATTTATGATTGAAAGGCTGAGGGGGATTACTTCTCAACTTTTATTTAAAGAGTCACGCTCTTCAGATATAGATGATGATACTTTTGATATGTATTTACAATAGCACCACACCTAATTCAATTAATTTATTTTTATATGTTAGACGCTCAGATTTCTCAACGTCATAAAATTTTTGCAAATCAAAAAAGGCTTTTGTGATTCTCTTTATTTCTTTTTGTAGTCTTTCTATTTCCATTTCATTTCTCTTAATAGTACCATTGAGGAGGATTATCTCTTTATTGCTTAGATCCATGTTAGTTTATAACTTGTATAATATTTAAATATCAGAAACAGAAACGCCTAAACTGTTAATTATGAGAGAGCGTCTATGTTCTATAAAAAAGGTAAGATTGATAGCAGCACGTCTTTCAGTTGCTCCAGCACCAGTATTAGCTTTATTCACAGTATATCTAAATTCAATAGGAGCGCTTGAGATTCTAGTACCATTACCTCTAGCATTACCCATCTCGTTATATTTATCTAAATTTAATCCAACCACATTACCACAACCCCCCATAAATCTCTGAGTAATACAAGAAGTATTATTGGTATTGTCAACTAATCCATCGTAATCAGTATTAGCTAAAACATTTACCACATCTTGATTAAAGTCCATAGTATCATATTGACCTGGTAAAACCTGGAAATTATCTTCACAGTGGTTCATGTAATGATGTGCTAAAGCTCCCTGGGCTACATCCATATTGTAGATACGCTCATTATTCACAATCCAATTGTATTTCTCACCATGGATAGCCGCACTTTTAGTATCCCATAGCTGTGTGTTTCTGTGTGTAAAACATCCTGCATATTGGTTATCTTTTTCCGCCGCACCCTGAGTAGAGTTTAAATCCCAATTCTTAACAACATATATTTTTTTAACTTCCTTACCCATCATACCTAATAAGTGATTAGATTCAACTGGACCATCAGTACCACCTGCACCAGTGTATTCAGGATTAATACCTTTAGTCACTACAACCTCTGTGAAATTGAATCTATAAGAACCATTCTGAATTCCAGCCATAATCTTGGCCTGTTCGTCTTCGTCATAATGTAAATAATCTAAACTGAGGAAAGGGGGCTGAGCAAAAGTAATATTATGACCGGTAGTGGCACCAGCACCACCAGCAACTGGATTATCTAAAACAACTGGGGCAGTGTTAATAGCATTCAAAGCAGTAGCGGCAGCGGGGCCTCTGTGCCATTCACACTCAATTTCAACCTGAGCCATTCCTAAAAGTGGTAACTGATTACGCACAAAGAAAGGGATGATATCAGCAAGTCTAATAGCACATTCAGGGCCAGTACCTCTTAAATTGAAATTTCTTAAAAGTTTATTTCTCTGTTTACCATGATTCACATTAGCAGCACTCAACGGAATACTGCCGTAACTGTTAAGCTGGTCTAATTCAGGATTAGCTAACTGATGATAACCAACTAAACCTTTACCGAGAGTAAATCCAGCCTGTGGCGCACTTCCAGCAGGATTAGGTAAAATTTTTGTGGTTAGTGCATTAGAAGACGAATGACGAACATCTAAAACATTTTCTCTGTATTGTTGAGATTTAAATTGATTTTTAATCATATTGTATAAAGCACACTCATCAACTCTTGAAAGAATCTGACCTCCACAACGAACAGTAATCCGACGAATCATAGCTACACCTCCAACCGATAACTGGAAAGCAAGATTAGAATCAACACCTTCTCCGGCAGCTTCTCCGTTTACTACTTCAAAACATAAAGCAGCACTAGGAGCATTTAAGACGTCCTTAGCAGGTAACACAAAACGAGTAACACCACCACCAGTTGAGGTATACTGATGAGATACAGGTTCTAAAATATTAGTTTCTACGGAAACATTCACAGCCCTTTGACGTGCGTCAGGGGTTAGAAGGTCTGGAAGTTGTCCTTCTAATTCTTGATAATCTTGGTTGGAAACATCAGATGGAGAAGCCATAATTAATTGTATAGTTTATAACTAGAAAATAGTTTTAGACTTTAAATATTGTCTAACGGTTAATTTTAAAAAAGTAAAAAAAGATTTGAATTATCGTACAACTGAGATACCCTGAGCGCTCATGATGATTTGATTTTTGTTTAAGAAACACATATACACTCCTTGACTCTTAGCAGCAGTACCATCTAAGTCAGCACCAGAAGCTTCAAGTTCAAAACTAAAAACAGTTTGTGAAAGGTCTTCACCAGTTCCAAAGGAATCATAGAGAATACCAATTCCGGCCGCGGTACCCTGATCTAAACCATTATTATTTTGAGTCTGTGACCTGTTAACCACTCCTGCATTCCACTTATTCCATGCAAGACAAGTACGGCCAGTTTCCGAAAATCTATTAATGTTGACTGCTTCTAAGTAGTTACGGTCAATCATAGTTCTGGCTCTGTATGTGTGATGAGTAGTAGTTAAATTATTATCTTCTTCATTTGTTAATAGTCTATAACTGAGAGGATATAAAGCACCATTAATAGAATATCTTAAGGCTCTCACCTCTCCAATATTACCTAAACGAGCGCTATTTCTGGCTTGGTTTCCTATTTCAGCTGTATTCATGAAGTTACAGAAGATACTGGATACTTGTTTTAAGCCTGGAGTTAAAGCCACAACCGATGTGCTAGAGTTAATAGTCTGGAAGACAGTAGACAACGAGTTAAAGTTAAATGATTGTTGAGCTGGTGCCGATCCTGAGTCCATATGATAAAGAGGACAGGTTAAGGTTAAATCACTTAAAAAGTAAGTGGCATTATTGGTAGAAGCGTCATCACCAAAAACAACACTGACATCCGGTTTTAATAGAATTTCAATAACTAAACCGCCTAAACCATTGACAGATAAATCCATCATCTGACCAGAGTTTAATACTCCACAATATAATTTAGAACTAAAGGATTTACCTTTTGCACTTGCATCTTGGGCTACAAGAGAATGACGACCTAAGAAATTAGTTTCAAAATGGTCTCCTTCATGTGCTAAGACAGTGTTAATATCTTCATTACCGTGAATAGAAGACACAACCGAAGGCACAATCCGCCAATAGTTGTTTACTCTTTCTATAACTTGATTTAATCTTTTACTAGAGATAGTCACTGTATCAATGCAGTTAGCAAATCTACCACAAAAATTATCTACAAAATTATCAGCAGTATTTGTTAGGGGGGCTCCGGCACTTGTGTTAGTAGTAATACGACCATTGATTCTGAGTTCGTCACCTTGTAAAAACATCGGTGCCTGTGAGGCACTGATGTCATATTTAATTAATGGAATACCAGATTTTGAACTGTAGCGCCCATTTGACACAGCATTGACAGGATTAAGTTGTACGTATTGTTTCCTAACTTGTGAAAGGTTCATTCCTTGAGGTGGCATAATTGTATACTGTCTATATATATTTTAATTTTAGAATAAAACTGCTTAACACTTAATATCTTAAAGCCACTCCACCAGGGCCAAGTTGGATAGTTCTGATATGTACGCAATAATTGTGTAAAAGTTTAAGACTGGGTGCGCCTATAGTCTTATAGTTAAGGTATAAGATAGCACTGACTCCCATAAGGTTCTCCGACATTCCATAAGGCCCCAGAGTGCGTCCAATAACATAATATCCATCACTGAAATTGTCATCCTTAGTTTTACCTAAAAATTTAAGATTTCTCACATCAATTCCAGAATCCTGTAATGCTTTTTCTACTTCATAGGTATGCACTGCTCCTAGACTAGAACCATTAGCCCACGATGGCACATTAATATAATCATATACACCTTCCTCCCAACTGCCATGTTGTTCTCTGGATAAATCCACAAGTCTAGAGGGTACCATTCTATTGTTAATCTGGTATTCATAAGACTCTGCGCTCATGTATCTTCCCTGTTGCGCTCTCATATTAGTTAAAAGGTCAATGCCCTCTAATTCCTGAGGAACTGAAAGAATAGATTTAACTCTTGATAAATCAGCAGGCACAATAGTTGTACTTCTAGTAGTACTAGAGTTTATAGATTGCTGGTAATCAGTATAAGAAACAATATCCATAGCATACTGACCTTTAGCAATAGCAGCACTCATAGCTTTGGTGAATGCAGGGGCTGGGATAATCTTAGGTACAATTAATCTAGGGTTCTTAACCTGATAATTGAGAGTCTGAGAAGCATCCACCACTACTCCATTATTAGTTGCACTCATTGTAACTCCAGTTAAAGTATTGGTATTTATATTAGCCGCAAATTTAATAGTTAATTTTCCAGTACCATTATCATTAATTTCGGAAATAGTAGCAACTCCACCATTGGTTGTACCACCTGCTCCACCAGTAGCTTCTACTAATACAATCTGACCTACTCTAAATGGTAAATTTGATTTGGGGTTAAGTTTAGCGTCAGTCGGTAATTCATTACCAGTTCCAATAACTCCAAATTTAACAGTTTCAGCCGCAGTTAAAGAAATAGTATCAGTAGCAACTGCTCCCACATCGTCACAGTTAATATCATCACTGTTTAACGGTTCACTCATAAGACATCTGACATTTTTTTCTAAAATAATTTCAACTTCTAAAGGAATAGCCATAAGAGGCATTGATTTAGCACTCTGGAAAATACCTCCTAAAATAGGGATTTGGACTTTACGGTCAATGTATTTCCAGCACTGAGAAACATTGTTTAAAACAACACCGGATGCGGCGGCCTGGTTCTGAGTAACAAAAGGATTATCTCCAATATTATACGATGGAGCGCAACCCTCAGTGACCGAGCGTTTATTCATAACACCATTATCTTGACTGGCACTGTAATGAAGTCCAGCATATAAATTATAGTTATCCAACTGCTCTAATAGACGACCATTTGACCTTATAGAAATACGGTTAATGATACTCTGGCCTCCGTTTACTCTGTTTAACTGTACTAAAGGAGCAGAAGCAGAACCGTTAATGTTTAAATCCATTTCAATACAAGCATTTTTCAAATTGGCAATACCAATCTCACGACCTAAATCAAAAACAATCTGCTGGTTTTCACCAAAGACAAGCCCATTTCTACAAGGGATTTTAATGGAATCATAGCCCATAGTCATTGAAGAGTTCTTAACACGAAACATTTTTTTAATTGTATAATGTTTATATATAAAAAAATTTGAGAGTTTAATTTAAAGATTGTTTAGAAGATTGATACATTGATTATCTTTTATCAATTGTCGTTTACCATTTTTCATTTGTCTTTCAGTTGTAAAGACATCCATCAATTCAATACTAGGCTCAATAAAGTATTTGCATTCTGATTCTGATGCTTGTTGATGCTGTCTTTTTCTTTCTTCTAATCCAATTTTAGTAGATCCATAATATATATTTTTAGTTATAGAGCATGTAAGCTTATAGGTTTTCCACATTTGATTTTATATATACTAGTTCTATATTTTTATATGGCTTAAATTACTTTATATTTATTTAACGGAAAGTACTATCAAAGGTATTACTGGGGTCCATAGCCACACTTGGTCTTGGTGCTTGTAGGGCTTGAGCTTGTTGTGATGCTTCTTCGTCATTTTGTTTATGTTTATTTATTAAACCAGATATCAATTGTCCTACACCAACTGCAGCTATTGCTAACTCTCCAACACCTGGAACTAGAGAAGCCGTAGCTTCTTCTCCTATATCCTCACCTATATCTTCTCCTACATCTTCTTTTATATCTTTTCCAAATCCCTCTGGTTCTTCCTCAGGCTCTTCAGCCTTTTGCGGTTCTGCTTTTTTCTCCTGCTCTTCAATATCTGGAGCTTCCTCTGCATCTCCAAAACCCTCAGGCTCATCTGGCTCATCTGGCTCACTTGATATTTTAATTGGTTTAAATAAATCTTCTTGAGTTGGTACGTCTTCAAATTTCTGTCCTGTCCTAATATCTTCTTCCGGGTCTTGTTCAAATGCTTGTTCCTGTAATCCTCTTTGTTGTATTGGTTGTGCTGGTGGTCTTTGTGCTGGAATAGCTTGACCTCCTGCGCCTCTTGCTCCTGCTCCTTCTGGTAATGATGATGGGTCTAAACCTCCTGTTTGTTGTGATGGTGGTATATAAGGTTTAACTTCATCTTCTTCTTCTATTGGTTGAGATGCTGGTTGTGTAGTTTGTACTCTTTGCGCCTCTTCTTGTGCCTTTTTAACAGCATCAGCTTTTTTAAAATCTTCTATAGTAGGAAGGTCAAATCTTTCAGCAGCCATTCTATTTTGTGAAGCTATATCACCATATGTATCTTCAATTTCATCAGGACTAGGTACTCCAGATACTCCAGCAAAACCCCCAGTTGGAGCTTCAACTTCTTTAGGGATTAGACTAGAAGGGTCTAATACTTTTGGTACTGTTCCTATATCCGGTTGTGGTATTTCTCTTAATGCATCTTCTGAACCTTGTCCGAATTCTTGTTCCGCTCTATCTCTTAAAGCTTGATTGGCTTGAATTCTAGCTAATCTTTCTGGTTGTGGGACTGATACAGTAGGTATATCAAATTGGTCTATTCTGGATGCTGTTTTTGCCAATGCTGTTTGTGTTTCTTCTGGGACTCCTGCTAATGCATCCTGTTTAGCTTTTATATTTTGTTGTATTCTTTCCACAACTCCTTGTCCTTGGTCTGAAATATCCTGCGCTTGTTGTGATGCTTGTTGGACTGCTTGTCTTGCTTGTTCTCTTGCTGTTTGTGCTGTTTGTTGTACTCCTCTTACACCTTCTCTAATTTGTTTAGAAACATTACCCACAGCATCTGATACTTTATCAGTTACACCTGATGTACCTCCACTCATTCCTAATGCTCTTTTAATATAAGGTGCAACAACAGCTCCAGTACCTACAATAGCCTCAACAGCATTATCACCTATTTTTTCTCTCAATAAATCAGAGGCTTGAGCTTGTATAGCTTTTACTTGACCCTGAGCCAGTTTTCGTGCTTGAGTTTCAGCATCTTCTTGAGAATATGCATTATCCAACCAGTTTTGTCCGGATGACAATCTATTAAATTGATTATTCATATATACTATACTTTATATTTTAAAATCGTGCTAAAATTTTCTTCATTTCTCTTACCCATTCTTGATTTAACACAGGAGCGCCAGTAGCTCCATCTTGTATATAGGCTGAGGAAAGGTTATCTAGTGTATTCATTAAAATTCCAACAACTGTATATTTACTTGGTGTCTTATCAGTTTTTTTTTTTTCAAATTTACTAACTGCATTTAAAGTTTGTTTTTTTAAATCTTCCCATTGCTTTTTAACAGCAGGTTTAGGTTTAAA
>PDMW01004777.1_pt1 | contig 10942 bp, 9 predicted proteins | sample 1515511 | NCBI WGS metagenome assembly PDMW01 (sample SAMN07343023, study PRJNA328102) | Marine metagenome, whole genome shotgun sequencing project. | biome: marine; feature: bay; material: water; isolation source: viruses from water sample < 0.22 micron filtered, nuclease treated, low... ... | reverse complement strand
GAAGCAGAAAGTACCATTAGGCGATTCATCATTTCATCAAAAGCCCTAGCGTCTTGAACAATCCTTCTGGTCGGCGCTTTCATTGATACGTTTAGCATCGCGTTTAGCCAGTGCTTTTGCGCCCATCCAGTGATACCGGATAAATATGTGTTTGCTCCATTACCACCTGTATTTACACCAAGCCTCAAATCTGAAAGCTGCTTTTCTGTCCTTGGTACTTCAACTACCTGTAGTGCAGCATTCCATTGCTTTAATAAATTTAGTTTTTCAGATCCAAGCATTACTGATAATTTTGCTTCATCTTTTTTAATTATATTGGCAAGGCTTTTAGTATTCCATAATTCGTAGCCATACTTGCCCAATTGCGCCTCATTTGTTGACGATCCTCTGCCCGCACGCTTCAGTAAATGCTCTAGGGCTGAGTTTTTTAATAAATCAAGGTTAAGCGGATCTTGCTTGATAAGTAAATCGCGGACTTCCTGCACCTCTCGAAAGGATAATGTGTCCATTGAATCCATTAGGATGCGTATGTTGTCCTTTGCTGAACCGTCCAATGCTCCCTTTTTAAGCAACTTCCGAATAGCGGACACACTAATCTTATCGATTTTCTCTTTTGTTGCTATCTCTTCTTTTGCTAGATTAATTAATTGACGCTCTGCATCAATAGTATTAGTCCCCATTAGCCTTTGATATGTTTCCCGCGTTACTCCATCGGTAAACGCTTTTTCATCAGATAAGAACTTATGCACTTCCTTAAATGTTTCCAATTTTGTATTTTTGCCAGCAGCGTCGGTCTGCGGCCATAGCATACGAACCATTTCCTTTGAGTCGTCATTTAAGTCAAATAGTCTCTTCTCTAGTCCACCATCAGACATAAGCCCATTCCTTTGCGTCCACAATTGCTGCAAGGTCTCACGCGCCTTAATAGGGTCACTAGATATATCAATAAGCTCTCTGGCTGCTCCTGGACTACTTAACGCTGCCTTGACTACACCTGCGCCGTCAAGAGCAAAACGCGGGACTGGGATATTAGTGGGATCATTCGCAAACGCTTTCTTGGCTTCGTTTAGATTTTGCCCTGCCCGTAGCTTCAATGTTGGCTTAGCTATTCCGTCAGTAAGTCGCAAGTATTCATCCTTATAGAAGTCCTGAGCAGCATTGAACGCCACTTCTCCGTCTGGGTTCTGGCTTAATATGTTGTTTCGCACCTGCTGCAATTCTGCGCTCAATTTCTTAAATCTTGCGGCTTCTGGCCCAGGGCCAACTACTCCCGGCTTAGCTTTTTTATTGGCGAGTTGAATCAATTCATTGACCACTGAAAATGGCACATCTATATCACCTAACTTCCCTAGCTCATCTGCGGACTTTAATCCATTTTTTGCAGCTACGCTTCCGAGTACCTTTACTAAATTTTCATCTAATTCATCTACTCCAAGCGAAACTATCTCAGAATACGCATCCGCAATAACGCCCCCCTTTACTGACGCATCTCCAATTATTTCATAGGCCTTATCGTAGAGTGCATTTTTTTCTTGATTTTTAGCCAAAAACTGCCTCAACACATCATTCTGTAAGGTTTCTCCGGCTGGTAATGTTGGAATTTCATTACTTGTCACCAAATCCCTGGCTCTTCGTTTTCTTTCATCATTAAATACCTCAGAGGCTATATCCTCGGATGTTTCTTGCGTTGTTTTTTTCAATTTCTCATTAAAAAACTTTACACTTTCACCTTCTTCCTGCAAGCCTCCTGCTACTTTTTTTAGATGATTGATTTGATTTGATTGGTCATTTGCTACTTTTTCTAGCGTTTCCTGTATGATTTTATCGGACTCGGCTGCCGATACACTTGCAACGCCAACCTTATCATCAACTGACCTGCCAATAAACTCTCTTAGATCCTTGTATAATCTTGCAATTGGTGAAGTCGGCTTACTTCTTGCAACTTCTCGAATCCCTTCCAGTGTTTTTGTACCTAGAAACATTTGAGTTGGCATTTTCTTACCAGATTGCCCGGCAAGAAATTCTACCGCCTCGGCTCCGGCTTCTGCGCCTTTGCGAATAAATAGGTTCGGAATTAATTTTCCAGCACCCATAAGTGCCATCTCTGCAACAAATCCAACCGTTGCATCAAATCCCCTGCGTTTGCCAATTTCACCTGCCTTTAACGGTAAGCTAAGCTTTGACCTCATATAAGCGTCCTGAACGGTCCCTACCGTCGCTTCTGCGATATTTGAAAGGAAAGCAGTGTATGGTATGCCAGAGCCACTTGAAATGGCTCCTATGGCAGTTGCAGCGCCAGCAATGACCGGAAGCGCCGCTCCGGTAGCGTCAGCAGTAATATCAGAAAACTCAAGAGCGCCGCCTGGATCTACCATTTTCCATTGGTCGGGGCCAGCTTTCTTATCTCCCTTTCGGATTAATGTGGGGCCAGCTGCTCCCCACCCTATTCCAACTTTCCCCTTATCAATTTTTTGGGGGCGAATAAAAAATTCATCGTTGCCCGAAACATTAGCCACTTTGACATTTTCTTCCCCATAAATATCGATCAAATAGGCGTGCTTTGTGTCACTATCATAGAGGGTGCTTAAAATAGCTCTTTGTTTAGCCGGGGCGGATCCTTCGGGATCAAAGTCTTTGGGATTTATATCAAGGGCAGGTGGAGCAGCACCCTTTATCCATTCCTTAAATGGAACCAGATGCTTAGGTAGTCCTCTCCCTGGAGTGTATCTACTACTTCCCCGCTGTCGGCTTCTTACAGCTTCCTCTTGGGGTGTGTACTCCCTTTCTGGTTGACCAGCCGCTAAAGCATTAAGAGAAGCAGTTTGCCGTGCCTTGTAGGCATTGTTAAAATTGCCAATAATTTCATCATCGGGCATTCCGTCTGGAGCTTCAACATCATACTGTATGCCGTTTTTTTCTAAAGTTACTATCATTCTTATTGATCTCTTTTAGATATAATTGTAACTCCGTTGCTAGAGAAATTTTCATTATTAGGAACACCCCCTTGACTTATTGCTTCATCTTGAAGCTTTTCCTCCCAGGCGCTTAATTTCTGCTTAAATACAGCGCCAGCAGTAGGAAAGTCAGTCATATCCTCATTGTTTTTCCATGCCTCATACCTGGCGTCTTTTGCTTGGGCTGTAGCTTCCATAACTGATAAAATTCCAACAAGTCGCCGGATATTATCTTCCGGAGATGCTCTAGGATTATATGAAGCATTTAAAATACGTTCTCCCTCCTTCTCTGTAAATTGAGAGCCAAGAGACTCTTTAAGTGTGCCGGATACGATACCTACCACAAGATCATAGGCTTCCTGATTTGTCGGCTTAAAGAAGACTCTTCCGGTATCGCGCAAGTTGCCCCACTCTGGAAGAAACTCACCTAAATTTCCAGTTGTCATCTCTCCAGATGCGAGGCCATCAACTACCCTGGTTAGGTTGTTTATTTTATTGTATGTGTCTGCGCTTTTTTCACTTCCCCATTTTGTCATCTCTTCATTTAGCGCCCTTTCTTGCCCCACTAGCTTTTCTTTTCGCGCGTGCCATTCTGGATCATCTTTAGGGTCTCCGGCAAAATTACGTTCTAATGCTTTTATCTCGGTTACAGTCTCACCGGACAAATTGCTCATTGCTTCTCTTGGAATATTTCCGTCATATTTGCCCCATAGCTCTTTTGCTATACTTTTTGGATTGGCACTTCCTCCGCTTTGCATTACTTGAATCTGATTGGGCGATGTGCCTACTGCCCTTAATCCGCTCCCTAGATCCATTACCTTCCCGGTCAAGTCTGGCCGATTTAGGTCTTTTTCTCGCTGTTGCGCTTCTAATTGAGAAAGCTTCATTGCCTGCTGCCTGCCTTTTTCACTTACATGGGCATTAACAGCGCCAAGTGCAGAAAGAACATCTTTTTGGTTATAGTCACCTTTTTCAATTCGCGCAATAGATTTTCCTAAATCTCCATCTGATGCTTTTATTTGAGCATAGGCGTCTGGATTGGCGGAAACTAAACCTTCTAGCTGGCCAAGTGCAGTAGCGGTGATTGTTTTATTCTTTTGGTAATTTTGAATACCTTCCCCGATTTGTTGCGTAAAATTAGATAATGCCTGCGCTTGAATATTGGCAGCATTAGTAAACCCGCTATAATCGGCGTTTCCCAAAGATGGATTAACCTGTGTTCCTGCTTGAAATCCCATAATTACTTAATTTTAGTGTTCATCCAGTTTCGGATAATCGATTTAATCCGTGGCTTATTGCTAATAAATCCTGCAAACCTCTTGCCAAATTTAAGATACAATTTAAAAAACCAATTAGGCGACGCGTTAAATAACCACTCGCGGAATAATAACCAATTAGGATTACTTGCCCCATATACCTCACGCGCAACCCAGCAAGCGCCGATTGCAGCACTTCCCAGCGTTCCAGCGGCCCCTATAGCTGCTGCTTGCATAGCAGAATTAGCCTGGGATTGGGCACCCTGGAATGAAATATCCTGCCCCCTTTGCTGTAGTGCCATATTAATGCCAACATTAGGATCAAATAACTGCGGCCCCATTGGTCCAGATGCCCCCATTTGAGCTTGCCCTAATACCTGACTTCCTAGCCCGATAGACTGAGAGGGCCTTCCTAGTAGTACAGATCCAATATCGCCAGACATTGCACGCTGCTGTTGGAATGCCAAACCTCCAGCCTGCCTAGCCTCTGCCCTTAGCCCACTCCTAAATCCTTCTCGGCCTAATATTTCAGATGCAATTGAGCTTTCGTCGCCTAATCTGCCGCGTGCTATAGAGCCAGATCGGGCCGCTTGCTCTGCAAGTCTTCGCCGTTCGGGAGACAGTTGCCCCTCGCCTTCAGCATACAGCGTTTTAGCTTGATTGGATGCTAAATCGGCCAATTCGGTAGAGTATGGGTCAGCACTTCGGTATGCTTCAACTATTCTAGGAGAAAATTCCTCTAAAGCAGCAACATCGGACTCTCTCTGGCTTTTTAATTGCTCTCGTTGCAATTCACCCGCCCTGCCCGACTGCTCTTCTAGTAGATCGAATAGGCCCGGAGTCCCTTCAAGCGTCTTAGGCATTCCTTGTAGCTGCGATTCAATTTCAGCAATGCGTGATGCACGATCCACGCCCGTGCCCATAGCGGCATCAATATATTCTTTTCGCTTTTCCGCTTGGCTAATTTTACTTCTAGTAAAAGCGCCATCGCCACGCATAGTTTTTCCAGAAGCTCCCGAAGTGTTGGGAAATAATTTTAAGGCAGCTTCTTTAATAGCCGCCTCGCGCTTAGCTGCTCCTATCCCTTCGTATTCTTGCCCGGCCTTTAAGCCAGCTAACTCATTTTCTAGCCTTGAGTACTCTGGATTAACCGAACCACCTTCGATTCCACGAGCCATTACTCCAATGTCCGCAAGTTCTAGGGCTGTGTACTGTGGGCGATATGTCCTTTCCGCCCCTAGAATCCGCTCCTGTAGCCTTGGGTCGGTTACCCCTTGGTAATCCTTCCTAAAATTTTTACCAAATAGGTATTCACCCATTGATTTGCCGGGGTCAATTGGTTCCGGTGCGTCTGCTTCTATTTTTCCGCCTCCCATAATATTATACTCCTAAGATTTTTTTGAATAATTTAGTGCTATATACCACTCTAGTGGGAGCACTGTTTCTGTATCGTATCCCTAGTAGCTTTTTATGCATAACATCAGGGCATTTGACAATAAAGTCATGTGTTATTTGCTTGAAAGTTAAGTTGTCCATTGCAAATAAAAAGGCCATAAAGATGGCATCGCCATTTGACCTGTCAGCTCTCCAGTTCTTAACAAAAAACCAGTCATCATCTTCGTTACAATGATACCACATAAGGGCACCTAGTATCTTACCTTCTTCGTCCTGCTTTATAATAATGGTATCTTTAGCCATGTGGTAGGCTATGAGAAGTTTTATTAAGTGGCGAGGCCATCCATCTAACACCTTGCCGTTTTCCATTTCAATGCAGAAGTCCACTACCCTATCAATAAAGGCGAGAGCTTCTTTTTGCGTAGCGTTTTGTAACGCTAGTTGAACTGATTGAAGGAGGGGATTCATTATCTGCCAAATACTAACCAATGCACTAGAAGATCAGCGCCACTTGTACTTCTTATTGCTAAAGTTGAAGTATCTAAAGAGCCAATTTTTATTGGCTTGCGATCAACCGCATCGTTTTGTTCTATTGTCAACTGAGCGGCTATGGTAGCATTAAATGCTACACCAAAATTAACATCCGTGACGTCGTCAGCTAAAGCTGATATTGTTCCAAACTTCATAATTAAACCATTGGGAAGTGTTACACTTTCTTCTCCAGCATAGGTGCTTGGCGTAAATGCACTGGTCTTACTTGTATCAACATAAGCCTTGATGCTTTGCTGTGTTGCTAATGCCGTTGCGCTGTCGGTCAATAGGGTGTCTTCGTCCAGTATCGTTACCTCTGCTGGCGTTGCCGCCCCGCCGCTCACATTGCCTAATACGGTGTAATCCGCAAGATCTTCAATCTTAGCTTTAGTTACACTTGCATCTATAAGTTTAGCAGTACTTACGGATAGATCATTTAATTTAGCAGTAGTTATTCCGTTATCCTTAACCGTAATTGCGCCACCAGCAAGAACAGTGCTCGTACTGTCAACTGCTCCACTAGCAAAAGTAGAACTGTCAACTAAAGCATTTAATCCAGTTGAAGTAACTTGGTCACCAGTTGAAAATGTAGTTCCTTTTGATAAAATTGCCATTAGATTGCCTTATTTGTTGATCTAAATGAAATTGATCCATCGACCTTCAATGACCGAATCCTTGGACGGCCAGATGTATTGTTGCATGTAAATTGTATTCCATAACCCCTTTCACCTATTCTACCACGAATGGAAAGGTCTTCATCCGCCGCAAGCGCCGATCCATTATAATCTTCAATAGAGCCAAGAAATTCAACGGAATCTGGGTTTTCTGTTTCTATGGAAATGTCAAAATTAGAAGTATTGGTTTCGTTTGATTGAACATGTAATTCAAAATCTCTCCATTTCTTTCGATCTATCGATCCAAGCGTATATTGGCGAGTAGTAATCGAAGATTCAACCGGAGCATCAATCTCCGCGCTCCCAACCTGGGAAATAAGTCGGTCAATGCCATCAATCCTTTGATCTATTCGCTGAATTCCCCCAACGCCAGTTACGCAATAAATGCCGCGAGCATCGCCGTCTCCAGAAATGATTAAATTTGAAATAGTAAAATTTTCATCATTAAATGTATCAATAGACTCCCATGCTTTATTTAAAAAATTAAATATTAATATCGCATTATTAGCCACTGAATCGTTTAATGGGACGGCAATGTAATACCTGTTATCATAATAAACAGCAATTGATCCACTCCATGCGTTTTTATTGATTTGTTGAATTGTTGAATTAATTGGCTCAGATAGTGGTGTTTCTGTTCCGCGTAAATTATACTCATCAATAAATGAAGTACTATAAACTCCATTATCGGAAAGAAAAATTATCTGGTTGCCGACTTGTACAATACTTCGCCGAGCAACACATCCAACCTCATTTGTTACTAATTCAGATGATGCGGTTTCGGGCAAGTTTCCGTTTGCCCTTACAAGGTGAATACTATTTCGATTTAAGACTAGAAATTGGTTATCCGAAAAACCTAATGCCCCTACGATATAATCAGCCGTTCCAGCATTAAACCTAAATTGAGCATAGATCCTGTCATAGGTATCGTAATCTAATATATCCGATACAATCAACTCATCAAATATTCCCCTACTTGTGATAGTTGGACTACCCGATGTTCCTGACATTTCATAGCGATACGGCATAACTAGACGCCATCCGAAATACACTGCCCACGGCGGTGAAGGCATGTGGGAAAACCCAAGACCAACACTTTGCTTTTTCATGTATTCTACAGTATGTGCGGCAGTGTCTTCCACGGTTGCTCTAAATGTAAAAATATCTGCTGTGGGGATTGATTCTATTGTATAGAAGGAAGCCCCATCCTGAAGCAATGGACCCGAACCGTTATTTACAATGTATATTCTATCGCCTATCGATAAATTATGCGCCACTGCTGATACGGTTGCCCTGCCGTCCGCAATTACAGTATTCGAACTAGCCGCAATAGATACTGGCTGCGTGTAATCTCCATTAGGAACTTCCGTAAATGCTAAGCCCCCTGAAATATTGCCGTCCCATTGAAGGGCAACCGCACCATCCCTAAAAATAAATACTTTATTGTTGGCCTGAAGCAAATCAACTGATTGAGATATTAAAATACCAGTTGGATATGTTATATTTGTAGTTGAGCTATCAGAAACATTGATTGCAGTGGCAGTTGAATTATTTGCAATAATAATATATTGACTGCTATTGTCATTTGGATCAGAAAATCCACAAGAGCCATAAATGCTATTAATTGCTGCGTCATTTAAAATTGCAAATTTAACCGTTGCTGTGCCAGCGGCAGTTCCGGCATACGTGTTATCAGAAATTGTAATTTGCGTGGAACTGTCCTTTACAAATGTTCTAATTCCATTTGGATCGGGCGTTATTCCGGTTACGCCACTTAAAATAATTGATCCACTGTTTGGGAAATTTGCTGCGTCTATATTTGTAATAACTAATTCGCCTGCGGTCTGCGTTACAACTATAGTTGAATCATCGGCAACTAAATAAAACGGAAGTGTCAAAGCATCTACACCAGTTGATATTGGTGCAACAATTAACTCAAGCCCCTTCCTTACCTGTGCCTCCCCATTAAGATCAAGCCTTATATTTTGAGAATCAGCCAACATCCCCGCAGGAAGCTGATCTGGCCTAACCCTATTATTAAATCCTATAAACCCAAAATCGCCATCGCTATTAATGGGATCATCCAATTCGTACGTTTTATCGTATTTAGACATCAATTGTTGCCATTAAAATTTAGGGCCAAATAGTCGAACGGCTGAAAACATTAGGCGACTCTTTAAGTATCCTACTTTCCCATGAGTCATTGATTCAAGAAATAATAAAGCCGCTTCCTTGGAATTAAGCGTCGGCTTCTTAATGGCCCCTAAAACGCAAAAATAGTCATGTATGATTGCCGAATATAGATATTTTCCAAATGGGGGAAATATATTCCATAGAAATTTAGGAACACTTGCCCCATCCGAATGAAAGCCAGCGGGAATAATAATTTCTCCAAATTTATCGGAATAAAAGACTAAATCGGATTGTAAATAAACGCTAAATCCATCTGAGTTTTGAATGTATTTTAAATCTGGAAGCGGATATTTTAACTTAGGCATAATAAAGAAATTGATGTGTTATTCTTAAACTCCAAAAGGCGCAATCGGCTTTCTTGTTCATTAATCTGATTTTTTTGATGTTCTATTTTATCGTGAATTTTATCGACCCTTTTATCTACATCTCCAATGCGTTTATTAACAACATCCCTTTCTTTTTGAGCGTCAAATTCAGAATATCTTGGCCCTTCGCTGACAAATGATTGAATAAACATTTCGACACGAACAATTCTTTGCCCTTGGTCAATTTGAGTCCGAAGAGACCACGCGCTAATTAATGTCAAAATTGGCACACATACTGATATGATAATGCCACCCCAATTATTATTGAAACGATTTTGATTTTCAGACTCCATATTAATGAATTAGATTTCCTTCCAATTTGCGCGTAGGCTCTGGGGCATCTTGCCAATCAATAATTGGATCATACATATTTTCCATTGCTCTATCATAGCCAATGTTTCTTTTAAGGGTGACTCGACATCCTGAAAATACGAGCATGGAAATTATAATTAAAATAAATGTTGGGATTAGTGTTTTCATAATAATTAAGAATCTGGCAATTCTCCTGTTTGTTTATAATGCCTCATTTGATTGTGTGGTAAAATCGCAGTTTCCCCATCGCGCCCTAATGCTTTTTGTTTAGCTAAAACCTCTTCTAACTCTTTTTGCGACATATTGGGCACGGTTAATAGCTGATGTGTAGAATCCTCATACTCAACTCCCCACCTAAAATCACCTAAACGATCATCATAAATACTTAGGTTCATGCCGGGGTATTTTGCTTCATAGGCAACTTTAATTGTTGCGTTTTGTGGCGTCATTTTTACGGGTTCATCGTAATTAATACCGTCATCAATACCGGGGTAATAGATTGGCCCATGATTTTTTAAAAAAGATGCCAATGCGGGAATCTTTTCATAGCCCGCAGTTGAAATTAAAAAGTATGTATTATTTATTGACATAATTATAGACCGTAGTTCGATTTATTGAAATTGTATTCTTCTAAGGCAAATGCCGCGAATTTAACATCCGTGTAAAACTGAATTGACCCGTTTCGATTTTCGCCATCAATTGGGCCACAATTTACCGCAGTCTCTGTAGTCAGCATTATATGATTCCATCCAGTATTTAACGCGGTGCCAGCGGCTCCATTTGTGTAATAGGTTGGCGACGTAATTCCAGATGACGCCAGCGACCCAGAAGACGCGTTAATAATGATGGTATCGGCAGCGGTCAAATCAAGCCATGTAGTATCATTAATTCCATCGTAAAAAACAAATCCAATAAATGTTTTTACAGCATCAAGGCTAGTTGCGTCTGGAGTAGTCCATTTTTCGCCATCACCAAACCCATTAAATATCTGATTGTTTAAGCGTGGCTCAAGAATCGCTGCGCCGTATGCGTCAACCTGTTCGTTTGCGTCAGAGGCTAGGGCTAGTTGGCGCGCAAAGGTTCCTGATTCAGTGCCGCTTACACTGTCGCCATAGATAAGTCCCGTTATTTCACGCCCAGACACAAACGATGCTTTACCAAAAACAGTAACCTCTTGGCTAATCGAGTTATTAGAAACATGCGTCCCCTGACTTACTCCATTAATTAGCATTTCAAACGTTGTCCCAACTCTAGTTAGTCGG
>PDMW01025383.1_pt1 | contig 10952 bp, 12 predicted proteins | sample 1515511 | NCBI WGS metagenome assembly PDMW01 (sample SAMN07343023, study PRJNA328102) | Marine metagenome, whole genome shotgun sequencing project. | biome: marine; feature: bay; material: water; isolation source: viruses from water sample < 0.22 micron filtered, nuclease treated, low... ... | reverse complement strand
GGTAGTTGAGCAAACTCTTCATACATAGACCTAATTAGATATTTTCTTGCAGCACCTATAACAATAAAATCTTCAGCTTCTACAGGAAGATCGGTAGCTGATTTCATGTTATACGCAACTACAGGATAGTTAACTCCAACTATTTCACCCTGCTCTGACATAGTACAACGGGGTCTAATATATATATTCCCACTTTTTACATAATACGAAGGACTTCTTTTAGATGGAGAATAAATTGAGCCACCGTCTAATAATTGCTCAGACATTCCACTTGGAACAGGATTAGCTTGATAGCCATTACGATTAACTTCTAATAATTTATATTTTCTAGTATTAAAACCTTTTTCATGTGTAACCCAAACTTTTAACCCGCTGGTTATTGTAGCGGCAGTTGTTCCATGAACTCCTCTAACAACTTTTAACGTCCTTGCTGATCCACCAGTACCTGTAATACTTGTAATAATCATTCTCTCTGATGTGATTGCAGTTGCACTTGATCCTACTGAAATAACCGACCCTTCTTTGCAATTAGCTGTAGCTGTAAATGCTCCCGCAGAAAGAACTAAAATTGTTGCATCAGAAGCATACTCAGTGCTAATTGTACGACCAACATCATTAAATTGCTCAGAGTCTAATACTCTATGAGTAGAAGATGCAGACATTAGCATTTCTGGACTCATAATGTTAATAGCATTTACTGCTTCTTCAGTTAACCATTCTGTTACAGCTGCTGTATCAGTTACTGATGTTCCCACTAAATCTTGTATTCTTACTTGAAATGTTATATACATATTTAATTAAAACTGTGGGGGAACTTTAAATTACAACTCGGTATTATCGGTTTCACGAACCTTATGTTTCCTTGCATTAACCTTGAAAGGTCCCCCATTTTTTTATAAAATCTTAATATTTCTTTTTAGGTTTAGGTCTACGAGTACTTGGCTTTACTTTGCTTTTGTACGGTTTACCTACCTTGTTTGATGTTTTTTTACTTATTGCCATAATTCTTTTATACAAGGGGAGCCGAAACTCCCCCTGCATTTTTTTAGTTATCCTATTAAGACCACTTCATAACAGCGTGTGTTTCAGGAAGTGATATCTCTAGACCTGCTTCGGTCAAGACCATATCTCTACGTCCGTCTTCATCATTGCCTTGTATGTTAGTCATAATCTGAGTGTCACGATTACTACCGTTACCTACTAATGGACGATATGCAACATTGCCAGTATCAACTGCAATTGCATAGTTTTCGTACAATCCTCTTAATAAAGGATCTGCAACAAAATGAAGATTACCAAAGATAGTATTCACTTTAGTTACATTGTGTCCAAAAGCACCTTGAATGTTTTGAACATCCATTTTATACGAAGATGCACCAACAGAGTTATGTAGAAAAGTGTTGTCACCTAACTTATTTAACCATCCAATTACTTTTCTTGAAGCAAGAACTAACTTGTCCCCACTGTTTCCAGATTCAGGAGCAAAGTATGATTCCATTGCGTCTAAGAAAGAATCGTATGTACTGTCATTGTATGTAAAAGCAAAGTTGCTTCCATACGCTTCAGTATAAGGAAGGATTCCCCAGGATTTACGAACTGGACCAGTACCAGCTTCATCAGCACCACCGACACCAAAAAGCATTGCATGCTCGATGTCCATTTTGTGCTCCATAAGCTTGTCTCTCCAGATACGCTTAAACTCATCAGCTTCACCTCTATAACTAGTAGCCATTGATGTGCCAGAAAAAAGTTTCATACCAGTCTTAAAGATCTGACAATATCCTTCTCTATCAAACAATGCATCTTCCCATCCGTCTGGTGCTTTACCACCTTCTGCATGAGCAGATCCAATTACTTGACCTAATCCAGCATCTGCAGCTAAAAATCTACCGCCCGTTGTATAGGTAGAATCAAGAGGTTTACCATTAAATGAAATTACTTCACCATCAATTTGAGTGTAACCATCAGTAGAACCACTTGCAGCAGTATGACCGTCTACATTTGTAATCCTAAGACCAATAACACCTAAAACGTCACCACCGTCACTATTGTCTGCGTCCCATTCTCCAGCAAACTGAATTACTTGACCTACAGAATCACCACCTAGAATAAAGTTACATGGTTGACCAACAGTTGTTGCCCTACCATACTCATCATACATTGCCATAATTTTAACATTAGAAAGAGCAGCAACACCAGCAGATGAAGGAGCTGTAGCACCTACAGCACTCTCTAATTTAAAATTACGCCTTTGCCATTGATGTCTTTGTTCTAAGAACTTAAAGACTGGATCATCGGTCGGTTTACGAGATACCTTTGAAAGGTATGTGAAAAATGGAGATTGAACAGGATTGAGTTCTGCAACTCTTTCCCCAAAGTTAAAAATTCTTCTATTATCATTAATAGAGACACCTTGAGGAGCCGATCCTGTACCTCCAGAGTACTTACTTGAAATAGCCATTATCTATTTTCCCTTTTTATTGTTATTGTTTACGTAAAGGGGTTTGATTTATTAAAAGATGATACCATGTCATTCATAACTCGTTCTTCAACAGGACGATTACTAGTATTATCTGCACCAGTTGCTGTAGCAACAGCACCAGGCTGAGATAAACGTTGTCGTTCACTAATCATTTGTTGAACCTTATTTTGTACTGCAGGGTCAACATATTGTTGTTGAGGAGCTTGAGGAGCAACAGGTTGATTAGCATTTATTCCACGAATTTGTCCATGAAGAGTAATTAAATTGTCCATCGTAAAACTTTCATCTTGGTTCGCCCAATTGATAAAATCATTTGCTTGTTCCTGTGAATATCCACGATTATTAATTAACTCACCCGTCAATTGACTAACTTGTTGGTTTCTAACTTCTTGTTGCTGTCCTTGTGTTATGGTGTTACGAAGTGCTTCATTTTCTCGCTGCGTGTAGTCTACCATTTCATCACGGTAACTCTCCACTGCAATACGATACTTAAATGATTCACTTTCGTTATCTTGGTATGCATCTATATCATCATACCCACTTGGTCGAACTGGCTTTACAGGTTTCTCTACTGGTGTCTCTTGATTCTCAGGCTTTTGCTGATTACCAAGTGGCTCACCTCGTAATGAAGCGTCTACTACATTGAGAACATCTGGGTTCCCTTTGATGTACTTAGCGATTGGAAGAACGTCACGCATTTCTTGAGACATTGCTTTTAGTTCATCTACGTTATTTACACCCATTGTACGAAATGCTTCATCCCGCTCATAAGCTCGTTTGTCTGCTTCTGACTGCCAGTATTTATAGCTGTCAGACTCAGGATTAGTTTGTTCTCCAGGAACATATTGTTCTTGCTGAGGTTCAATGTTCTGCTGAACATCTCCTACTTGTGGCTCATCAAAAGCACTGCTTTCTTGACCAAAGATCTCATCAAAAACAGATGCATCGCTGCTAGATTCAGATGTCCCAGCTACCTGGGGTTCACCTTCTAGTACGTTTTCTTCTGTCATTGTATTATCCTAATTATAGCTGGCTAAGTAAATCGCCAGCTGGTTGTTGTTGTTGTTGTTGTTCTGGACCACCTTGGTCCATTTCTTTTTTTACTTCTTTGTCCATTTCTTTTAATCTATCACCTAATCTTTGTTCGTATAGTTCACCTGCTTTTTCAGATCTATTTTGAACACCTTTAAGTGAAGTTTTAAATTTTTCTATTTCTACACGTTTCTTTGCGTGTTGTGCTTCTCGGTCTGCAGTTTGTAAATCGCCTTTTAATTTTTTAATCTCTTCTTGCATTCCTTGCACTTGTTGTTGCATCTGTTGCATTTGTCCGTTCCTAGTCAGTACACCTTCCACGTCTACTACTTCTGTCTTTTTTAACAATTCTATTTGGTCAATTAGTCCTGCTTTATATAATTCCATGTAATAATCAAACTGTGCAAAACGATTACTTGGTAAAGTAGAACCAGCAACAACTTTTATATCATAAGTCCCAACTGTAATGTCATTTACTTTTTCAATCAAGTTTCCATAAGAATCATGTAGTTCTTGATTAACTGTATATTTTTTTTGCGTACCAGACGGCTCAAGAATGCGAAAGATTTTTTCTTGTGTATAAAGCTGTTGAATTAAAGGAATAGCTCTCTTAGCTAACTCATTCAACATACTTTCTAAGTCATCTTGTCTAGATTTCATTCTACGTTGACCGTATTCGTCTATTGCCACAGTTCCTCTGTATGTTGAAGGAGCTCCGTCATTTCCACCTTGCATAATCTCATAGATTCCAAAACCATACTCTAAATCATGTTTAGCTTCAGCTTCGTTTTTATATAATTCATTAGGTAATGGAACTGGTCCTGCTACAATCGGTTGACCAAGTTCAGCATCAAATTCAATAACTGCAGTTCCTGCACGACCCCATTCCATTTCCAGCTGCTTTTTATTAACAGATCCACGAGGAAGCAAAAGTTTGGTATTTGTTGATGTAGATGCGTGGGCAATAATAAGAGAGCGAATCTTGTTAATATACTCTTGAAGAGGTTTATATAAGCGAACATCACTTTCAGGATAAGGGTTTCTGTTGTGAATATTCGCCATTGGCACAATAGGGTATTCCGAAATAGGAAGTATTCTTCGATAGAGCATTTTACCACCCACGCAAACCATTAACTCAACACGATCAGATAAAATTGTATTAGCTAAAATCTTTTCTTCGTCATAAAGCTTTTGTTTAATATTTAATTCCATCAATACAGTGGAATTAGGAATAGAACCTTCATGTTCTTCTCCTGGCATCATTTCTGGTTGACCTGTTTCTGGGTTCATCATCATGTGATAAATGCCATCTGTCTGTTCGTAGGTTACCATCATTCTTTGTACTTCATTAAAATCTGTTACAATTGTTTCTGAAGACACTCCGTTTAACACAAAATATGGCTCTTCTAAATAATCATCAAACTCTTTAGCTGTAAGCATGCATTCATATTTATTTGTCGTATCATAAATGTGATACATTTCTGTTTTAAACTTTGTATAACGCTCTATGTACTCTCTATATTTTTGATCGTCATTTGTTCTGTCAAAATCTTCCATCATTACCTGATCTAAGCCATTACTTAGGTTGCTAGATGGATACCTATCTGACTTTTCTTCGTCAGAGGCTATAATAATATCTTCAAACTCTGGGTATATTTTTAACGCTTCAGAGTCTGGAATTAATTTAGAAACCATTATGTGCTGAGCGTCTCTAAAGTATCTATCTCTTGAATTAGGATCGACATAAACATCTAAAGGATGAATAGATTTCATAGTAATCTCACCCTTACCCATATCAGCATGTGGGTTTTGTGCAACATACATATAACCAAGACCACCTACGTAGTAGTCATCAATACATTGTTTTAGTTCCATGTCAGATGAAGACTTATCCCAAACCCATTGAAATAAGTCAGAGAATATCTTTGCTACTTTTCTGTCTGAGTCATCTCTTGCTGTAGCTCTAAATTGAGGTCTTTTAGAAGTAAGCATCGCTTTTGCAGTCTCAATCATTGGATGCATGCGATTTATAACAATTGCAGCTTGACCTCTTTCTTCAAGAGCAGTTTTTTGCTCTTTAGTCCACTGTTTACCGTTACGGAAGTCGTTAGACTCTATAAATTTTTGCGACCACAACTCTCGTTCTTGATCATATTTTTCAAGAACTTCTTCAGTGTATAAAACATCGGGGTCTTTTGAGTCGGCACTAGGATCACCCTTTTCATAGCCAAGATATGAAGATGTTCCCACCTTCATTTTTTTACTTAGTATGTTTTGTCCAGTATGTGCCATAATAAAAAAGCCCCTAACCTTTACGGTTAATGGGCTTCGTTGATACGGTGGTCCCTGGTCGCAATATTTTTAAAGAGAATTATATCTCTTTGGTATGTTTAACGCTTAGTTTCTTAGAAAAGTTCCCTTTATGATAATTTATTTTTATTTCTCCAGTAAACCCTTCTCCTGAAAGCTTTTCAAAAAAATTAAATAGTTTTTTGTATTTAGAGTACGGACCAGTCAATTGGACCTCTATATTTTTTATTAGTTTCATCGCTTTTAAATTCTTCATCTGGGGGTGTGTATGATCCTAAAAAAGCATAGTAAAGACCATCGAGTAAGTCGTCATGTCTTCCTCTAGGGTACATTAGCAGCTCATCTACTAAAGGGCTCATATCTTTTTTTATAAATACTTTGTTTTGAAAAAACCAAGGCTGAAGACTTTCGAGTCTGCTTGATTTACTATTTCTAGGGTTTATTTTTTTAGCAAACCCTGGAATAAAACGTTTTGTTGTAATGTAGTCTCTAAGCATTTCTTGGTATGCAACTGACTCAATATGTGCTTTTGCAGGTGCGTACATTGTGTCGTATTGCAAAATACTTGCTGCTAAATCCATTGGCTTTACTCTTTTACGAAAATAAGGTAATATGTAACGATTATCATCACTATCGACTGCAACGGGCATTATTACAGAATAATCTGCAGTTTTACGAATACTTGACGCGGGGTCAATACCCATAAAGACATGAACGTGTTTTGTTATAGGTTCATCATACGTGTCTTTTCCAATACTGTTAAAATGAATATAACCCGTTCTACCTTCTCCCTTTTCAAATTCTCCATCCCAATAGTAGATGTTTTCTTCGTTAAAAAACTGATCTTCATCTCCAACCACTTCACACTGATACTCACGATAAAACACAGAAAGTCGTCCAATACTTTCTAACTCGCTCTTTTTGGTCTTTAAACTTTCTAAACTAACTTGTTCTTCCCACAAAGCAGTGTTGTCATCTAACATAGCTTTGTATCGTTTAGTTTTATATCCTTTCATTACGTCAAGTGTTTCGACTAGACAACTTTGATGTTGAGGTGTTCCAATAACAAGAACTCTTCCTATATGAGGATCAAGCCCTGGCTCTACACCTTGAAGCAACCAACGAAGATTCCACTCCATTGCTTCAGAAGTTTTTGTATTGTTTTCGTCTTCAGGATCATCTAACACAAACAAAGTAGGTCTTTGATTACCAAACTTTAAACCACGAACCTGTTGACCAGTACCCTTACAAATAATTGCACTATTATCTTTTAATACAATTCTGTCTTTAGTCCATACTTTAGCAGAATGCTGTCCCCAGTAACCAAAAATTGCTCTAAGTGGCATAGAATACTCTAACGCATCTTTAATTGTTTGCAGCTGATCAATTGAGTGACCCTGTGTTTTAGAAGACAACACAACTACTTTTTGACCTGGATCACACAAAACATGATGAAGTGGAAAAACACCAGCTCCTATCGAAGATTTTGCATGTCCACGAGGAGCAATGATATTCATTTTTTTAACTGTTTTGTCGTGGAATATTTCTGCAATCTCTTTATGAAACCTAGGAGACTCTTGACTAAACATATTTGGAAGACAAACCTTGCCAAACTTTAGCATGTCTTTAGAGACTGCTGAGATTATCTTTTCTTTTTGAGTTTTGTTGAGGTTTTCGCTCATTCTTCCTCAGATATAGCCTTTACTTCTTGTGCGGGATCTAAAGCATTTGCAATAGATTCTAATGAAACTCCTTCTATTTGCATATGATCTGGTATTTCTTTTTTAGATCCTGCTTTCATTCCCAGTATATTGACAAGGTTTTCTGCAGAACGTAACATATTGCCTGCATCTTTCTTTTCTTTAGCTACATCATAAGATGCTTCTATCATCTCAAGAACAGTTCCCTCATCAATGTCTTTTTCTTTTAAATATTTTTTTATTTGATCATCTATCATTTCTTTCATCCAATCTTTTTTAATTAACGCTTTTGCTTTGGCAAGAGGGTTTTTATCAGTTTTCCCAATAACGTCAGCAAGCTTCCTAAAATTGATTCCACCCTGTAAAGACATAATTGCATAAATCTTTGCAAAGTTCTTATAAAGTGTCTTTCCTTGTTTTGTTTCCCAGGCAGGTTTTGCTGAAACCATTGAAAAGGAATTATTGCGTTTATGAGGCTCGTAAAGCAACTTGCCAGAACCATTGCTATTAATAAACATTTCTCCAAAAGGAAAAACAAGATTAACCCTGCCGTTATAAATACGTCTCTTAAGGCACTGAGCAACATATTCATCGTCTGTGATCCCGTATTCCCACGGTTCACAGTCTTTCCAGTATTCGTAGGCAATTCCTTTTTTGTCTGCTTCTTCTTTGGTGTAGATGTTGTACGCTTTTTCAACATAACGTGCTTTCGCTCCTTTTATAAGCTTATGTTTAAGATGTTTCCGTACTATCCTGTCCATCTTGCTTACATTGGCAGTTATCGTGTAGATCACGTAACCAGTTTAAGTATTGATTAACACTTACTTCGTTAAATCCGCTTATTTCGGGGTAGATTTTCATTACCCTGAATGCTGATATGGCTTCACCATCGTTTTGAGGATTTTGGGCTACTGTGTAAAGCACAACGTACCCTGGGACTTGTAGACCTCGTGCCACATATAGCGTTTGTAGAAAACTTTTACGGCTTTGACCTACATCTTGAGCTAATTCCATTACGGCTAGCGGGCTTTTACAGTCTTTACAAAACTCTAGAGCATCAATGTCTACATACGCAAAACGATCAGGCTGGTATCTGTGCCATTTACTGTAGTGAGTGGGTCTACTATCGTATTTTTCCCACCTAGCCATGTTGATTAATCTCTATATAGTTATCTGGAACGTCATTTTCTAGGTCTGCAACTACATCTATGGCACTAATAAACGCATCATCTGTAGGTTTTTGAATAAAGTCCTTGACTTTGTCACTTTTATTCTGCTTTTTATTAGTATAGACTATAGTAGTATCTATACTGTTAGGCTTATTAGTTACTCTACTGTAGGCTAAACAAACTATAGTTAGAAAGATTAATACTATACTAACACTATACAACGTTATCATAACAGTATAGTTAAACAGTATATCTAATTAATAGATAAAAAACTTCAAACAGTAGATTTAGTCCAAGAACTGCTCCAATGATGTACAATGCTCTAGATAGTTTGTCTATAGATACAGACATTCGTTGAACTGAGTTCCATTGCAAGAGATCAATTAATGATCGTTCTTGTGATTTCTCTGATTTCATTCAATTCCTCTGCTGTGTAATCCACAGTTCCATAGTTACCTTGAGTATGTGTACGGATATAGATACTTCTTGTTTCTAAACACTCCCAGACTTCTATCCCGTTAGGTATCTCCTCGAATGTTTCTGTGATATTCATCATAGGATCACCTGTTTCGGGACATAATGGTCCTTGGTCACTGCTATATAGCTGATCTTCGCTTAGTTCGTTGTTGTAATCGTATTCCATATTTAAACATAACTACAGATTTTACTGATTTTAGACAGGTTGGTATTTTTTTCTACTAAACAGTCTATATGCAGACTAATTGTGGTTTGTTACTTAAAGCATTCAATTAACAAACTGCTTTAAGGTGTGTATAATGTGTGGATGACTAGAGCGAAGTTGCAAAAAATTACAAAAAAATTACTAGGAATGTGTGCGGGTGAATTAAGTAGTAACTACCCCCAACAATTACGGCATACAGGTAAGTCATTCAGTTGAGATTTACCACGTTCATTCATTTGAACGCCCAACAGGGATGCTATAACTAATAATCAAGGAGGTACACCTATGTACACAGCAAACAACAATCAACCAGTAGCTAACGGATTCAACGCTAGCATCCAACCTCAACCATCACCAGCCGTAGACATAAAGCTCTTAGTCTACCGTAACGTTGAGACTGGTCAAGAGGTAACCATAGATGGTGGTAAGAAAGTGATGGAGTGGGAGACAGATGAGAATGGTCAGATCAAGCAAGAACCAGTCTCTCCTAGTGAAGCCAAGCTTCATGATACTGTCATCATCAAGAACTGGATGCATCTAGCTATGATTAACCCAGCAGAGGCAATGGATAAGCTTTCTAAAGCTACCCAAGCCTTACCAGAGGGTCTCAGAGTTGCTCCAGCCAAGGGTGCTTTACCTAACTACCAGATGTCCAACGCTTTAGGTAGACCAATCAAGACCAGGATATCATCTAACGGTTCTTGGATGGGTTGGGTTGCCAAGTCAGAGGGATCACCATCGAACCCTCATGCAGTGACTCTATAATAGTCACGTCTTCATCAACGTAGGGAGTCATCCTCTTGGCTCCCTTCAAGCTAATAATCAATTAATCATAGGAGTCAATCATGATAACCCAAGAACGTATCACTTCTCAACTTATTCAACGAGCCATTGAAGAGACTAAAGACAAACTCATAGCAGAATTAGAAATGATATACTATGAGAATGGTCAACATATAAGCACGGCTAAGCTTCAGCGTAAACTCGCAAAACGAGATAAGGATAAGCGAGAATTAGAAACACATAATCGAACCTTAACTAGGCTAAATGGCAGAGACGAAGGAATCAAGAGGTGTCTTCATTTTCTAGTACACCACAAACGTGAAGGTTCTGGATTAGCCGACAAGAACGGTTGGCATCCAGACAATTTTAAACACGCAAGAAGAAGAATAGGAGAATAACCATGAACATACCCTTTCACTTATTACCACTAGAATCTTCTATACCTGAAAATCAACTTCAAAAGGTATTAGACTATGCAAATAGTCATACATCAGAAGACTCGATTAGAATTATGGTCGGGTTTATGCTCATCTTTGCAAAGCATCATCCAGATATACATGTTAATCGAAAGTTCAGAGATAACATGAGCATTATTGACTGGACTCGCAAGTATTTCAAATTCTTAACTCATAAACCAACGGAGGTATCATCATGATAGTATTAGCAACATTCATAACATTTGGTCTATACACAATATTAATCGCTTTTGTATACCAAGTATACCAAGACCGACACGAGTTCTTTCCCAAGCCTGATTGGCGTGATAGGGTAATAACTCGTGAACAGTCTGATAA
>PDMW01005605.1_pt1 | contig 10966 bp, 6 predicted proteins | sample 1515511 | NCBI WGS metagenome assembly PDMW01 (sample SAMN07343023, study PRJNA328102) | Marine metagenome, whole genome shotgun sequencing project. | biome: marine; feature: bay; material: water; isolation source: viruses from water sample < 0.22 micron filtered, nuclease treated, low... ... | reverse complement strand
TGTGATAAAATAATTTTTAAGGACTTAATATGGATTTATTAATAAATATATTTAACATTGCTACTGCTGCAATAGCTTTAGCATCAGCTATTACGGCTGTTACACCTACACCAAAAGATGATGAATTAGTAGGTAAAGCTTATAAGTATTTAGAATACTTTGCGTTAGTTATTGGTAAAGCAAAACAATAAAAGGTGAAGTTGAATATGGTTGTTAAAACTGAGATGGAGATAGCTCTAGAGGCTTTAGAACGTATATCCGTACATGAAAAAGAATGTGGTGAGCGTTGGGCTGAAGCTGTTGTAGAACTCAGAGAGCTTCGTAAAGCTACTGACAACCATGCTTTACGCTGGGAGAAGCTTGCTTGGCTTGTTATTTCTTCAGTTCTTGCTGGTGTTATTGCTGTTCTTAGTACACATTTAGGATAAAGAGATGAGTAAAAATAGATCTAATAGAAATAATAACAAAGTCTTAAAAGCTTTGCGCCAAAAGAGAGCTAATGGTGGTCGTGCTAAGTTTGCTGGCGGGCGCATGGCTACTAATTGGTATGCTGAACAGTTTCCTGATGGGCCAAGCAGGGGGCCGGGCGTTAATACTGGTGGTTCGGCAGGAAGCACTCCACAACCCACAGGCACTACAACGACAACCACAACTCCTAATGTTGGAGGTTCTGCCCCTGCTACTTCAACAGGAATAAATAACCCTCAACAAGCAGCAGTAGAACGCGCTCAAGATGAATCTACAGGCTCAGTAACTTCTACACAAGACGTACAGACTAGTACTAATAATCAAACTGGTACAATTACAAGTGTACAAAAAAGTGCTCCTAGAGTAACTGTAGATCCCGGAACTACTTTCACCCCTACAGATGTGAAAGTTCAGGATGTTAGTCAAGAAGGAACTAAACTAGGTACTGCTCAACAAATTGGAGCACAAACTGCCGCTGAAGCTGGTACGGTTTCTGCTGATAAAGCAACCGCTGTAGGTGCCAGTACAAGCACAGCAACTACTCCAGCAGAGTTTGAAGCTGCTGGGTACACTCCTGAAAAAGCTAAAGAACTCGCAGCTACAAAAGCTGCACAGGGTACTGTAAGTGCCGATGCACAAGCTACAGCTACAGATGCTACGCTTACTGAAAGAGCAAAGGCTGCTGAGAGAGACACAGCACAAGAGCAAGCAGCACAAGCAGATGTAGCAGACTTTGATATTTCTGATGGTTCTTATGTAGATAAAGTTACAGGTAAAATTGCTGATGTAGCTCCTACACGCGAAGCAGAAGCTAAACAACGTGAAGCTATTACAGGTGTCAAAGCAGATGATGGTCAAGCTGCACAGATTGTTGACACCGTAGGTTATGAAGCTGCACAGAGACGTACAGTAAAAGGTACGGCTGCTAAAGGTGCAGCAGCAGAAATGCTTGCAATAGTAGGTGAGCTACCACCAGAAATTACAGCATCTATTGTAGAAGATCCTGCTACGATGACAGCAGCTATAGATGATCAACCTGTAGAAGTGCGTGCAGCTATTGCAGCATTACCTACAGAAGCTTTGGTATCTTCTCAGATGGAAGGTTTGTTAGCTGGTATAGAAGAAGGTAAGACTCCTGCATGGGCAAGACCAGCAGTTGCAGCTATTGAGGCTAACCTAGCTCAGAGGGGCCTCTCAGCCTCCACAGTAGGCCGTGACGCTCTTTTCAACGCTATAATTACTTCTGCTATGCCCTTGGCTCAAAGCAACGCACAGGCTCTTCAGCAGCGTTCTGCACAGAACCTGTCTAATGAGCAGCAAGCTAATATGCAGCAGTCTACATTAGATATGCAGAGACGTATGGCTAACTTATCTAATCAACAACAAGCTGCATCTCAAACTGCTACAATGGCACAGCAGATGAATATGATGCAGAGCCAGTTCACTCAAGATGCTGTAATGACTTCTGCACAGATGCAACAGCAGACACGTACTCAGAATCTTCAGAATCAGCAACAAGCTGCTGTATTAAATGCACAGCAACAACAAGCTTCTAATGCTCAAAACTTAGGTAATGAGCAGCAGATAGAACTGGCTAACTTACAGATTGCAGATTCTACTGAGCGTGAGAATATGACTGCTCAGAATCAAGAGCGTCTAGCAGAGATGCAAGTAGCTGCTGACTTCCTTGCAAAGAATGCAGGGTTCCAACAACAGATGAATCTTGCAAATCTTAACAATGATCAACAGATGAGACTTGCTAATCTTACTGCTGAAAATCAAGCAAGCTCTGAGAACCTTAGTGCTGCACAACAGACTGAGTTAGCTAATCTTAACTCAAGAATGCAGACTAACTTACTAGCAGGTAAGATTGCTGCTGAAATGAATCAAGCACAATTAACTGTTGATCAGCAAAGAGCAGTTCAGAACGCAGCAATGGTTGCTAATGTTGATTTGACTAAGTTTAGTGCTGCACAGCAAGTAGAATTAACTAATAGTAAGTTTATGCAGTCTATGACTATGGCAGACTTTAATGCTGAACAACAAGCAGCGATGCAGAATGCTACAGCTATGGCAGCTATGGATGCTCAGAATGCTGATCAGCGTACTAAAGTAGCTATCTCTAATGCACAATCATTTCTTCAGATGGATATGGCTAATTTAAATGCTAGGCAGCAAAGTGTTGTACTAGATCAACAGATGAAGCAACAAAGAATACTTTCTAATCAATCAGCAGCTAATGCAGCTAAACAGTTTAATGCTACGTCTGAAAATCAAACTAATCAGTTTATGTCAAGCATGGCAGCAAATATGAGTCAGTTTAATGCTAGTCAAGCTAACTCTATGAAGCAGTTCAATGCTTCAGAAACAAATAAAATAAATGCTATAAATGCTGGTAATGCTCTAGAAGCTTCTAAAGCTAATGCACAGTTGAAGACACAGACAAATCAATTTAATGCTCAAGTTAATTTTCAGAGAGATCAATGGAATGCTACTAATAAGCAAGCCGTAGAGCAGTCTAATGTTGATTGGCGTAGACAGTCTAATACAATTAATTCAGCAGCTACTAATGCAGCTAATCAGGCTAATGCTCAGATGGCTTTTAATGTTAATACAGCAGAACAATCTTTTATCTGGCAAAACCTTAGAGATGAAGCTGCTTATGTTAGGCAGTCTTATGAGAATGATCAGCAGCGTAAGGCTACACTGTACGCAACGGCTTTAGCTAATGAGGGTGCTAGTGGTAGTAGTTCAGGTACTCAGAACCTTATGAATTTAGCAACAAGTTTTTTCGCAAAGATATAGGATTTTAATTATGGGTTGGTTAAGAAAAACATTTAAAAAGATTGGTAAGGGTATTAAGAAAGCCTTTATGAAGTTTGGTAAGTTTATGGGCAAGATTGGCGTGCTTGGTCAGGTAGCCATGCTGTTTATTCTACCCGGAATCGGTGCTGCGTTAATGAAAGGCGTTACAGGGGCCTTTGGAGCTATTGTGGGTCAGACGGGAGCACAGGCTGTTGCCGCTGCTAATACTGCCATAGCAGCAGGAACACAAACTGCCGCACAAACAGCTTTAGCAGGAACAGTTTCTGCGGGTTCTGCTGCTGGGGCAAGTGCTGCTGCACAGGCTGCTAGTGCTGCTGCACAAGCTGCGGCAGGTACAGGTATGGCGGGATCAGCTAATGCCCTTATTGCAGGGGCAGGTAAAGTATTACAATATGCAGGTAAAGTAGCTTCTATGCCCGGAAAAGTTTTTAGTTCTGTTACAAATGCTGTAACAAATACTATTGGCGAGTTTTCTAAGACAGCACTACAAAAAATTCCCGGTATTAAGAATATGAATTTTGTTAAAAATTTAGATGCTTCTGATCACTTTTTTAGTTCAGGTCTTAAAGGAACAGCAGGAGAAACATCTGCTTTTGGTAGAGTTGGTCAGGCTATAAAAGCTCCTTTTAGTGAAACAGCTAGAGCATCTATTACTGCTAGACAAGAGTTGTTTAAAAATCAACAGAAGACATTATTAGACGCTGTTGGAAAAGTAGATGTTCCTTCAGTTCCTTCAGTAGAAGGCTCTATTCCTTCTGAAAAAGTAATTCCTGATGTTAGTTCAGAAATTCAAAATTATACAGATCAGTTTCCAGAAGTAACAAAACCTTACGAGAATATAAAAGTAGGCTCAACTGATAGTATATTATCTAAACCTGTTAGTTCTAATGTTGATTCATTTGGAGATATGCTAGAGGGATTTAAAACTACAGATGTCACAGGAGAGTTAGTACCTATTCAAAGTCAATCTACAGGTCAAATAATGTATGCGCCTGAAGGTACATTAGAAGCTTTTAAGTCTGATCCTTCAGCTTATAGTTCAGCTACTGGTGGCTTAGATGTTTCTGATCTTGTAGCCAAACCTTATGCAAAAGATCCACTATCTGTTACTCAACAGTTTGGTAAGGACATTGCAGCTATAGGTACTGATGCTAAAGACGTTGTAACAGGAAAATTATCTAATCTTGCAGATCCTGCAAAAGCCATACCAGCTTTAGCTAAGACAGCCGTAGGATCTTATCAAGACGCACAATACGCAGCTAGAGCTAATGAAAGAGCACCTGAAGTAATTGATTTAGGTCAATCACAAGATTTTAGAGATTTTCAAGCAGCAGATCAGGGTTTCTTTCAGAACTCAGCTATTGGGCCTTATCAGTTACAAAATGCAAACACCTATACACCTCAATCAAGTTGGGCGCAGCAGCAGATGTTAATGCTACAACAGCAACAGCAACAAGGAGTTTACTCTTAAATGGAAGAAACAATACCAGCCTTAGATGAGTATCAAGGTAAAATGGATAGACCTATTCCGGGTCAGTCACTTACCGAAGATCCAGAAATAAGACAGCCTTATGAAGCTGCAACAGAGTTTACAGTAGCACAAGAAGCTATTGATTATGTGTTTGCAACAATGACTGAAGAAGAGAACTATGTTCCTCTTATGCAGAGCATAGTTGAAGGCTCCACAGTTATGGAAGCTACTAAGGTTATTCTTTTTGCAGGCTTTAATGAAGGAAAATGGAACCCAGACTTAATGCTGCTTTTAATGGAGCCTGTTGCTTACATGATTATGGGCCTTGCAGAACGTATAGGTCTTGAGTATGTAGTACAGGAAGATGATGAGGAAGAAGCCTTTGGTGTTACTATCCAGCGTCCAGAGCTTGCAGACCCTTCAGAGCTTTCAGAAGAGACTCAGGACGTTATGGAGAAGGTAGAGACTGTAGAGCTTCCAAGTATGGAACAAGACTCTATGTTGGCTCGTCCACCCCCAGAAGCCCCACCATCTGAGGCACCCCCTAGTTTAATGCAGAGGCAATAATATGGCTATTGAAGGATTTGGAGAATCTCTACTTGGTGAAAAACGTGCTAGAGATAAGAAGCGTAGGAAGAAGGCGCAAACTTATGATACCTTAGGTGCTGCTGCAAGTATTGGTATAGGGATGTACAGAAATAGTTTAGCAGAAAAACAAAAAGATTTTTTAAAAAGCGAAGAAGTTAATAAACTTAAAATAACTTATGGTGCTGCTAAAGCTGATTCAGATGAAGCTTTTGCAGTTCAATCAGCTATTAACTCTTCTCAGTATGCAGAAGCTGATTACTTTGAAAGAAAAGCATACGAGCAACAAAAAAATATCTTTTATAGTGAAAGACCTGAATTAAAAAGAGGTCTAGATATTGGAGCACATGAGGCTCAATTAAGAAAAGCTGCGAGGGAGATAGGTGCGAAACAGTTAAAAGCTCACAAAGACAGATATGGAAGAGCCGTAACTTTTAGAAACTCTGGTTCTTTTGAAGACAGTTTAGAACTGGTAAACAACAGGCCTCAAAGTGTTTTTGAAGCTTTTAGAAACAGGAAGTCAGATCAAGAATTATCTGATGAGGCTGTTGCAGCTTGGAAGGAAGGTTCAGTAGCTACTAATGCAATGGATGTTTCTGTGTTTAGTGATGCCTATGATAAAAGTAAAAGTTTAAGTTCTTCTTTTGAATACGCAAAAGCTGTAAAAGAGCTTACTCCAGTTGAGCAGTTACCTTTTATTTCAGAACAACAAAAGCCATCTACAGTAACTACAAGACCTTTAAAAGATGCTGATGGTAACCTTATTCCGGGCAGTGAGGGCATAAAAGGTGTTGAAAGCTTAATTGTTGTTACAAATGCGTATACAGGTACAGAAACTATTAAAGACATTTTTATGCCTTTTATGTCACCAGAAGATTCAATAAAAGATATAGAAAAAAAGGTAGCTAGAGCACGTAGTAGTGCGTATAACATATACGCAAAAGCACAGCAGTCTTTATCAGAAGATGGTAAAACTAAATTTCAAAAAGCTTTAGATGACAATGGGATTGGAAATGCTGATAGGCTAGATCCTCCAAGTCTAGCAGTTTATGATAAAATAGCAAATATATATGCTGATATTAATTGGAGTCCTGCTGACAGGAATCAAAAAATAAGCGAAGCTATGTTTAATAAAGTTATGGGTGAAATTTCTAATAGCCCTGTGGTATCAGCGGGGATTAGTGCTCATACAGCTAAAAGACGGAGAGTACAACTTAATGCTGACGAAGCTGGTATTCCTTTTGAAGAGCAAGCTATTATAGAAGGGTTTGATTCTATTAAATGGAGCCTTGAATTAGCTGATATAACTACTGAAAGCAATTCTAGTATTGCTGGAGGACTTATAGGTTATCCTGCATCAAGCTTAAATAGTCCTTATTTTAAAGATTAGACAGAAGGAATTTTAAATGGCAGTTACTAAGTCAGATACAGACCGTTATCTAAGTGATAATAAAGTACCTATTATGCTTGATCCTGAACTTCTTCCTGAAGAGCCTGAGTTAAGTGATGACCTGTTGCGTATATATGCTGGTTTAGAATCGGGAGCAATTTCTGCTGGTTCTTTTTTATACAACCAAGTTAAAGATTTTACAGGCTGGGGTTCAGAAACACCTGATACCCCTCAAGAGCGTCAGGAGCAACTTGCAAGGCTTCAAACTGATTTAAGATCTGGGTTAAGAGAATCTCGTAGAGCCGAGATGGCAGCAAGAAGAGGTGAAACCTATACACCTAGTGATCCAGAAGTTGTAGCTAAGGAAGAGGCTGCTATTTTTGATGAGGAGGGGCGTGTGCGTCCCACAGAAACTACAACAGGTGGCGTTGCAGATTTTGCTACTGATGCTGGTTTATTAATAGGTGGAGGGGTAGTCGGCTTAAGCTCAAAGATTGGTAAAGAGCTTATTGAGTTAGGAATTAAATCTCCTAATCTTTTACCTAAAGCAGGTGCAAAGATTGCTCAGTTTGGTAAGTTTTTTGCGGGTGAGCAACTAGCTGAACAAACTATTATGCCAGCAGGAGATAACTTATTTAATACAATTGAAGACACTTTTCCAGACACAGCTAAAAATGAAGTTGTAGCTTTTTTTGCTGCTGATGATGATGATAGTGAAGCTGAGTTACGTTTAAAAACTTCTTTAGTTTCACTAGGTATTGGGGTAGGTTTTGGTTTAGGTATTGAAGGTATAAAAGCTGGAGGGCGTGGTGCGTTAAGTACAGGCATACCACAAAAAGTAGGAGAGGCTATAAAAGAAACAGCTTTAATAACTAATAAATTTATTCAATCTGCATTTTTAAATGTTAGACAAAGGCTTCCTGATTTTCCTATAAAACTAGAAAACTTAACCCCTGAAGATGAAGCTGAAGTTGTTATGGAAAGTTTAAGGCTTGCCCGTGAAGCTACTAGAAATCAACAAATTCGTATAGATAAAGAATTTACTATTACTGGTCAAGCTGTGCCTATAAGAAAAGACTTACCAAGTAAAGCATCTATAAATAGAGAAACAGCCGAAGAACTTGCACAGATTGACAGTCAAACAGGCGGAGGTGTGGCTTACTTTAAAAGATTTGGAGGGCGTTTTCTTTCTTCTAGAGGTTTCTTAACTCCTAAGTCTTATAAAGCTTGGCAGGATGCTGATTCTGGTATGAAGACTACTTTAAAAGAGGCTGCTAACAATGCTTCACGTTTAAAGGCATCAATAGATAAAGTAGGTAATCTTACAGCAGATGGTGGGGGTACTGTCAGTACTAAAGTAATGATGGAAAGGGCCTCAAAAGCTTTAGAAGCTGACGGTAGGTTTTTGTATGAGATACCTATAGACCAACGTGTTGATGCAATAGCAGATACTTTTGGTCTTACTAGAGAAGTAGCAGAAGAAGTATTAACTGCTCGTACTCATATTGATAGGTTGTCAAAAAGATTAGTTAATAACAAGTATATAGATGATGATAGTAGAGCAACAATAGCTGGTCAAGTGGGCCGCTATATGAAAAGAAGTTTTGATGCCTATGAAGACCCTAATTTTAAACCTGACCCTCAAGCTGTAAAAGAAGCAAATGAGTTTTTCTATGATGAAATTATAGGTAATAGTGCTTCTAAAATAAAAGAACTAGAAGAAGAATCAGATGAAGCTGTTGAACTTTTCTTGGCTGAAACAAAAATTCAAGCTGAAAAGAAGACACAAGATGTTCTTGCTGGTATAGATAGTGATGAAGTAGATCAATACATTACTTCAATGCGTAGATATTTTGGACTGAAGAAAAAGAAAAACTTATCAGATATTGAGAGAAAACTACTAGGAGAAATAAAAGATCCCAGCGAAAATGTAATTTTAACAGTTGGTAATATGGCAAACACTGTAGAGATGGGTGAATTCTATGCTAAATTTAAACAGCTAGGAGAGTCTGGTGGTTATATTGTTTCTGGTGTAACAAATAAGGCTAATTCTGCTGCCAGAAAAAACAAAGGATTAACAGAACGTATACAAGGTACTGGTTACTACGGCTTAGACGGTATTGACAAAGACCCACGTACTTGGAGATACACTACTCCAGAGTTAGCGCAAGAACTAAGAAGAGAAGTAGAAATACCATCTTGGGTTACAGGTGACAATATAATAGGAAGCATTGCTAGAGGTACTGCTCTTGCGAGAGGTACTTCACAGTCAGCGAAAACAGTTTGGAATAATCTTACACACGCAAGGAATGCAGCGGGTGCCGCAGTAATTATGCTTGCAAACGGCATTAATCCTTTGGCAAAGAGAGGGGGGCACAAGCCTTTTTTAACATTAGCCAACTCTATAGCTGACTCAGGTTACAAAGATTTAGACAAGGCTTATGAGAAATTTCTACGTTTAGGTCTATTAGACACGAGCGTAAAAATTAGTGAAGTTAAAGCTTTGGTATCTACAGGTACTAAAAGTTATGACGATAATAAAACATTAACAAATGCTTTAGAAGCCGTTACAGGTGGTAAGGAGGGGAGTGTTTTAGGTTTTCCGGGTGAACTATATAGGGCTACTGATGATTATTCTAAATTAGTTTCTTGGGCTTATGAATTAGACACTTTAAAGAAAGCAAGACCTAATGAGGCTCTAGATGTTTTAGAACAAGAAGCAGCTTTAATTGTTAGAAATACCTTACCTAATTACCCCTCAGTTCCTAAAGGTGTTAAATCTTTAAGGTATATACCTCTGAGTAAATTTACGGGCTTTGCTTCTGAATCTGTACGTATAACGGGGAACATAGTTAAAAGAGGCTATCAAGAACTAACTTCAAAAAATCCTGAGTTAGTAAAGAGAGGGATGCAAAGATTAACTGGTTTTTCTCTTGTAGGTATGGCTGGTTATCAGGGAGCAGGAAAAACTTCTGAGATGCTTATGGGCTGGACAAAAGAAGAAGCAAGGGCGCACAACATACTAGCAGAAGGAAAGTACTACGAAAATAGCACTAAGATATGGCACGCAAGAGAAGATGGGACACCAGCTTTTTATGATACTCGCTACCTTGATCCTTTTATTGTAGTTAAAGAACCATTTTTAGTAATACAAAATGAAATACTTGCGCGTAAAGAAGATGGGACATTAGACGCTGTAGATATAGATTCTTTGTTACTAGAAGCAGCCGTTACTTCTACGGTTAATTTCTTAGACCCCTATATAGGTTTAGGTCTGGTTACTGAGGGTATTTCAGAAGCTTATTACGCTATTTCTAGTGAAAAAGGAGAAGACTCTACAGGTAAAGTTTTATTACCTCCTAAAATGACTTTAGATGAAAAATTAAAAACAATTAGTGGTATTCTTTTTGAGCCTTTTATTCCGGGATTTGTTCCTAATGCTGAAAAATTTATGGAAGCTTTAGAAGCTAAACAAGATCCTTATGCTAAAAGAGCGGGAGATGTTAAAAGAGATCTACAAACAGAACTGTATGCTAACATTGCTGGTGTGCGCTCTATTGAAGAAAAACTAGAGTATGGTTTAAAAATTGCAGTAGACAGATATACACAGCAATCTGGAGCTAATTATCTAGATGATTTAACTTGGGAGTCAACTCCTGAAGAGTTTTACAAAGACTATTTAAAAGTGCAAGAAGTTGAAAGAGGTTATCAAGAACAACTACATCAGGTTGTTGCTGCTTATGAGCTTCTTAATGGTAAAGAAGCTACTCAAATAGCATTGATGGATGTGAATAAAAAACTTCGTCTAGGTACAAGTAAGTTTGGTTCTAAATCTTTAATGCTTGATAATATTATTGAAGGCTACTTTACTCCACTTGATCCTATGTCAACTTTAAATAAGCAAGTACTTAAAAGAGCCGAAGCTAATATAGATTTTGAAGGCTTTAGCACAATGGCTGAAGCATTACAGGCCACTTATAGACAGCTACAAGTAGAGGATTTAAAAAGGTACGAAGAAGATACTTATGATTACAAGAAAGTAAAACAAAAAGTAGAAGACCAAGGTTACAAATTAGGTTTTAACAAAGGCGGTGAAGTACTTGACGTACCTAACGTACCTACAGAGCCTGATCAACGTATAGATAAGATGACAGGTCTACCCTATGATCAACAGGCTGGTACAGCTTTTGTAGATGAGGAAGATCCTATAAGACGTTTGGGCTTTG
>PDMW01012631.1_pt1 | contig 10967 bp, 14 predicted proteins | sample 1515511 | NCBI WGS metagenome assembly PDMW01 (sample SAMN07343023, study PRJNA328102) | Marine metagenome, whole genome shotgun sequencing project. | biome: marine; feature: bay; material: water; isolation source: viruses from water sample < 0.22 micron filtered, nuclease treated, low... ... | reverse complement strand
GTGTTAGCAGGAGCTATACCGTATGTATCTGTTTGTAGAAAGTTTGAAGGATCAAAGGCGGTTGTTAATTTTATCTGTTCAAATGGTAATCCTAATCCTACGTTATCACTGTTTGGTAGTATGTCTTCATCGACATCGGCGGTAGTTCCTGAACCGAATTGTATTTGTAGGCTATTATCTGATTTGAATCGAGTTGTAAATCTTTTAGATACTTTTTCAAGTTTAAGTAAGTATGATGCATCAACATCTGCAGAGTTGTTAGGATCGTTAGTGTTGGTATTTTTTAACGACTGATATACTAATTCTTGACCTAAATAAGGTACTTCATACCATGTATTACCGTCGGCATCTACTATATCTAATACCTTAATAATGTCGGTAGCGTTTATATCGATTGTACTAAATGCTTCCGGTGAACTAAATGTAAATGTTTCGGTTTGTATTGTAGAGGATATTGCTTTTCTTGTTTTCTTCAATAAGTAATATTGAGGATTTCCTCCACTTGTTTGATAGATTGTTACTTCGGTTGGATCAAATGAACTTGAGGCTGTGAAGTCGATTGGATCTTGTATTAGGAAGTTTACTCCTCCGGGGTTAGATTGTATCGCAGTATTTTCTCTAATAAATGTAGCATAGTCGTAATCCGGTACATAATCACTTCCTACAAGTTTGGCAGGTAGTTGTTGGTATACGTCTACGTCTACTGTTGAAGTCTTCGTAACTTTAGGTCTATATCCTAACATGTATGCAAGGTTGAAAATACTTTCAGTCTGTCTTGCGTGTTGTACGAATGTTTCTTGTACTTGATTATCGAGGTAGAAGGATAATACATCTCCGACATATGCAGACATCTCTAATACCATCATTCCAGGGGAAGATGGAGAGAAATCGTTATAGGTGTCTGGATAGTAGGTTTTAGTAAAATCTACAAGTAGGTCTTTTAGTCCTGTAAAATCTCTATTGAAGTACTTTATGTCTTTTTGATTAGCCATTGCTTAAGTTTAATTGTATTGTATCGGTTACTCCTGTGGTTGTTATTGTATAGTCTATTACAACGAAGAGGGAGTTTCTATCTTCGTCTACTTTTATTTCTACTGTAGCAGATACATTAGGGAAGTACTCTGCAATGCTTACTTCTACGTACTCTTGAATCTCTTCTACGTTTCCTCGACTTAATTGTTCAAATACGAATTGCTGTAACCCTGCTCCAAAGCCAGGTTTGAAAGGTCTATCTTTCGGTCCTGTTAATAGGAAGTTTATTAAATTATTTTTAATAGCATCCTTTGTCTCGTAGTTAGTTTTAAATACGGAGGGACCGTTGAAGGGTATATTAATACCTACACCTTTACTTGGTTTATTATCTATTGGCGATATTTTTCGAGGGTTAGTAGCCATTCTTATTTTTTATTAATAAGTCCCATGATTTGGTTTAGGTTAACATCACCTGGAGGTAATGCTGATCCTTGTCCTGCAGTATTCGCTCCAGCTCCTGGATTGTATGCTGGTGCTGCAAATCCTTGGGCGTGACTTGAGTTCATTGAGATTGAATCTTGTCCGGGTTTCATTCCTCCAAGAACGTTCATCATGTTTTCTCTCAACTTCTTTTTGTCTTCTTTAGGCATAGGTGTTGCTGTTGGTGCAGTTGTTTGTTGTTCGTATACACCTGGTGTTTTTGATGATTTTACTGCTTCGAGTAAGATCTCTTTTAATTCATCTTGGATAGCCTCTTTTACGGCTTCTTTGATCATTGATTTTAATTCTGTCGATTTCATCTATAATAAATATTTGTTAATACGCTTTTAGGTTGTCTTTATCTATAAGGAGTTTCAATTCCTCTATTAATATCTTTGGATTCTGGGTAAATGAAGGTTGAGTTTCTAATGCAATTACACCTTCAGTGTTAATGGCTTGCGCTATTGTACGTTTTACTGTAGGATCGTTTGGTAAACTTACCTCTACTATTTCGAAAGTAAATCCTTGATAAGATTGTTGTGTGTTGCTTTCGTTTTTTAGTTGACTTTCCTTTATGAACTTATTTAGTTCTTCTCCTAAATCGTTAGGTTGTAATCCGCAACTCTCTAAAAGAGGTTTTAATGTTTTTAAGATTAATACTATTGCGTTTACTATTCCTGCTGCTAATGCGGTATAGTAAGCTCCGGTCTCTAATTGTCCTTTTACTTTTACTATTTTAGAGCTTCCATCTGCTTTGAAGGTTAAGGTTTTTACTGCATCTTCTAAATCAGTAATAATAGATACAACTATTCCGGGTAGTACAGGTACTATTTTAGCTGCTTGGTTTGCAGCTGTTTTAGCTATATTGAGTGCTGCTAATGCTGTTGTTGTTCCGTTTAATATACCTGTTAATATGTTTAGACTCGCTGCAGTATAGTTTAAGACTGTAGCGGTTGATTCTGCGGTAGCTAATAGGTTGTTGTAGGTTTTTAATATACGTTGAAGTTTTTCGTCTGAAGGACAGTAAGGTGGTTTGTTTGAAAGTACTTGCAGTGCTAATTCTTGTGCTTCGGATTCAAGTACTGCTAATGTTTCTTTTTTAGCTTCTGCTCCTAATGTATCAAAGTTTGTAGGTTTGATTTGTTCTATAAATTGATTTTTTATTAATGTAGGAGTTTTATTAATTTCTTTAATAGGTACTTCTACTGGAGAGATTGTTAGTTTAGGTATTACGGTATCTAACTCTGATGGTACTTCAGGTAGTTTTATGTTTTGGCTTTTAGAAAGTAACTCTACTTTTGGATTGTCGGTATTTATATCTTTAATACCGAACTCTTCTGTTATGTTTGCTATTTGATCTGTAGCTAATGTTTGAAGTTTTGAAGTCTGTTCTAATATTAATTGATTAAGCTTATCTGTTCCTGTTATACCTCCTGCAGGTTTTACACCCTTTAAGCTTTTTGAGAGTAGGTCTTGGATACCTTTTTTTAGGTTTAACTTATCTGTTAATACTTTTCGTTTATTTCTTGATACTTGTGTACTCATGATTAATCGATATAAACTGTTTCTGATTTTAAGGAAGGTAATAAGTCTTTCAATCTGCTTAATTGTGCTTTGTATAAGGTTAAGGCTTGTAATGTCTTAATAGGTTTTCCGTCTGCATCAGCTACACTACATGCTTCTATAATACCTTCTAATGCATCTACCATACTTAATAATACTTCAACGGTTAAGTCTCCGTATAATGCAGGTTCAGAGGCATCTTTACTTCCTAATGATATTTTATCTGCTTGAATACTTAACTCTGTAGTATCTATATTTACTGTTTGTTTAGTATTTAGGTTTATGGACTGTGCAGCACTTAATAATATACTATCTACCTTACTATTAAATACTAATCTACCGGAGTTTAATATTATTTGATCTCTCGAATATTCTTTTATCGGTTGAGGTATTTTTTTATAGCTGAGGTATTCTCTCGTACTACTCGGTTCTAAAGGTATTTGTTGTCCGTTAGTTAAGTAAATACTTGAATTATCGTTATTAATATTTTCTTCTGTAGGTAAGAATCCTACTTGACCTTGCTGACCTTGACCGTTTCTAATAATAGTAATAGGTTGACCGTTGAAGCTACCTGTTGACCAATTGCTTAATGCTTTTCCGTCATACTGTACTGTTGTACCGAATCTTATAGAACTTCCAACTCTACTTTCTATTAATACATCTCCTTCAAACTTCTTTAACGGTTTTATATTAGATTTTTCTGTGAAGTATTCTCCTAAATCTAATGGAGCAGATTCCTCTGTTATCTGTTTGGTTGATCCGAGTTCGGTTTGTATATAATCTCTCTGTTCAGATTCTGGTATACTTTTATCTACTATTATATTAGGTATTGCGTTGTGGTGTTGATTGCTCCAAATATTAATAGGTGCTATATAGTAGTAGTTTTCTTGGTTTAAACCTTCTTGTACGTTAGATGAAGGTAATGAAAATATGTATACAAGTTCGTTCCTTAATGGATAGTTAGAGAAGTTAGGGAAGTAAGGTTTAGCGAATCCGGAAGAGTTGTATGTTCCTCCCTTTATTCTTTTAAATGAAATTGTTCCAATACCGCTCCATTCACCTGCATCTGTAAAGTACTTACTGCTTGTGTCTAAAACTATATCCTCAACTACTGCTGTTTCAAATTTCACTTGTCGTTGTTCTCTTCTATTCTATTTACCTCTTGCATTAACTGCTCGATTTCATCTTCAGAAATCATTAAAGAATCTCCTCCTTTTGTTTCTTGGGCGTTTAAGATACGTTGTACGATTGTAGCCATCTTTATTAAATGGTCATCGTTTTTTATACCGGCATCTAAATACTCTCTTATTAAAGGTACTATTATAGTTGCATCTCCTGTATCTTGTATTAGAGGCTGTAATTCTCTAATCATAGCAGTGATTTGCTTACTCTTTTTCTTTTGATTGCTGTAAATCTCTTCTAAAATGTCTGAGAATTTCTTATCTCCGAAAACTAATTTATCTAAACTCATATAGTATAAATATTAAGTTTTTAAGTTTAGAAGTTAGTATAGCCGTTTTCCAGGTAAAATAAGTAGTGTTTTTTGTAAATTGCGGCTAATACCTTGGCTACTTTAGTTATTTTACCGGTTTTAACGTCAGTCATTTCTCGAATATAGATATAAAGTGCTTTTTTCTTAAATAATACTATATCGTGTCTTTTTCTAAATAACTCGAGTATAGCATCAGCAATTTTAGCTTGTTCTTGCTTTGGAAATAATTCGTAGATGTTTGTTGTACAGTAGTCTACGTATTCATTCATAAACTTTGTTAAGTTATTCTCTTGATCTAACATCAATGTTTCTGGAGTATTTTCTTCATTATCTAATGGTTCTCCGTATGCGTATTGATTATCTTCTTGTTCTAAATGTAAATCATCTAAAGAAAGGAAGTCTAATCTCTTCTTATAGTTCTTTTGATTAGAGGCGATTAGGTACCTTTTAGCTATTGTTCCGAAGTATGAATATGCTTTAGCTCCGTTAGTAGGATCAAATTTATGTAGTTTTGTTAATACAAAGATTATTACTTCATGCTGTAGATCTTCAAGTTTAGATTCATCCGTATAGTAGAACTTAAAGGTATGTATTAAGTTTTGTGTAAGTTTAAATAAAGCGTGATGTATCTCTGCTTCGTAAATTTTATTCTTCTCATCCGGATCTTCTGTCTCGTTATATCTAATAATAGCGAGTTCGGTATCTTTTGTAAAATAGTTATTAGACTTCTTCTTTTTTCTCGGCATTCTCTTCGTCAATTAATTTGAAATTTGTAAGTTTACTTTGCATACTCTGAACTTCTCTGAAGAACCAACCTATTTCGTCGTCGCTTTGAAATGTTCCTTTTATATCTATCTTTTTAAGCTTCTCATCTACGTAATCGATAGTTTTTGATAGACTATCCATATAGTTGAGGTATTGTGCTAATACATCTTCTTGGTTCTCGTTCTTCTTTAATAAGTTACGAACTCCGTATAGTAGTATTAAATTAACCCCTACGCTTATTACTAATGATATGATTAATTGTGTATTAGTCATCGAAGAAGCTATCCATTATATTTTTTAAACCATCACCTTTTTTCTCTGCTACCTTACCTAATGCTGTTGTTTTAGCTTTAGCTTGTGCTGCTACTTTAGGAGCTGCAGTGAAGTTTTTAGATACGTCTCTTGTTGGTGCGTTTACGTGACGTTCTACTTCCGCTGCAAGGAAGTCTGCTTGATGTAGTATAAATATGATTACTGATTTAGGTCTACTTTCAGGTATTCTTGAGATGAAGTAAGCTTTATTACTGTCGTCATATAGTCCGTCATGAGCTCTAATTGCAAGCATTTCGTTCATTGAGTATGAAATACCAGCTTCTTGTAGTAAGAATAATGATCTATCAGGAATAGTCATGAAACCTACTTCTTTATTGTACGAGTAGTGCTCTCCTAAATTCTTCTTTCTCCAATCGTTATTAGAAGGAATATAGAGATCGTTAGCAGAATCTCCTAATTTACCTAAATCGTGATTAATTGCAGAGAATACTAATTCTTCAGTTGTGAAGGTAGTCATATCGGCTCCAAACTTTTCCCACATGTCTTTCACTTCAAGAGCTGCTTTAACTACTCTATTTACGTGTTCTACATATCCTCCAGGGAAGCAATTATGATAATTTACGTTAGCGGCAGCTGGCATTAGTACGAATCTATCGGAGTTACTTTTATAGTAATCTAATAATTTCTCTTTACGAGGTGATGAGATGTGAGTCTCAATGTTACCGAGGAAAGTTTCCCAGTTACTGCTTATTTGCTCTGCGTTTAAGTTCATATCTATAATATACGAATAAATTAGTTAATTTGCAACTTCATTATTTGTAACAGGTTCAATAGAAATTAATCCCTTAAGGTCTTCTAAATGTTCTTCAGTTCTTACTAAAGTGTCGATGTAGGTTTTTATCGGTTCCTGTCTCTGTACGATGGTTCTTAATACTTTTAAATCGTTTTCGATTCTTTGTATTTTAGTATTTACTTGATCTCTATATCTCATGCTATCTCCTTATAGTTATAGTATAAGGTAAAATATAGGGTAAGGCAACTTCTTTAGGAAGTAAGAGTCACTATTCTCTGTATGAAACTACATTTTTCAAACTCTTCTGTAGATTCGAAATATTTTAATGCTTTTTGAGCTGCAATGAGAAATTCTGAATTAGAATGTATTGAGAGGTATGAGGTGTGGGTAATATTTTCGAGATCGATTAAGGTTAGGTAGTTGTAAGCTTGAGTAAATGTTAAGTATGTACTCATCTCTTTTATGCTTTCTTTTGTTTCTTCGTCTACATCAAGGCTTTGAACTACCATTTGAAGATGTATATCGTCCTCTCTATTAATAATCTTATGAAACATTCCTATATGGAATGCAGGGTGATCTTTTAAATCTTTAACTTTTTTCTTATATGGACTTACAACGCTTTCGGTAGCGTCGGAAAACATTGAGAATATTTTATCCAAGTCCATTTAGAATAAATAGAGGAAAATTAACCTCTCCAGTACTTTCTAAATTGTTTAATGTTATGCTCTACTAACTCCATATCAATCTCCTCTTCGGGATAGTTAATCATTTCGTGAAGTTTTTGACTTTCTTTATGCCATAATCCTTGATTCGGAATATATTGAACGTTTTTGATACCGTGTACTACGGGATTTGAAGTATCGGTAGAGTATATCCAATTGTAATCTCTGTAGTAAAGTCCTTCTTGAGGTAAACCGGCACCTAATAAGTGATGAGGTATTTCGGGATTAATAACTCCCATGTCTACTAATATACCCATAAGTAAAACTCTACCCATCATCCAACTAAACTTTTGATTAGGGTGAGGGAACATCTTTTCGTATAATGAGTAATCGAAAGAAATAGCAATCATATCTACTCCAAGTCTCTCTAAAGATTGATAGCATCTAACGATATCTTCAACAGTCTTACCTTGAACTACTCCGATTGATTTAGTTTCTTTTGGTATTTCTTTTCCGTACTTAAATAACCATTCCTCTGCTTGTTGTATAGTTGCATCACATTCTTCTAATACGTCTGGGATTATATACCATGTAGGTTTAAGTGCTTTTACCCATTTTAAGTAGTCTGCTCCTTTGAATGCTGTTCCTAATTCGAAGATACTATTGTCTAATATAACTTCATGACCTTTTCCACACAACTCGAGAAACTTCTCTCTGTACTCTTTATCTTGATCCATTAAATGTACTAAACAGTACTGTAGGTCTGTCATCTCTGTTATCTCGTCAAAGATAGCTAAAGGTGCTTCATGGGTTATTTTGATCTTACTCATTAGACATAATATAAGTACTTTTATTCGAAATTACAACTTTTATGTAAACATAAGGAAAGCCCTATATTTCTATAGAGCTCTCTTTTTATTATATTTCAATTTCTATTATCCTTCGTCTCCGAAAATAACGCTTTTGTTAAAGTAAGTAATAGTGTTTGCTAATTGACGAGTAAGTTTATCGTCTCCTAATGCTTTAGCTGATTCGTAAGCATCTACTAATTTAGCGAAAATTTCTTTACTATCTTCTGCTTCCCCTTCAGGAGCTTCCATTTCAACGTCAGCAACGTCTACTGCAGGTACTTCCATCTCATCTTCTATTTCGATTTCTTCTCCGTCTTCTTCTTTAAGCGCCTTCTCTTCTTTAGATTTTTTCAAATCTTGTAGTTTTTCTTGTGCTTTTGCAGATAAGAACGCTACTGCTGGTAAGCCTAATGCTCCGCCAAGAAAGGACATTGCAGCTTCTACGTCAGATACATTAAGAGAAATTTCTTCTAATTTTTCTTTTCCTTCTGATGCTGTTTCTTTACTTTTAGATTTTTTTAAGTCTTGTAATTTCTCCTGTGCTTTCGCAGATAAGAATGCTACTGCCGGTAGGCCTAATGCTCCACCGAGGAAAGACATTGCAGCTTCTACGTCAGATACATTAAGAGAGATCTCCTCTAATCCTACAGCGCTATCGTGATCTCCTGCTGCATGGTATTCTTTTGTTAATTCGTTAGCAAGATGAGAAACTATATCTTCAACGTCCATTGCTTCATCTTCCAAGAAATCATTGATTAAATCAACTCCTGCGCTTAAGAATTTAGCTTTCATTGGGATGTTTAATAAGCCTTCGATTCGATCTGCTACTTCATTATCAAGTGATTGATGATTTTCGTCTACTTTCTCTTCCTCTTTAACGTCGTCGTGCATCTCTTCTTCCATCGAGTGCTTTTTCTTTCCTTCATATAAGTTAGCGTAAAACTCGTCTTTGCTTTTCTTAACGAAGTTTTGTAAATTGAAATTATCCATTTTTGTATTGATTTGTTTAATAATAAATAGGTTTAAATATCCTTTTAATAGTTATTCATGAAATTATCTTTAAATCCTTTAAATCTCAACTCTAATTCCTCTAAAGCGGCTGCAGTTTGCTGATCCATTGCAGCGGAGAGTGCTTCCATTTTCTGGATTTGATTATTAAATTCTTTACCGTGACGATCCTCTAATAATCTAAATTGGGTATTTGTTTCAATCCTCTCGTTAAAGATTATCTTCTTTAGGTTTTCTATCTCTTTTTGCTGGGTGATGAAGAAATATATTCCTATCGAGGTAGCAAGGGTAAGGGTACAAATAGTACAAGCTAAAATTATCTCAATCATTTTTTCTTATTCTTTAATTCAGTTTCAAACTGTTTTTCTATACGAGCAATGCGTCTTCTTCTATTTCCTATAAGTTCAAGAGTTGTAAAAACTACTCCTACGGCGCATCCTACAGTTAACCATTCAAATAGAGCGTTAATAACACTACTCTCTCCTAATAATGCATACTCCCTTACAGTATTACTTATGATTACTCCGGCAAGGTAGTAAAGCCCTAAACGGACAAGGGATCTATTTGTATATTCATTACGAGTTTGATCGGGTACGATCGATAATGGAGAGCAGATACTACTCCAAAGTTTAGTTAGGGTCTTTATCATTCACATAATATAAGGGTTTTAGGGGGCGGGTGCAAGCTAAAAGTAAAATAAAGTAGGAAATAGACGGAGTCTCGCGTTTTTGACAAGATATATACATATTTACATAGGGTTTTAACGGAAAGTAGGGCTTTTTTAATAGGGAGAGGGCTGTTTTAAGGTAGTTAATACGGTGTTTATGTGGGTTTTTAATGAATTATAGTAGAATATACATGAATTTCATAAGAAAAGCGTAGAGAGGGGGTGATAATATAAGAAATACTCAATGGACCGGAGGTCCCCCCGCGAATACATTACTATATATGTTCAAGCCTACCGGCTTTTTTAATGTTTCCTGCCTCCGAGGTCGGCGGATGCTTTATTTCCTTCTTGATGTTGGGGTGGGTTTGTTATATAGGGTTTATATAGTAAGGAAGCAATTACCTGAAGGAGGAGAGAGGGTATTATAGTTAATATCAGCATAATAGACGTAAATAACGTTATATAGGATAATACAATGGGTAATAATACGCCTCCTTAAAAGGTTTCTGGGAATAATATAGGATGGATATAGGATATAATAGGAGGATATAGGAGATAAGGTCTGAATAATACTATAGAAAGGGTAAGCAGGCTCATAATACAATTAATTTACACTATTTTTAACAAATACTCAATATAACTTGCCTTTTTAATTTTTTTCTTCTAACTTCCAATAAAGAATGATACTCTTTTATATATCAAATAGATTATTACAACGGTAATAAGAAGAAAAGATAGAGATAAAGAGAGAAAAAGAATAGATATAGGAATTAACAAGGTTAATTGATATAGATTATTCATTTGAACATCTTTCTTGAAAATATATTGCTAATACGACCATGCTACTCTAAAAGGATTCCACCTTTCTTTTTTATTATACATGTATCATGATGTTATCTTTTATATCTTATAGGTTTATAGGCTGAAGTATACTATCTTTATTACTCCAACATACTTTATTTTTCTTTTAACTTGATACTATGCGTATTTTTTACTATCTTCTTTACATTCTAATATACTTACAAACATTCAATCATTACTAAACATAACCTTATACACTAAAAATTTTTGGAAAATAATTTCCCACGGTATTTAGGTTTTCAATAAAAGTTGGTTTTTGGAAACTGGATACTACTAATGGGTTAGCCTGTAACTATGTACGGAAAGTCTTTATTCTCGGAGATATTCTACATACACAACACATACACCACTAATATACAATATATATTGACCTTTAGTCGAAAATTTATCAGAATTATATGCGTCACTTAGGCTCCCTTAGCTCGTAGATACACCTATAGTGATATTAAGTACACTTGTATTGATAGTATTATTAGTACATAGTACGTACGGTATACCTTCCTATCTCTTACCTACACGTCTTATACCTCCATAATACCCGTCTTCTATATCTTCAGCGGATTCCTTAAGACTTATGTTA
>PDMW01012264.1_pt1 | contig 10988 bp, 10 predicted proteins | sample 1515511 | NCBI WGS metagenome assembly PDMW01 (sample SAMN07343023, study PRJNA328102) | Marine metagenome, whole genome shotgun sequencing project. | biome: marine; feature: bay; material: water; isolation source: viruses from water sample < 0.22 micron filtered, nuclease treated, low... ... | reverse complement strand
CTGTATCGACATCTGGACAAGCCACCTTGGCGACTGTCGATATTAACGGCGGTAGCATTGATGGTACTACTATTGGAGCATCAACTGCTGCAGCTATAACAGGCACAACCATCACAGGTACAAGCCTTGTTGGACCAGTAACAGGTAATATTACTGGTAACGTAACGGGTAATGTTACAGGGAATGTAACGGGTGACTTAACTGGTAACGTAACTGCATCAAGTGGTTCTTCTACCTTTAACAATGTTGTGATTGATGGTACACTGAATATGAATGCTGGTACTACAGCTACTATTCAGAATCTTACTGCACCGACAAATGACCTTGACGCAGCCACGAAAAAATACGTTGACGATGAAGTAGCTGCCCTTGTAGACTCTGCCCCAGGTACACTTGATACACTGAACGAGCTTGCTGCAGCATTAGGTGACGATGCAGACTTTGCAAACACAGTTACAACCAGCATAGCAACCAAGCTACCACTAGCAGGTGGTACAATGACTGGTGCTATTGCTATGGGTACATCTAAGATTACAGGTCTAGGTGATCCGACTGCAGCCCAAGACGCAGCAAGTAAGAACTATGCTGACACTACATTCTTAGCTCTGACTGGTGGAACCATGACAGGTTCCATTAATATGGGCAGTTCACCAATTACAACTACTCACACCCCAACTAATGCTGCTGACCTTACAACTAAAACATATGTAGATGGTATACTTGGTTCAGCTACTGCTGCGGCTACAAGTGCTACCAATGCTGCTACTTCAGAGACTAATGCTGCAACAAGTGCAACCAATGCTGCTAACTCAGCCACTGCTGCTCAGACTGCTGAGACTAATGCTGCGGCATCATATGACAGCTTTGATGACAGATACCTTGGTGCTAAAGCTACGGCTCCCACAGTAGACAATGATGGGGATGCACTAATAACTGGTGCACTATATTTCAATACAACTACAGACATTATGAATGTTAGAACCAGTGGTGGATCTTGGACTGCTGCAGGTTCATCTGTAAACGGGACATCAAGCAGAAATACTTACACTGCTACGTCAGGACAGACTACATTTGCTGCTACTTACGATTCTGGTTTTGTAGACGTTTATATGAATGGTATAAAGTTATTAGCTGGAACAGACTTTACAGCTACGTCAGGAACTAGTATAGTTCTTACAACAGCTGCTATTGCAGGGGATATCCTTGATATTGTAGCCTACGGTACATTTAATTTAGTTGATCACCTAACAGAAGCACAGTCTGATGCTAAGTATCTTTTAGAAGCTAATAATCTCTCTGATTTAACTGATGCGTCAACAGCACGTACTAATCTTGGGTTAGCTATCGGATCAGACGTACAAGCCTATGATGCAACTATTGTTGTTGATGCTGATATTGGTGTAAGTGTTCAAGCATACGATGTAGACACTGCTAAGTATGATGACACTACTGCTAACTTCACAGGCACACTTCAGAACGGTGGTAGCAACGTAGTAGTAGATACGGACATTGGATCTACCGTACAGGCTTACGATGCTAATCTTCCTACTTTTCCATCTGGAATTACAACAACAGAGGTTGGGTATCTTGATGGTGTAACATCTGCTATTCAGACACAGCTTAATGCACTTCAGGCAGGTTTTACAACTAACGTAATTACTGCAAGCACAACAGCAACAAAGAACAATCACTACTACCTGAATGGTGCTACACTCACACTAACACTTCCAGCCTCACCTAGTGTAGGCGATGAAGTTCGACTGAGTGAAGTAGCTGGCAACACAGATTGTGTAGTAGCAAGAAATGGCAGCAACATTATGAGTGCTGCAGAAGACTTAACAATAGATTCAGCCTACCTCGTCCTGTCCCTGAGATACGTCGATGCGACTATCGGCTGGGCGTTCTCGTAAAGAAAAGGTGATATAAAATGGGTACTACAAGTTCTTTCTTTGGTGGCGGTGGAGGTGGCGGTGGTTGCCTTCCTTGGTATGGTTTTAGCCCTGCACAGTGTGCAAGTTGTTGGGTTCCACCTTGTGACGGGCGTGTAGTTATACACGTTATTGGTTCTGGGGCCTGTGGATCAAACTCGTACAATGGCGGTGGTGCTGGTGGTTATACAAGAAAAGAAATTGATGTAACTGCTTCTGACTGCTACTACATGATTATTGCAGGTGATGCGGCGTGTTTTAGTACCTTTTGTAACGTATCTGGGTCTGCTATTAATCTTTGTGCTTCTGGTGGTCAGTGCTGTACTACAACTTGTGTCAATGGCGCAGGAGGTTGTGGGTACGGTGGTGACGTAAATAGACAGGGAGGACAAGGAGGTAAAGGAGAAGGTAATACCCCTGCAGGTGGAGGTGCTGTTAATATTTTTGGAGCTACTTCTACAGCAGGTGGTAATAGTAACTGCACCAGTGAGTACAACGGCTCTGGAGGGGGTGGTGTCGGTACCCCTGGTTCTAGAGGTTGTGTTGTTTCGAGTTCACAATTTGCACCTGGAGGCGGTGGTGGTTCCCTCTTAAATTATGGTGAGCCACACCTGATCGCCCGCCCAGGGAAGGGTGGTTTTGTAGGCGGTCAAGCAGCAGGGCCTGGTCAGGCAGATGTATGTGGCTGTATGTTCTTTAGATTTATTAATAACTGGGGTATTGGCGGAAGCACCATGTATACCCAAGGTGATACGTATTGCCAGACATACCATATTGAACCTGGTATTGGCGGCGGCGGTGCTGGCGGTGGATATTCACAACCTGCTCAAAATGGAGGTATGTTTGCTGGCGGTGGTGGTTCTACTGGGGGTTTCGGAGGAAACGGTGGAAACGGTGGATGGCCTGGCGGCGGCGGTGGAGCACGAAAAGACAATCTTGCTGGTCAGGGTGGTCGAGGCGGCATTTTCATTGAATACTTAACTCTGTGAGGAATAACAAATGAGTAAGGCAAGAGATTTAGCAGATCTACTATCTGTAGGCGGTGTCCTAAATGATGGTGTTATCAGTGTATCAGAGATTGAGAATGTTACAGCCAATGCTACTGAACTCAATAGGCTAGATGGTGTAACTGCCACTACAGAAGAGTTAAATCACGTAGACGGTGTTACTTCCAACATTCAAACCCAGATGGATACAAAGGCTGCTCTTGCTAACCCTACATTTACTGGAACTGTAACTGCACCCACTGTAAATGCTACAACTGATTTAACTGTAAACTCTGTGTCTGTCACAACAGAAACTGAATTAAGAAAATCTTTCTTGCTTTAAAAATGGAATATTAAAATGGCCTTTACCTACTCTAGACTAAGAGAAATATCAGAAATAGCAAGTAGTGCTGCTTCAGTCTATACTAACCCATCTAGTACTACTAGCTACGTAAGATCTATTATTCTTCACAACACAAACTCTTCTGCAGAGGTTGTAGTTATGTACAACGTTCCAGATAGTGCTGGTTCAGAAGGTACGGCAGCAACAGCAAACCAGTTCTACAAAGCTAGTGTTGCAGCAGACAGCACAGTACTTGTTGAGTTTGCTACACCTGGTCTTGTTTTAAGTGATACAAACGACACGATACAAGCAAGTACAACTACTGCTAACAAAGTGACTATACAAATTATGGGAGCAACTGAATAATGGGCATTACAGTTTATCCACCTAGTACGAGTTCAGGGGGCGGTGGTGGCTCTGAGAAACCGTACAAATGTATTCCTGCTTGTGAATCAATTAGCTCTGGAGATCTGGTAGGTCTTAAACCAGGCTGTATTGGTGTGAGTAAAACAGTTAAAGGTGCTGACAGAGATTGTGAAAGTTGTTTTTGTAATGGCAGTGGTACTCAGAGGACAACCTTTTGTAATTATCACGTAGTTGTACCGTTTCTTTGTGCAGATAACTGCTATGCTTCACTTTTTGTACAATCAGGTCTTAAATGTGTTGATCAGTTCTGTGATGGTTGTTGGCGATGTCCTTGTATTTTAATTAATACTTATTCAGTTAACGATAATCAATCTACCATAGCCTGTGGTCCAATATATAGTTGCTGTATTCTTATTGGTGAAGAAGATTGGGTAAACTGTTGCCCTGATAACTGTAACAATTGCTGCTGTGCAACCTACACGTATTGCTATACACCTATTGTTCTTCCATCTTGCTCAGGCTCTAAAACAGCAGTCTACTTCCCAAAAAACTTCTGTTTTTTAAAGTGTAATAGTAACACCTGCCACTGTGTTTTCTTTGAACAAGAGATCTGGTTATGTTATTGCACAAGTACGGGAGTTGTTTCTGTTATCTGTAACTGTTGTAACAGTGCAGGTAATTATTGCAGCAATGCAAATCATGTTTACTTTATAACTAATGATAGAAATTACCTCTTTGGTCATAGGGCAAAGGGATTTTGTGCTGCCCCAGGTAATGGAGAATTTAGTTGCTACGTAGTTAAATGTCTTAATGACAACTCTTACTTAAACCTTTCAGCAGCAACTGTTGCAAGTGGATGTGCAGCTTGTTGCCTATGGCAGGATACAGCTTGCACACAAATGGCACCTGCTGCCTGTCATGGTGCTTACGGTTGGGCACCGTTCTCACAGGGATGTGACGGATGGATTTTAGGTAGGTTTCTTATAGATAGAAATCTATCCAATTCTTCCAGCCCTTGTAGGTATACTAAGACTTGGGCAGTAAAGCCTAATGGTGACTGCTCCATCTGCACAACAAATAACTTTATTTGTGATGTTGCTTCTGATGACACAATTTGTGATTTGTGTGGACACATGAGTGTTATTAATCAGTGCATTTCTAACTGTAAAAACATGCCAAGTGGCTGGTGTTGTCTGGGGATTGGTCGAGTATTTGACAAAGGTGATGGTGTAAAAATTGCAACATTCCCTATATTCCAACCTCAATCTGGTTGTTGTTACTTTAAGCAAGCTGCTGCCTGTTACTGTGTTGATACTAACGACTGTATTGTTCACCTAGGTGGTATTGAGTCTGGTACTACTGTTGATGCTCTTCGGTGTGGAACTCACGTTTGCTTTATGACAAATAACTACTACTTTGATCAGTTTGATTATAGTTGCACTATTGGGTGTTGTAACGGGTCGGAGAATTGTGCTGACTTTAGTTCTCATACGGCGTGGGGGATTCATTATCATGGGTATCTAGGTCACAGATCTGACGGTAAACTTTACTATAACTCTTACCCAACTTGTAGGGAAGAAGGTAAGTATAGAACTGCTCTCAGTCTTGCACATATTCATGGTGTTGCAGCTAATCATCCATATTCTTGCTATAACCCGACTGAAAATGCTAAGACCTTCGGAAACTTTCCCTGTAGTAGTGTAGTAACTTGTTCTTCTGATGGTAATTTCGTATCTGCTGCAGAGTATGATTTCTGTATCAATGATACTTGTTGGGCATTTGGTTGTAACTCTATTGTCACAAGTCTACTTGATGGTTATTGTGTAAATGATGCATTAGCTTCTAATAACTATTTTTTCCCCCATGACTGTTGTCTGTCTTACTCAGGTGGTTTTCTACCACTAGGTAGTAGAACAGAGGCTTTTATTACTGCTCAAAATAATAGTGGGGCTGCAGATGACTGGTGTGCGTGTTGTAGAATAGGTGTTCATCTTTGGACCCACGCATTCTGGAAACCTGTAAAAACATCAACTGTTGGTTATGTCTTTGGTATTGCACAAAATGATGCTGCTACAGGGGAAACAGTTTGCATTGCATCTGCTGGTAATATTGATAAATCTTCATTTACTTGCACATACGTAGTTGATCAGTACAACAGTGGGGGTACAACCCCAAAAGCTGGGGGAATTTGTTGTGGATCAACATCAGGGTTTATAAACTGTTGGGCAGGTGGTAAGCACACCGCAGGTTCTGGTCCTCTTTCTCTTACTCACTTAAAAGGTAGGTGTATAGGAACAAGTGGTACTTGCTTCATCTGCTGCTTCTTTATTACGCCATACTACGATGTGGGTGAAGAAAAACTAATAGGTAAAGTTTCAATTAGAAATGACAGTGATGATCAGTACTAAATTGACTATACCTTTTAATTAGGGTACAATAACGAGCACCTCTTATTGAGGTAACAATAATAATAAAAAGAAAGAAGACTCGTGAAAAAACTATTCTTTATTGACGGTGGGGCAGGGCGTGCTATTGCAGCTATTCCTGCCCTACTAAAACACGCAAAGAAAAATGATGACTTTGCTGTTATGGTACATGGCTGGGATACTCTGTTCTGGGGTATTCCTGAACTACAAGACAGAACCTTTAACCCTGAGCAAAAGGGTATCTTTGAGCAGGTTGTTTCTAAGGCTGAAGAGATTATTTCTCCTGAGCCATATCGAGTACCAGGATACTTCAAACAAGAGAAGTCACTGGCAGAAGCCTTTGATTATCTAATTAACAACACAGACGATCACTCTGATCTTGGTGCCCCTATCTTAAAAACAAATAAGATGGAAGAGGTAAATGCTGCCAAGTTAATCCTAGATGCTAAGAGCCAACAGCAGAAAGACAAGACTATTGTTATTCAGCCCTTTGGTAGGTCAGTGCAACGTACTGAAATAAATGCTGTAGTTGATGAATCATCTAGATCATTAGACTCAGACGTTTATTTAAAGTTAGTCAAGAAGCTGGCAACAAAGTACAACCTAGTTTTAATGGCAGAACAACCTTTCCACTCTGACTTAGACACGTACACAATTAAACCTCAAGCTGATTTAAGGCTGTGGACAGCATTCATTGACGCAGCAGATTACTTTGTTGGTGTAGACTCTGTTGGTCAGCATATGGCAAGGGCATTAGGTAAACCTGGCACAGTTATTGTTGGTTCTACCTTTGCAGCAAACACTACGTACCCAGACTACTTTAATATTTGGGAAAGGAAAGTTCAGAAGAAATACTCACCTATTCGTATCTCAGGTCTTGAGGGCCATTTGGCAGACAGGCTGAATGAGAAAACTATGGAACTTACTGATGAAGAAGTAAATCAGTTATACCAAAGTATTACCAAAGATATTGAAAAGAAGGTGAAATAAGATGAACATCCTAGCAATTAACCCAGGTCACAATGGTTCTTCTGCTTTGTTGGTAGATGGTGAGTTAAAGTTTTACATTGAAGAGGAACGACTGTCTCGTAGAAAATATGACGGTAATCCTTTCTCTGGTATGATGGAAGCATTGAAGTATGGTGTCGATGTCCTTGTGCTTGGAGGAACACATCCAGACTTTCCAAAACTACCTTGGACTGGTGAAGATCCTTACTCTGGTTTTCTTCGTAAATTTAATCCTAACTTACAGGTTATTAATGTAGGCCACGCCCACCACATAGGTCATGCAGCAAGTGCTTTCTACAACTCAGGCTTTGATAAAGCTGCAGCAGTTATTGTAGATGGATCTGGTAGTCGTAGAGAGATTGATATCAATGGTGATTTTAAAAATCCAGGATTTGAAACAGAGACTGTTTTTAACTGTGACTACGAAGATGGTATAAAGCCTGTCTTTACTTCTTATGGTGGTAACTACGACACACAACGTGTTGTTACTGAAGACACAGAGATGGACAATGCAATCACCTTAGTAAAAGCATACGAGGCTGTATCAGAATACCTTGGCTTTGGATTCATTGAAGCAGGTAAGACAATGGGTCTTGCACCCTACGGTAAGTACGATGACATGATTCCAAGCCTGTTCTACGGTGGCAGAGGAAACAAGAATGTATTTATACCTAATTACCCTGCAGGTGCTCACGTTGACCACACCCGTCATCCTTACCTAGCTTTGACTGAAGACCCTCGTGCTTGGCACAAAGACCCCAGTAAGGTAACGGATGCTGCAAAGAATCTGGCTTGGGCTGTACAGGATGAAACACAAAGTCTTGTCGGAGATCTAATTCAAAAGGCTGCAGATAAAACAGGACATAAAAACATTGTAATTGCAGGGGGATACGGACTAAACTGTGTAGCTAACTACTATTACAAGAAACGTTTTCCTGATCTTAATATCTACGTTGATCCTATTTCACATGACGGTGGTACAGCTATTGGTCTAGCACAGCTAATACATTACAGTGAAACAAAAGACACTGAGAAACGTCCAATAAGCACACTATACCTTGGCCCTGAACGTAAGGAGTCGTATGACTTTGGTGACATTGAGGCAACAGACGTAACACCAGAAGATGTTGCTGCTCTACTAGTTGATCGTAAGATTGTTACATTGTTCCAGGGTAGATCAGAGGCTGGACCTCGTGCTCTAGGTAACCGTTCTATCTTGTACGATCCCACAGACCCTAAAGGCAAGGATCATGTCAACGAAGTAAAAGGTAGAGAATGGTTCCGTCCCTTTGCTGGCTCTATGCTGCAAGAGGACTTCGAGGAATGGTTTGATACATACGGGATGGAAGAGTCACCATTCATGATGTATGCAATGGACTTCAAGACTGAGAAGCATGGTGAGGTTCCTGCTATCACACACGTAGATGGTACTTGCCGTATCCAGACTGTGACAGAAGAACAGAACCCTGTGTACTACAGCCTGATCAAAGCCTTCAAAGATAAGACGGGTGTACCTATCGTGTTTAATACGAGCTTTAACTTGGCAGGTGAACCTCTCGTAGAGACCTTTGAGGATGCCTTACGTACAATCAAGAACTCAGACCTTGAGTACTTGTACTTACCAGAGGTAGGTAAGCTGGTACACTACCCGTACAACGACTCAGTTGTAGAGGACATGGGGGAGGCTGCTGCTTAAGGCAACCTCTCAACAAATTGGAGGAGGTTGTCGAAGACCTTAGTCTTCTTTCTTAACTTCTCTTTAGAGAACTTCTTCAACTCTCCTTCCGTAGCTATCCCATGACCAGTACGTACTAAGATTGGGGTAGCACCAATACGTTCCGCAGCTTTAAGATCTGACATCTTGTCACCTACGTAGAAGCCACCTTGTTTAAATCTAGCCCTATCGCCAAATATTTCTTTCTCTGCCCTGTGGAACATACCAAGATTAGGTTTAGCAAAGATGTCATTTTTAAGTGAAGACTCAGAATAGAACAAACCATCAATGGAGTAGATACCAGCATTGCCAAACACTTCAAACATACGTTGATGAATGGCTTCTACTTGCTCGTGTGTCTGCTCTTTTTTTATAATGCCACCTTGGTTAGTCAGGATCACTACCTTATAGCCCTTTAGCCTTAGCTTACGGATAGCCTCCAGTGAACCTTCAATAGGCTCCCAATCATTAGGGTCAGTAATATAAGAACCCCTGTCTATGTTTATAACACCGTCCCTATCTAAGCCAACGATAGCTTTAGGGAATACCTTGGGCCAATCTGGCGGTAGATTTTGTTGTTGTACTTCTTGAGGATCTTGATCTATAATGTGTTTAAATCTGGACATAGGGTCTCCTTTTTTACAGGATAATACACATGAAAAAAGTATTTGTCAACGGAGCCTTCGATGTACTGCACTCTGGACATTTAAATTTACTTGATTTTGCAGGTATGCTAGGGGGTCATTTACTCGTAGCTATTGACACAGATGAAAAAATAAGGTATAACAAGGGAGCAGATAGACCTTTTAACAATCTGAAAAATCGGAAGCATCTGATGTCAATGTTGAAGCCTGTTAATAATGTTGTGTCATTTAACTCTGATGAGGAGTTGTCCGATATTATTAAAAGGTATGAACCTGACGTTATGGTAAAAGGTTCCGATTGGAGGGGGAAGATGATTGTTGGTGAGGAATACTGCAAGGAAGTAGTATTCTTTGAGAGGACCAATGATGAATCAACAACAAAAACCCTCCAAGATTTTGTTGATAGGAGACGGGTGTTATGACGAGTACTGTTATGGTGCCGTTACTAGGCTAAACCCAGAGGCACCAGTCCCAGTACTAGATTGGGACACCACTATTCGTAAACTCGGTATGGCGGGTAATGTACTACAAAACTTTCAGGCACTGGGTGTAGATTGCCACTATGATATTTTGTATAAAGAAACAAAGAAACGTTACATAGATTCTAAGACAGGTCAGCAGATCATTAGAGTAGACATACCCCTAGTGGAGGAAGAACATAGTGAGTATCGTCTACATAATTTTAACGATTATGATGCTGTCGTTATATCAGATTACGATAAAGGTTACGTCACCAATTTCTTGATACGGAGTATTCTAGAGAGTTACGATGGACCAGTATTTATAGATACAAAGAAACAAAACTTAGAGCTTTTCAATAAAGCTTTTGTAAAGATAAATCAGTACGAGTACGAAAACAGAACGTCTGATGCAGATAAAATGATTGTCACGTATGGGTCAGAAAAGGTTACATATAAGGATAAAGTATACTTTCCGCCAAAGGTAGATGCACACGATGTGTGTGGTGCTGGAGATACTTTCTTAGCTGCTGTAGCTTATAGCTACTTAGAAACAGGTAGTATAGAAGAGGCCATTGAATTTGCTATGAGAGCTTCTGCAGTGACTGTTCAACATGTTGGTGTTTATGCACCTCGTTTAGAGGAGATTAAACATGCAGCTTAAGGGACAAGTAGAAAAAGGTTGGGGTTCAGAATTAATATGGGCTACCAACGATAAGTATTGCGGTAAGTTTTTAAACTTTAATACAGGTGCTAGATTTTCTATGCACTTTCACAGAGAGAAAGACGAGACTTGGTATGTCCTTACGGGAAAGTTTAAAGTTATCTACATTGATACAAAAGATGCAAGCACTCATGAAGAAACTCTTTTTCCTGGTGATACGTGGCGTAACGAACCTTTACTCCCGCATCAGATTGTTTGTGAAGAAGAAGGTACAGTAATAGAGGTGTCTACTCCAGACTCTGTTGAGGATAACTACCGTGTAGCTAAGGGCGACAGTCAGTCATGAAGATCCTAGTTACTGGTGCTAGTGGTTTCATTGGACAAAATATGGTCAATGGACTCAGAGAAGAACATAAAGTTATCCCTCATGAGTGGGGTCAAACAATTTCTG
>PDMW01012292.1_pt1 | contig 11020 bp, 11 predicted proteins | sample 1515511 | NCBI WGS metagenome assembly PDMW01 (sample SAMN07343023, study PRJNA328102) | Marine metagenome, whole genome shotgun sequencing project. | biome: marine; feature: bay; material: water; isolation source: viruses from water sample < 0.22 micron filtered, nuclease treated, low... ... | reverse complement strand
GTATAGCGCACTTGCCCATTTGCATCTACTACATCAACTGCGCCTGCTTCATTTAGACGTAATTGACTTTTTAGCAGTTGCACTACCTGTTGCGGATTAACAGCTCTATTATTACTAGCTTCGGATAACAGTGCGCCATCTACTTTAATGTTTTGCAATTCAGTCTCATATTGACTAATCTTGCCATTAAACTTTTCGGCCTGCTCCTTTAGCAGCTTTTCATATTCTCCACGTTTCTCCATTTCGGATGTACGTGACTGTTCTTCATTTGCAACAAGCTCATTGTAGCGATCTAAATCTACGTTTGAATATTTCTTTTCAAACTTAGCTCTTTCTCTTGCTACCCTATCTGCTACAATACGATTTACTTCATCTTGCGACATAAGGTTTTCTGCTGGTTCCTGTGTATTTGCCTGCTGTTGTTGTGGAGTTGCAGTGTTCTCCGTATCATTAACCGCTGTTTCTGCGTTCATTTAGTTACCTCTTTCTTTTTGAGTTGAGTCTACTCCCTGCCCCCTGGCAGTATCAAATATATTTATTATATTTGCTTTATAAACGTGTATTTTAGGCGCTTATTTGCGTCCTCCACGTTTAGTATTCTTCTTTTTCTTCTTTTTCATCGGCATTTTATTACCCTCCTATAAATTATTGTCTTCTTCAATGCCATCCCAACTAGGATGCTGAACCCACCCGAGTGTACGCTTGCGCTCTAAGATCTCTTTGCGTCTCAGTTTGCATATTGCGTACAGCTCGAGTAGGTTGTGCCGCGCCCTCACGCCTGCCTTTTTAGAGTTTAGTGTTTCGAATCTACGAATGTTATCGTCGTATTCAACCAACACTTCTCTTAGTCTTTGTTCAGTACCTTCAATAAAGGTATCTGGCATATCTGGAACATACTTACCCACTAAACAATCCTGCTAATTCTGGATGTAGTTCGATGATTTCATCGTTTGTAAATCCTTCATTTACCATTGCACGAATATGGTTAACCATTTCAACTGGATCTGTTACAGTTGGATGCTCCATACCATTTACTGCTGGTGCAGCAGGTGCTTCAGGTGCTTCAGGTGCTTCATATTCTTTTTCAAATATAATGTTGTAGATTTTACCGTCAATTTCTTGCAGCATTGTTGGATCTGTAATGCCACTGTCTTTTGCAAGTTTAAGCATTTGCACATCATTAAATTTGTCCTGTATAGAGAAACTTCTAGGATATTCAACTTCGCCTTCCCATGCATCACCTTGATACTCTGCCCATAGACGCCATATTTGCTCTTCTGCATGTTCTAAGTTCATTGCGAAATCTGCAAGTTTAGCGTTAAGCATCTGGAATTCAGTTTGTAAACCAATACCTGACAAGCGTCTACTTTCGATAGAACGTATACCGCCTAAGCATGCCATTCTATCAATATTGTTGACCTTGCGTTCCATTGTGTCTAGTACAGCTTCGATACTTGCGCCATCTGGTTGTAGTAGGTATGGTTTTTTAGCAGGATCTGCACTTGGTGGCATTTGTATAATTGCACCTGCACCTGCGCTTGCTTCAACACCTTGCTCTAGCACTAAACTTGGATGGTTTGTTAGACGTATAATTTGTTCAATCTCTGATCCAAACTCGTACAGTTCTTTTTGTATATCTGCAATATCGCCTACTGCTGATACGCCAACACCTCTGATGTTGCTGCGCTGTGCATACACACATACAGCTGGTATTTTACCTAGTGGGTTAGGCATACTGTCAATAATATCACCTGTTTTATCAGCACCATTTAATTTGTACACGTTAATTTCTTCTGGTGTGTATTCTCTGATATACTGGTCGTCTTCGTACGCTTCTTCTTTAACCTTTAAATATGTTAGTGTGTATAGACCATTTGCTTGTCTTGTATATTCCCAGTCAAGCACATTTTCAGGAGTAAACATTGACACATATGGACGGATTTCTTGCTGCAATTCTTCTGCTCTTGTCATGGCATTTGATATGGGTTTATCTACAATAACCCATGTGTTGCCATATACCATTGTGTAAGAACTTAGATCACGCATGAAGCTATCATAACTTCTGCCATCTAAATCTGCATCTTGCAAGAACGCACGTAGACCTGGTGTGTTATCTAGTGCACCATATTCACGCTTGGGTTGCTTTCTAAACAAGAAACTGTTGTATATGCCTACAACGCTTTTTACATGGTTATCAAGTGCTACTTGACGTAACCGCTTTTCATAATCTTCTCTTGACTCATAATAGTATGGTTCTAGGTATCTACCTGTAAAGTAATCGTAACCGCCTTGATAACTATCACCTAGGAACTTCCATCTATTGTTGTAATGTGCATAGGCATCGTGAGTCTCCATTATGATACCTACATTTGTAATTGCGTCACCTTTTATGACTCTATCTCTAATTATGGGCATTAACTCCATCTCCTATTTTGTGTACTGCCGGAAAAGGCCCAACGCTGTGGTGTTGAACTAGTACTATCTGTGCGTAACGGAAATAAGAAGTCAATTAGATATCCTACTGCGTCTGCCATATGGTCTAGTTCTCCGTCTTTTTCAATTATTGACGTGCCCGGTTTATATACCATCTTTTCTAAACTGTTTATGACCTGTTTACATTTAGGGTCAACAAACAGAGTTCTCTCTCCTGCTGTGTTTTTCAACTTAGCATTTACACTATTCACTCTATCTCTGATATGTGCATGTGTGTTTTTAACTTGTACTTGGAATCCCGCATTCTGCAGAATACTTAAATCTGTTCTACCACCAGCAGATGTTTTGCGTTGTCTACCAGCAGGATCAGGATACATTGTAATTCTTGACTTAGGATATCTGTTGCGTAATTCTTCAACTATCTCGTCTGTGTTTGAACCCATCATTGTAATCTCGTCAATTACATATACAATGTTGCCTTGTATAACTGTAACACAAACACTCATAGGATCTACGTTAAAGTCAATACCGCAGTGTAGTTCTAAACTTTCTGTGCCTGTCATATCAAGCAGACTTTGTTTTCTATCAAAGTTGTAGTATACAACGCCTGAATAAGTTGTAAACGAAGCTAGATATTCTTGTTCGAATGTGCGTAAATCCATGTCACGCTTTGCTTGCTCTACTTCTGACTCTGGTACATTGCCACCTTCTAGTGTGGTGTATGTAAATCCGTCCCAATCGTCTTTTGCAAGTGCTTCTGAATACATTTCATGCGAGAAGCTACCAACGCCACGTGGTGTACCCAAGAACAATGCATGTCCGCCTTTGTCTGACAGTGTTGGACGTAGTACTTCTGTCCATACTTTAGGATCTAAGTCTTGGAACTCGTCTAGTACAATAAAATTAAGTCCTACTCCACGCAAGCTATCTGGGGAATCTGCGCCTTTTAGACTTATCTTGCTGCCGTTCTTTAGACGCAGGGTTAGTTCTGCTTCATTAGTCATGTCAACCCAACGTAAATCTTTTAATCTACCTTTTAGTTGATCCCATACAATACCTTTTGCCATTCTATAACTAGGCGCAACGTACCATACTTGACTGCCTGGGTTACTTGCGAACCTTGCAAGTTCACGCATTGCAACGTGTGTTTTACCGAAACGTCTACCAGTCACTGCACATCTAAATCGTGCATCTGATTCACATATAACTTTTTGTGGTTCACTTAAGGGCAATTATTTGTCCTCCAGTAGAATTTCAAACCCAGCACTTACACTCGAACTGTTACTTGATTTTGCCCTCACTTCAATATCAGTTCTTTCATCTAATACTTCTAGGATGTTATATTCTTTTCTAAAAGCTGTTCCTCTTAAAGTTGAAAATGCTACGGTATTAAACACGCCGCTGTCATTATGTAATCTTATCATTATTTTTGCTTCAACTTCTGTATCTTTACTATTGCCAATATCAAAGGATAATAGATATCCTCTTTTGCCAGCAGGTATAGTATAAACTGCCATTAGCGTTTGTCCAATACCTGCTGATATTTCTGCTACACTTATACCATCTAATGTAGCAGTAATATCACCTTGGTTAACAGTTAAAGCATTACCAGCACTATCTGTTATCGGCATTGATACTAATCTCATTCTAAATACTCTACAGAAAGTATTAATACTGGTACTGCCTACTGTAACATTTTCTGTTTGTAGGTTAAAGTCAGCATCTAACCCTTGTATTTCAACAGTAGCACCTGTGTCATCTGAGTCATCTGTTGTTAATGCTACAGTTCCATGTGTCTGGGGATATTCGTAAATGCCGCCTGCGTCCCATATTGTTTCGAACGCTTGTGATCCGACACTAGGGTTATAACCGAATTTTTGTATGCCAGATAAATCTGAATACATACCTCTTGCAACACCTATACCGAAAGGTGCGTTTAGATTATGTTGGAAAGTATCAAAGTTAGGCATTAGTCGTCGCTCCATGGTAGTGGTGTTGTGTTTTGTGTATCTTCAGGTGTGTCACGCATACCTAGATACTGCTTTGACAGGAATATTTGCAGTCTTGTATCGCCGTCAATTGCTTTTTCATACATTGAACGTCTTAGACTTTGTCTACCTTCATGTCTGCCTTTTTCTAGTAGTGTACCAAACCTACGTTTTAGTGTGTCAGCTGTGATGCCAACTACTTCTGCTATTTCTTGATCTGTACATTGAATGCAAGCAAGTTTATAGACCAAGTTTCTGTCTATAGTTTTATATTTTGCTGGGCGTGATGTCTTCTTATCGCTCATTATGCCTGCCTTTCTAGTACTTTCACTCTAATATTTCTACTGTCTGTTTTAGAATTATTAGTAGTAATTTTATATTCTACATTGTAGATTTTACCTGCTGTTCCACCGCTTAGAAACGCTGTTGCAACAGTGGTTGTATTTGTTGACAAATCTAATACAAGCGGACTTGCATCGCCGCCTATTGTTTCTACAGTGACAGATAATGCTGTTAATGTTTCGCCTTGTGGCAACCAATTTGCGAAATCTAAACTGTAGTCTAGTGCAGCATATGGATCTTTTACAATATATGTGCCTACTCTGTCAGTTTCAAATCCTGTTAAACTTGGCATTATTCTCTCCTATTTCTCGAAGTACCTGGTATGTTAACGAATACCAGTGGTTGTATGACAAGTGTTCTTGTCTCAGATGGCACTAAGTATGTTCTATTTTCTTGCTCTATAGTATTTAAGCGAGTTTCTGAATTAACACCAAATAAACGTAATTCTTCCGCAATTTCTGCAATTCTTGTCTCAGAATCTATATTATGGATCCTATATGGATCTATCTTAAAGACTCGTAAGTCACCAGTTAAACTAAACTGTGCCCTAGCAGTTGCCGTTCCTCCAAAGAATACTGTTGATTTACTAAAGAATATTGCTTGTGCTGCTAATTCTACTGTGCCTAGTGATCTAATTAATCTAGCACTTACATCTAAATCGCCTAAACTTGCACTTAGTATAGTGCCTGCTCTAATTGATTTACCTGCAATGCTAATATTTGCCTGTGAGTTTATTGTTGCTGATGTATTTCTAGTTCTTACGCCGTCAATACTAATATCACCAAGCGATGCCTGTAATACTGTGCCTCTTCGATTTAATCGTGCATCTGCTGTTTGTGTAAATGCACTGGATAGTGTACCTGTACCTGCTCTAATGCCCAGTGGTGTAAACGGTGGCATTGTAAACACACTAGACAAGCTAACAGGTGATGCTTGTACGTTAGTGTTACCTTCTACATCTACTGTAAATTCGCTTGACTGTTCAACAGGGTAAGCATTAATAGTTTTTTCACCATTAACACTCATTGTGCCTAAATTAACAAATAGTGTGCTTGGATTTCTTGTAGTGCGTCCTTGTGCATCTAAGGTAATTGTACTTGTAAATGTACCAGTACCTTGTGCAACACGTAGACCGTCTACTGCTACAACAGGGCGCCATGCTTCAGCTCTTGATTTCTCCCAAGTGCCTGCATCCGCCCATGTTTGTTCATTAAATGTGTGTTCTAGTGTAGCACTATACGCTTTTATAACACCTGCACTAACAGATAGTGTACCTGATGATACTTTTAGTACTGTGCCTATGCGTGTTCTTACACCGTCAACACTAACAGTCGCAGTCGCTGATATGCTTGCACTAGCAGTCTTTAAATCACCAGCGCGAACATATCCTGATTCTACATATAGATCACTATCTGTGCCAACATAACTGGCATCTACATAACCACTGGTAAGATAGTCATCATTTAGTATTACATACTGCGACATAGGGTTTTACCCCGTTACGCTAAAGTTACAGTCAACGATCCTGATGTAATCTGGAATGTATCATCTTGTAGAATTTCACGTGCTGTATCTAGTGCACCATAGAATAGTACATTACCTGATGTAAGTGCATCCATTACTGCAACGTGTGTAATTGTACCCCAATTGCCATCTGATGCTGTTGCGAATGTTACGTTTGCATCTGTTGATACACTACCGTTTGATATAGTGCCGAAAGAAGCAGCTAATCTTGCATACGCTCCTCCACCACATTCATCTGTTAGTGTGCCTGCTTCTAAATTCTCTAGTGTTGATCCTGTTGATGGATCCGAATTGAACAGTGCAAGGTATACAGTTGCAGGACTAGAAGTTGTTTGACTATTTGCTTTTAACCAGAAGTCTAACGTTCTGTCCTCAGTATAATTTGAAGCTGCGCTCATATGAGTCTCCTTTGATTTGTTATAACATAGTTATTTATAGTGGACTTGTTATATCCACCTAGATTCATGCAATCTTGACAATTTTTAGGTATAAACCAAGTCCTGCGTTAGATGTAGTGTTTGATCCAGCACTATCAATAATAGGTGTAACATTAGGCGAATATTTTAATGTTGACTCTGTTACAGCATCTGTACCTTGACCGTATAATACTAAATCACTTGTGCTAGATAATGTAAACAATCCGTTAAGACGCTCCATTGATATTGATGGATTTAGTGTAGTACCGCCTACTCTTCTTGCTTCTGCACTAGTAATTGATTCATTACCTGTGTCATCATATAACACTAGATGTTCTATAAAGTCACCGCCTGTATATGTGTTATCAGGTGATGAATTAGATTCTATAAACCATGTGCCTGCTGTTAATCTTAAATTATTGCTAACAACACTAACATCTGCGTTTGCAGGTGTCTTAAGTGTTGTTGTAACAGTAACAGGTGCAATACTATTTGTATCTGTTGTAGTAATAGTTGCACCATAACTTACAATATGTGCGAATCCTGTTATACCAGCTCCTGCAACCTGTTCAAACTTACCTGTTGACGAACTGTAACGCAATAAGTCACCGTCAGTGGGTGTGCTTATTGCGAATGTGTCAATAACATCATTTACATTGTCAATGTTTTGTTTTATGTCTGCTCGTGCGTTTGCAATTAAATCGCTTGGTTGATCGCAGTTTGTTGTGCTTGCTTTTGTTCCGCTAGGCCATGCCATTTAATTTCTCCTTATGAGTTATCATCTGTGAATGTAGTTGAACCATCAGTGCCGTCCATATGTGACAGTAGAATTGTATTTGAATCATTTACATGTGGTGCTGTTGGCGGTGTAAAGTTAGAAGTATATCTTACAGTGCTTGACACTCTTACATCATCTATTTGACCTATAAATCCATTATTACCAACTGTATCCTGTGCACCGATAACAAACGGTTGTCCTTGGTATATGCTAGGTGTTCCTGTACCTGTTGCAGATGATACACCGTTAACATAGATTGCGAAGTTACTACCACTTCTAGTAAATGCAAGATGATACCAATTGTTGTTTGACATTGTGCCTGCAGCAGTACCTATGCTAGGACCACCATTTATAAACAATCCTACTGCACCTGAACTAGTATGGTAACCGGTCGTTCTGCCCGATTGACCTCCAGCATACTGGGCCCATAGATAGTCAGTAGCACTAATATTTGTTGGATAGAACCAACCTTCAACTGTCCAATTATCAGTAGCTGGTACTAGCGGATTACCAGCATTTATACCATCATTGCCATCAAACAGAGCACTAGCACCGCCGAACTTAGATATAACAGTATCTACTTGTGCATTGCCAACTGCTGATAGACCCACTCGACTTCTTCCTGTGCCATTATCATCTCTAAATGTAGTTGAACCATCAGTGCCATCCATGTGTAAGAGCATTAGTGTGTTGTCGTCGTTAACAAACGGCGTTGTTGGTGCTGTAAACCCTGTGGTTGAATACCTTGCGATGTTTGATACACGGAATTCATCAAGATATCCATCCATATCTTGGTCGTTTGCATTTTTACATCCTAAAAGCATATCTCCACCAAAGTTTGTAGTCTTAGTAGCACTAGTTTCTAGGTTACCATTTACAAATAATCTAATTACATTGTCACTACTTCTTTGCCATACTAAGTGATACCAAGTATTTGTAGACATTGTAGTTGTGCCTGTAAATCCACTACCATCATAATAAGCAATTCTTCCAGCACTTGTTACATAAAATGCTCTTCCATTCATATACATAATAGCATTTACACTTGTAAAAGTGTCTGCCCTATACCAAGTTTCAACAGTAAACTCACCTGTTCCAATACCGTCTGCGGCATCATACGCATATAATCTTTGATCTGATTCTGAAGCATCGAAATGCGCACTTGCTCCACCAAACTTGTTTTGTGCGGTGGAGATGTTAACAGCACTGCCTAATGCTGCTAGACCCACTTGTGCTCTAACACCGTTATCATCAAAGAAGTCAGTTGAACCATCAGTGCCGTTCATATGTGTTAATAACAATGTATCTGAGTCATTTACATGTGGTTCTGTTGCCACTGTAAAGTTAGAAGTATATCTTGCTACACTTGACACACGGAATTCATCTATATATCCATCAATAGCGTTGCCACCTGCACGTTGTCCAATCCAGAAATTAGCAGTTTGCATTACATTTTGATTTGCTGTTTGTGTAGATTCAAGTGTACCATTAACAAACAATCTAAGTGTATCACCATCTCTACTTACAGCACCATGGTACCAAGTGTTGTTTGTTAATACATTTGTAGATTCTAGTGTACTCCAACCATTAATAAAACATCTTAATTTAGCAGTACTGCCATGTCTGTATAGAAACACTGCTCTACCGTCAGTGCCGCCTGTGTATTGACTTGCAATAATTTCTTCACCTGTGGCATTATCGAATCTAAACCAACATTCTATAGTCCAGTCGTCGTATTCTGGTATTAAAGGTTGTCCTGTATCTAAATAATCGCCTGATCCGTCTCCTAGGAAGCTGCCGCCACCGAAATAGCTTACAGCAGTGTCTACTTGTGCATTACCAACTGCTGTTAGACCAACTGCTGTTCTTGTTGGCCTATTACCTTTTAAGACAGCTAGTGTTAAATCGCCTGATGTATCTACACCAGCTTCAGTCCATGCTACTATAAGTCTTTCTGCATCGACTCTATCTGATCTATTTGCCTGGAATATATAACCAGTGTCGGTGTTAATTTTTTTCTCTGTAGCACCACTTGCTACCGATACAGTATTTGTAGAATAGTTATAGTCTACTACAACTGCTATTGTATTGTTATCTTCTATACCATATATGCCCATCATTTGTGTATCATTAATCCATACACTATTATCAACTCTTGGATAACCAGTAGCATTTGTAGTAGAATATGTAAAAGTTGAACCAACAGATATAGTTGTTCCGCTTACTTTCACAGGGATTAGATCAATATCATCATTTACGGTATCTGGTATACCGTAAATAATTGCCTTTGTAGTGCCATCTTCTAATACTCGTGTGTTTTGTCCATGTCTACTAAGATTACCTCCAACTGACGCAATCGTAGTTGAACTACCAACTGTGCTAATAGTGCCACCTGTATATTGATATATTTGTGCTACCTTAGGTGTACCTGCAGCACCAGCGAACATCCATTGTGTGCTTGATAATCGAAGGAAATATAATGCTACATTGCTAAAAGCTGGGCCACCGTCTGTACTATATGTAAATACATCCTCTTCAGTAATTGTGTCTGATCCGGAATTATATGTAACAACAGCACATGCAGTTTGTCCTTCAACAACAAGTGTATCAGTATCTAAGAAATATATACCTGCGTGTTGTCCAAAGGTGCCTGTAGAGAATGTTATAGTTTTTGCACTACTAGCAGACACAGTACTACCGCTTAGTGTGAATATTATATAATCTATATTAGTTCCTGGTGATCCAACATTACCATGTAATATCTTTGTACTGTTTATTTTTACAGCATATTGTGCAGTTGTGTGTGATGCACTTATATTTTCTGCAACAGTATTTGCTGCACCTAATGTAACCGAAGTATTACTTAATGTAATTTGACGCCAGTAAGTGTTAGTACTATCGTCTCCAACATCATAACTTACAACACCATACGTATCATCAAACATATTAATTCTATGTCTAGTATTACCATCGCCCGCGACAGTATCATCATGGACAATTACATCATCACCGTCATTCGTACCATCCCAATTGTCCCAAGTAAATGTTACTTCTTCATCTGGAGTAACTGGTTCTTCGAATAATTTTGCTAGAAAGTTTAATCTACTTGCACCTAAAGGCATATTAATCCCCTAATTCATCAGCTACATACCATGCATCCGTTGCCATTAACGCATTTAGAGCAGCTCTATCTAATTCAGCGCCCTTGCTGCTAATTGCATTGATGCTGTTGGGTAATAATTCATTGTAACTAATTAATGCTTGAGTCCCGTCAACGCTTTTTCTAGTAGCTCTACTATTTTTATCAATTATATAAGGATCTCTCCAATTGACACTATCGCAATCTGCTGTTGCGATTACAATCCATTTTCTAAAGTCCATTTGTAAATTCCTTAACTAAAGTTTGTGCTTAGTGAAGCATAATATGTTGTACCATCATAGAATACACTTAAAATATCAACTGTATCTGTTGTTGATAGTGTTTTTGTGCCGCCTGCGAATAACATAGTTGATGTTAGTGTTCTACCTGTACCATTTGT
>PDMW01067773.1_pt1 | contig 11077 bp, 12 predicted proteins | sample 1515511 | NCBI WGS metagenome assembly PDMW01 (sample SAMN07343023, study PRJNA328102) | Marine metagenome, whole genome shotgun sequencing project. | biome: marine; feature: bay; material: water; isolation source: viruses from water sample < 0.22 micron filtered, nuclease treated, low... ... | reverse complement strand
CGTTAGTCTCTGACACTGCTGCTGCTTCTTTTGAAGACTGTGCTGAAGCCGCTGAAACAGTTGCTGAAGAAGCTGAGACAGCCGCGTCTGATTCAGAGGTAGCTGCATTTGATTCTGACGATGCTGCTGCGGTTGCTGAAGAGGCTGACGCTGCTGCTGAAGATGCTGAAGTAGATGCTGATGCTGCTGATGTTACAGCACTTGCTGCACTCTCTGCTGCTTTATTCGTAGCGATGGTTGCGTTTTCTTCTGCGTTCTGTACATCAGTAATGTTATCAGATACAGTAGTAACGTCAGAGGCAATGTTAGCTACAGCAGTTACTTCTGAAGTAAGGCCAGATACAGTTTCTACTTTACCTTTGTATACAGACTCTGCTACAGTTTCAACCTTTGTTTTATAAGGCTCCGACCCTACTACAGATACTTCATTATTAATAGCTGCTACTTGTGTTACCTTATCATCGACAGCAGCAACTAAAGATATGTCACCAGCAGTAATACCGGCTACAGTAGTTACGTCAGCAGAGATGCCGGACACAGTTGTAACATCAGTAGCAATGCCTGCGACAGTTCCAATAGTATCAGAACCGCTGAGGTCAGAAGCGACAGTGTTAACCTTAGCTATGTCACCTGCAACAGTAGTTACTGAAGACGCTGCTGGCCCTACAATATTAATGTTAGTGCTGAGCGGAGTTGCGGCTACAGTTGCGATATTAGTCTTAAGAGGTTCAGCAGCTACGGTAGTTACGTCAGAAGCAATACCTGCTACGCTTGTAACATTACCATCGATACCAGCTACGGCTGTTACGTCCGCAGCAATACCTGCAACTGTAACAACTTCTGCACTGTTAGCCAGTGTTGCTGAAGCTGCTGCTTCTGTGGCTGAGGTAGCTGCATTGCTTTCTGATGTAGCAGCGTTGCTTGCTGAAGTACTAGCTGTAGTTGCTGAACCTGCTGCTGCTGTTGCTGATGCAGCTACTGCTGACTCTGATCCCGCTGCTGCTGTTGCTGAAGCTGCTGACGCAGTTGCTGAGTTAAAAGCACTACCATATGCTGAAACTGCAACGGCCGCTGCTGAAGCTGATGCCTGTCTTGAAGACTCAGAAGCTGTTGCTGACGTAGCTGACTCTGTTGCTGACGTATCTGATGCTGCTGCTGACGTAGCTGATTCACTTGCCTTAGTAGTAGCAGTGGAGGCTGACGTAGCTGCTTCTGATGCTTTAGTCGTAGCGGTGCTTGCTGATGTAGCTGCCTCACCTGCTTTAGTACTAGAAGAAGTTGCTGATGTTTCTGCTGATGTTGCAGAAGATGCTGCTGCGGTTGCGGAAGCTGCCGCCTCTAAAGCAGACTGTTCAGCACTGCCCTTGTGTACGCCTTCAGCATCATCGTAGTTTTCATAAAAGCCTGTCATGTCTTACCTCTTAGGTATAATGCTAATGGAAGAACCTGACCAGTCGGCATTGTCTGCCATCTGAACAAGCTCTGCTGCTTCTGCTCGGAACTTAGTTTCCCACTGTGCAGCTTCTTCTGGATTCTTTGTATATAAAGATAGTTCTACTAGTGAACCATAAATCAACATACTAGTAGCCTGTTCGACAAACCAGTTAGTATCTGTGTCGTTAACAAGATTAGCTGTAGCGTAATAATAATAAAGATCAGCAGCAGTTGTAGTAGACGAAGGGCCAATGATAAACTTGTTCTGCTTACGTGCAAAGTACTTAGGCTGACCACTAGCATTAGCTATTTGTTTCGATACAAAAGCCAAGTTCTTACGCTGTAATTCAACAGTACGTCCGTTGATCTGAATAGTTAAAGACTTTGCTTCAATGTAATCAGTGGGGAGCAGCAGTGTGTTATTGGATACTGTGATAGTAGAGAAAGCTTCCGATACAGGAAGACGAAGAACTCTAGTAGCTCTGTCTTGAGCTATGTTAATAAAAGAGTTAAGTGTAGGATCAGATATATCTGTGCGGTTGCCCCAGTCTTTAACTAAAGCTCTGAGTTCTCCGAGGTTGTTTGCTGCCATTATATGCGCCCATGATCTGTACGAAGTTTCAAGTAGCTGCTATCGCGCAGCCTTGCCATCATCTTTGCCTTCAAGGAAGGGTCTTGAAATAGCTCCTGCATAGAACAGTTCCATTCTCTGCACCAAGCATTAATTAAATTCAGTGGTATCGAAGCAATCTTACGACCAAAGGTATCTCTGTCAGATACTCGGTTAATGTTGTTGTTGGCTTCGTACTGATTCTGATCAAAGATACTGGAATAGTCTTGGGTTGTGCCGAGGCTAAGAGTCCCGTCATTATTCTTAATTATATGGGTTTTAACGTCCGACATACCTACTCCAGTTTATAAATAAAAGGCTGGGCTGCCTAGTTAAAGACAACCCAGCCAACGTAGCTCTTAACAATTAACTTACGTTAAGATCACGGATAGCACCGTTAGCTGCTTCGTTGCTGCACTTCAAAGTGTACTCAGCAAGCAACTGCTTCTGCTCGGAGTCACCTACCTTAGCCAGATCAAAAGTCTGGAAGTCACGGTAAGTATCAACAGACCACATGTCAGGCTGGATAACGAGAACGCTGTCAGCTTGCATGAAGCGGTTAGGTACAACACTCAGCTCACCATAGTCAGATACATAAACGTCTACAGCATTGACAACTTTCTTGTCGTCTACGTTCTTGAACTTAGTAGCGTTACCAGTGAAGGCAGTGATCTTGCGCTTCTGGAAAGCGTTAGCCATGATGATAGTTGGAGCGCCGCCACTTACCCAGCACTTCTCAATAACATCTGTAAGCATAGCTTCAGTAAAGTCACGATCAGTACCAGCAGTGTATACGTTAGTACCTAAACCGTTAGAAGCAGAACCGCCAGCGCCAAGGTTAGTGTTAGTAGCAATCCAAGAAGTAGCAGAAGCCAACTGACGAGGAGTGCCAGCAGAACCAGCAACAGAAGCTTTGTCAACACCGACAAAAGCAACTTCCATGTCACGTTTCAGTTCCATTCCTTTCTTAGCTAACTGATAAGCCATTTCAGAAGCACGACCAGCAGAGTCAGCAGCATCGTTAGAACCAGATACAGATACAGTCTTGCTAGAGATCTGAGTGTAGTTACCAACGCGAGTAGTAGCGTTACTTACAGCAGCCGCAGCGACAGCGCCTTCAGCGACAAAGTTGTCGGCAGCAGCGGCCAGATCATCGACCTGCCACTCGTGGTAAGTACCCTTAGAAGAGCCTTTGCCAATGTTGGACATGAAGGGAGTTTCAGTAGGTGCAATGTTGTAGATAATATCGGCGAGGTCTTCGCGGATACCTTTAGTAGTATAGGTTTCAAATACGGGGTTAGCCATTGTAGTATTCCTTTAAAGTATAATTAAGAAGTCAGTGATAGAAGAGCAGATGCTGCATCATTCACTGAACCAGAGCGTTTTAGCTTTTGACGTTGTTCCTTAACGGCGCGAGCCTTTCGTGTCTGTGCATCTGCTGGCGAGGACGCTTTAACTTTCTTCTTAATAATAGGCTGTCGCTTTTTCTTAACGGTAGCTTTCTTACTAACAAGTTCATCGTAAAGGCGAGCCTTGTTCAGCACTGCAATGTCACGGGCGGTAACGATGTTGCTCAGGTCGGAGTCTGCATAACCCACTTCCTTTGCATATTCGATAACACCTTTCTGAAAGTCAGGAGATACCCACTCAGGTAATACTTGAGATAGTTTCTCTTGTTCCAGAGCTACGAGCTTAGTACGCTGCTCCTGCTTCTGTGCTTCAGCCTGTTGCTTAGCTTGTTTAAAGCCTTCAATGTTCTGACGTAGATTAGCCTCTATGTCTTGAACGTGCAACTGCTGTCGTACATAAGCTACGGGATCAGCATCTTTATCAATCGTAGTTAGCAGTTCTTTGTTCTTATTAACCTCCGCCATTTGTTGAGTAGCGGCTAGTTCCATAAGTTGAAGATACTGTTGTCTTTCACTACTTAGGTTGGTCTTCAGACTCTCAAGTTCCTTAGACTCATCCTGTAGCTTCTGGACTCTCTTAGTGTAATTCTTCTCTAGTTGATATCCCTTCTTCAACTCTTCAAGGTTAACTTCGTACTCTTCACCATCTACCTTAACGGTATGCAGCGTATCCTCTGAAGTCTCCTCTTGAGTATCTGATTGATTATCTACTTCGTCAGAATCCCCCACGTCCGAGTCACTGTCTGCGTCATCCTCTACGCCTTCAGTGTCTTCCTCTTCTTCAATCTCATCGTTAGACTCGTCTTCAGAAGCGACCTCTTGAGTTTCCTCTTCGAGGGTTTCTTGCTCTAGCTCTTCTTCCTTAACTTGCTCCGCAGGGGAGGGTGTCAAAAGACTTGCTACTGCACTTTCAATACTTGAACTATTATCGACATCCACTTGGGGTAGTCTCCTATTAATCTATTAGGTTAATCTATGTATCTATTATACCACACTTTGAATCAAAAGTAAAGAACTATTTAACCTTTTGTTGATATTCATAGTTGGACACATAGCCTTCTATTACATCCTCAAACATATCTATTGACTTTTGCAAGTACCATAGTTTGTCACGTTCTTCAGATTCTTCTGCTACTGTCCACGCTGTAGATATACTGGACTTAATATCCTTAAGAGCCTCGGTTAAGAGACCCCCTCGAAGTAGCTCACGGGCTGTATTAGCTTTCTGTTCGTCAGTCAAATCACATCTCACTCATTCGTAGTTTACTGTCACCGATACCAACAGGGCGTTTCTGCTGTGCTTCAAGTCCTAGCTCTGCTGCTTCTTTCTTCTTCATCCACTCGAACTTCTCACGCTCAAACTTTAATCCTTCTAGTTTAAGCTGGAACTCAGCCTGCTTCATCTGAGCTTCTGCCTGCTGTGCCTGAGCTTGTACTTGCTTAAGCTGAGCATCGGCTACGTCTTTCTGTGCTTCGCCTTGAGCTGCTACCATATCAGCAGACGGCTGTGGCTCAGGTGGCTGTACGTCACGAGGGTCGCCAATAAACTGAGCTGCATTCTTATAGCCAGCGTTTTGAATGAACTCTGTAGCTAGGGTATGTACATGCTCTGCATTAATAAGATAACCAAAGCGTGTCTCGCCAATACCACGTAGCATAGTAGAGATGTTGTTGAGGTGCATCAACTGCTGGTCTTTGTTCTGGTTACCTAGACCTACAGTGACAGTCATGTCAAAGCGATCCTTCCAATCATAAGGGGTAACAGGTACAAAGCGACCACGTAGTTTTACAATGTCAACCTCTGAGTTGTTAGTACGGCTCAATCGGTATAGTTGTAGGAACAGTTCTTTAACACCTGTCTCTGCAAAGATGCGAGCAATAAGCTGAATCTTTTCTTGAGCAGCAGTCATTACCTGATTAACAGCAGTGGCCGCAGTGTTAGATGTAAGGGCAGCAGCGTCAAGACCTTGAGTCATACGCGACACACCAGCTCTGTCCTCTCGTTCCTTCTCTAGCTCATTAAGGAATGGGAAGGTAGCGTTACCTAGCTGAGGCACTGGAAGCTGTCGTACTGCACCTTGTACCTTCTCACGGACGATACCACCAATGCGGTTGTCAATAAGATCCTGCAAGTTAACCTGATTCTCTACAGCAGCATAGCGTCCAGCATTAGACAATGCTAGGTTGTCAAGGGTATGTCTCCACATCTTGCTGCGGATTTCCTGAATGTCTTTAACCAAGTCAGCAATACTAACACCAGTGAACTTGTGTGGCATCATAATAGGTGACAAGTTAATGACAGGTATCTCGCCTATCTCTTCCTTCTCAAGTACAACATTACCTACCATATGAACTACAAAGAGTTTCATCTTCTCGTCTTCTTCATCAAAGACTTTGATCCATGCCTTAATGTATTCAACGACAGTGTCATTCTTAAACTCAGTGCTTTCTTCTACGTCACCAAAGCGAGAGTCTTCTACTTGGTTTCTGATTAAGCTAGAGCCATGCCCTTCTGAAATATCATCACGCTCAAAGCCATAGTCAATCAGCGATCCAATACTAACGTCTTGTACTCGCGCAACAAAGTCTGAATCCTTGATGCTTTTGCTTCTCGCCTTAATCCTAAACTCAGAGGATGGGATACAGTCAACGACTGGACGACCGCGATTGTTAGTGCGGCGAATAGTAACATCGTAGAGATTGGGATCTTGTTCATTGATTTCTTTGTGTACAAGTTCTACTTCCTCTTCTTCTTCAAGGGCATCAACTTCAATCTGTTCAATAGCTGTAAAGTTCTGTATGTCACATAGTTCGTCCTGCGCCCAGCTTACTTCTACAAGACCATTCTTCATTAGCAAAGCGTCTTTGAACCAAGTGTATAATACAGAGAAGCCATCGCATCTCTTATCAAATACATAGTTTAAGTAGTCTGTAGCCTGCTGTGCTTCTGCTACATCCTCTGCACCCATAGGTTCAAACTCTACAAAGGTATCACCGGATGCAAACACCTTCATTAGCGAAGGCATGATACCCTCTACTGTCTTCAAGGTGTCTCGTGTTACTACTGAAGAGAATCCTTCTTCCTCATCGCCAAAGGGCTGACCATAGTAATAGTCAAGCGCCTCTGCCTGTTGATCTGCAAGATCCCCGTTAGCCCACGAGTCAGCAGCGTTAAGCTCTCTGTTAACTACCTCTGCCAACAATTCGTTTGTAATACCTGTATCCATTTATACATTACTCCAGTTCTTAATAGGAAGCGACCGATCACTATAGTCAGTCCAGTTTTGTGTCTTACCTGCTACTGCGAATTGAGCGCACATAACAGCATACCGAGTTGCTGACATAATGTCGTCTTTCATTGGTACAATCTTTCCGTCCTTTCTGTGATACGATCTAAACTCTTGGAACCATTCATGCAAATGCGAGAACACTTTAAACCTACCTGTCTCCATACGCTGTAGCATCTCCATGATTGAAGGCTCAATGAAGTTGTTACCCTTACCTGTATCACCAGATACTTTAGGATTACGCGCCCAGTCATGCAGCATGTTAACTCCCTGATCTCTGTACTGAGAGGCTAAGCTCACACCGCTGCCCTTATCGCTCTGTAAGCCATCCTTTGGCCAAGCTATGGGTATCCATGCAGGTCGTTGCTTAATGGCCGCAGAATGCATTATAGCGGTCTCCTGACGGCTTGAATAGGTGTCGTAGATATAATACGTATCACTATCCTCGTCTATAGCAATCCAAGCTACAGCAGTGGGGTGATCATATCCAAAGTCTAAGCCACCTATCCTTTTCCAATGTTCTGGTATTTCAAAGGGTTCAGTGATCAATGAGTCCTCTGACACAGGGAACACAAGACCAGAACCAAATACAGGAATACCTTGACTTCTTAGTTTCCTCTCATGCGGAGGATACTGTGCCAATAGCTGTTCCTTTGTATCTTCATCTAAGTGTGGAGCATCGTCCCACGTAGCCTGTATTAACTTCTGTCCCTTCTTGATGTCATTCATAAACTGATTGACAACAGGGGTCATACCATCCTCTGGCGTGAACGTCATCATAACGTAACCATTCGTGGCTACGGTACGAGTGATACACTGCGTATAGATGTTAGAAGGAGGCTGCTCATCTAGCCATACCCAGTCAACAGGGCGACCATAGAACTTCTCCTCACCCATCTCATAGGACTTAAAGCCAATACGAGACCAACCATCAGGTTTACCTTTAGCATCGTGGTGCTGTACCATAACGCTGTCATAAGTATTACCTGTTGCTCCTCGTCTCCTTGTCTTCTCACCTATGTGGGCTAACGGTACCATACCTGTACCAAAAGACTCTTCACTCTCAGCCAGACCAAACAGTTCTGTCTGTAGAATATCTCTAGTGGTGTCGTTAGATACACCCGAAGCCCAGCAGTATATAGGCTTATCAAACTTGTTACCTTTCCACCAGTCAGGATACAGACCTGTTAGATGGCAGGCAGTGATGTAAGCTCCGCTTGTTGACTTGCCAATCTGGTTAGCACACATTGCCAACACCTGATGAGCATCGCTAGTAGAGTTAGCTAATCCTTGCTGCCACTCATACAGATTAAAGTTGTCCTTCTTGTTGAAGCGGACTCTGTCTTTCTGTTCTCGTAGTAGCTCTAGTAGCCGTACCTGCTGTTCCTTCGGCAGTCTGGCTATCTCTTCAGGAGCTAGTTGCATTCTTTCTTGCAGGCTTTACCTGCTTAGCTCGTGAGAGTTCTGCTTCTGATAGCGTCAATGCTGTAGTCAGTCTAGCAATTAGAGCGCGCTGCTCTTCTACTTCTATCTGTAGTGTATCGAAGTTGGGTCTGTTGTATTGCAGTAGCATATACTCGCCTTATGGTAGAGTTAGTGTATTTCTTCTGGGAGAACATCTATAGTCTGGGTCTTGCCCAAGATAGCTAGAAGCTCTTTCTGTAGTTCATCATCCTTTAGATCTTTGGCATCCTTGTCCGTTAGTACCATCTCCATAGGCTTGTCATAGCCAGCTCTATAGAGAATGTCTTGCTGTGCCTTTAACCTTATAGACTCCTGCTTAGCTGTCTGAGCTAACTCAATGATACCTGTTAACGCCATAGGGACATGAGCGCCTATGCGTTCTTTAACCATTGACTCAACTAAACGCCAGTTGTCTCTGAGTCTTGACATAGCACTGCCAGCACTATTGGGTGAGTAACCTGCCTTAGTCCACGACCCACGTGCATCACCTGACTCCACGTAGTACGCGACAAACTGAAGGAAGTTCTCATTAACATCGTACTCTGAAGGATCACTCTTCTTTAAGAGTTTAACCTTCTTACGCATTGCAGCATCTTCTGACATATTGACCCTCTACCGCTACATGATCGACATAGTCGGTACATGCGCGACACATCATTACATAGTTGTTATAGACAATGTGAATAGTTATAAGGAGTATGTTAATCACTGAATATAAATAACAGTGTGTTCCTATTTACTTTGTTGTCTATATAGATATATTATAGCATACTTTTAAGCAAATGTAAAGAAGTATTTACTATTATTTACTCTGTCCCCTATTGTAAGATGATTAAGGGTCATGGAAGTTTCAGAATCCCGCCAGAGAGAGCGTTGAACCTTTCCCCCAGTTCGCCCACGTAGCAATAAGGGGGTGGGGGTGTTGGCATAGACTATGACACAATGTATTGACACAGACTATGACATAACTATATTGACACAGACTATGCCATAACCTACCAAGTATTGACACAGACTATGACATTAGTTGTAACATGCTATAACTCTGGGGCGACTGCGTGTGTGTACGTGTGCAACGTTAACCAGACCACTAGCCAGACCTCCATCACTCAAATGAATACCCAATCATTAACGATAGCTTATTGTTATATAAGTATATATTGATATAACATCTGATATGCTTTTGCAGCTATAGTTCTAAAAGTAATAACAGACTCTATTGTTATGCGATCACGGTATAGTTCCGCATTGCATTTAATTGATTTAGCTATATCACTACCTGCCAAGGTGTGTATAATACTACCCATCGGCACCGGACTTACCCGCGCGCCATAACCTAAAAGAGTATATTATTATGATCACTATCAAAGATGCAAAGTTTCTAGCCAACGAATTAATCCTCGGCACTGATATCAAAAGCCGTGCAACCGAAACCGTCCGCGCTACCTACGCCGCATTTGTTAGCGGTGATGCGAAAGCAGAGAAAGTACTGGTCACGCTTTGGGAAACATGCGCCACTGACAAGCCAACGCTGGCCGTTATCCGCGCCATATTTAACAGAGTGACAAAGAAAATGCACAAGGAATTAGAAATTGACAGACGCGCTATGGTAGTGAAAGACGGCAAACTAGTTGAAGCCCAACAGCGCGGCGCAAAAGGTGATAGCGGTTCAGAGGGTGAAGGCGGCGCAGTTGAAAGCGCGGCACCGGTTGCAGATACCCCAACAGCCAAGAGCCATTACATGCAAGTATTAGCAGCGGCCCACGATAAAAGCGAATGTTCAGAGTTTAGAATGGCCGTTAAATATGCCCTATCGAAAATGGGTTAAAGTTATAACATGTTACAAAATAGGATTATCAACAGAGGCTGTTTGACTTAAGCAGTCTCGATTGATAAACTTACCCTAACATCAAATAGAGGTGACACAATGAAAGAACTATACCGAGGAAATACCGCACTACGTGCGCAGCAGAAGCGAGAGAAACGAGAGCAAACGCTTGTAAGTATTACAGGATTCCTGTCACTGGCGGCTGGCGTTATGATCCTGCTTACGCTAGTAAATTGGGCAATCATTGGCGTATTCAGCGCCTATCAATAGTTATAACATGTTACAAATATGAGGTGACACAATGAATGGTTTTATTATATATGATGGCCCTAGTGTATTAGATGGGCAACCGATTATCGCAGTGGCTACGCTTAAGACTAGCAATGCTAAGACGGGCAACATGATTCAAACGTTCATATTGCGCCGCGATATTGAACCGCACTTAGCTATAAAATCCGGTGACGACTCATCCGTTTGCGGTGGCTGCGTACAACGCCAAGGGCTAGGCGGGGCCTGCTATGTAGCAGTGCATCAAGCTCCGTTATCTGTTTACCGATCGTTTCATCGGGGATCGTATGCCGATACTATACCAGAAGATAAGATAAACGGCCGTGATCTACGTCTTGGAAGCTATGGCGATCCTGCTGCTGTACCTTATGAGGTCTGGCAGAACCTGCTGCAGACTGTTAAACCGTCAGTGCATACTGGATACACGCACCAAATCGGGCACCCTAAGTTTGACAAGCGTATTGCCGATCTGTGCATGATCAGCGCCGATACGCCAAAGGCTGCGAGTAAGGCGCATGGTCTCGGATTGCGTACCTTCAGAGTCACAACTGACGCTAGTGATCGGTTGCCGAATGAGATAGAATGCTTGGCGGATAGTAAAGGGATTCAGTGTGTCGATTGCGGCATGTGCAACGGTAAGAATGACAGCGCCAACATAGCTATCACCGTTCACGGTTCGCTGTCTGCCCGATACTCTGATAAATTCGAGCGCATTAATGTAATTAACTTATAACATGTTATAACTTTGGAGAATAAA
>PDMW01006754.1_pt1 | contig 11088 bp, 6 predicted proteins | sample 1515511 | NCBI WGS metagenome assembly PDMW01 (sample SAMN07343023, study PRJNA328102) | Marine metagenome, whole genome shotgun sequencing project. | biome: marine; feature: bay; material: water; isolation source: viruses from water sample < 0.22 micron filtered, nuclease treated, low... ... | reverse complement strand
AATGCTAAAATAAGAATCAGTAACATACACCCCGGAAGACTCCTAATGAATCTTAGAGGGCAATCTAAGTGGATTAAATAAATATGGCTAACTTAAAAAGGCACTTTATAGCCGGAAGGATGAACAAGTCTATTGATGAGCGACTTGTACCTAACGGTGAGTATGTGGACGCAATGAATGTTCGTCTTGGTTCTACTGAGGAATCTGAGATAGGTTCTGTGGAATCATCAAAAGGTAACGAGGTTTTAACTGCAATTAACTTAGGGACTTACTCAGATATACAGTATGATTTAAGCAGCAGTGCTAGATGTATTGGAGCTTTTGAGGATGGGGCTAATGAAACTATATATTGGTTTATACACGATAATAATGCGTCAGCTACAAGTACAAATAAAGCTGACCTAATTGTATCTTATAATACAAATGTAAAGTCAGTAGAGTACCATGTTATTAGTTTTAAAAACGATAACGACTCTGCAAATACTACATTAAACTTTAACCCAAGCTATCTTATTAGCAACGTAAATAAGGTTGGTGACTTTTTATTTTTTACAGACAATTACAATCCACCAAGAAAGATAAATATAAACTCAAATTACGGATACCCAACTTCAATTACGGGTAGTGACAACTTTGAGTATAATGATATATTAGTAGTTTTAGACCCACCTGCTCAAGCACCTTTAGTTACAGGTATTGACAATCCAAGTATTACTGATACTTTCATGCAGGATAGGTTTATATGCTTTGGTTACAGGTATGAGTACGCTGACGGCGAGTACTCAGCTACATCACAGTTTACCAACCCAAGCTTTTCACCCAAACCATTTGAGCTTTCACCTGATAGTGGTGTGAATGATGGTATGGTAAATAGCATAAATACTGCTGAGGTTACGTTTTATACAGGCGGCCCTCAGGTAAAAGGCGTTGAGATATTATTTAAAGAGTCCGACTCAGGAACTATTAAGGTTATTGAGAAGCTTAACAAGCAAGACTTAAACTACTTAGACTATACGAATTATACGTATTCATTTACTGATAGTAAAATATTTACTATACTATCAGAAGGTGAGATATTACGTTTGTATGATAACGTACCACTGCTTGCTAAAACGCAAACCTTAATGGGTAACCGTATTATGTATGGTAACTACGTTGAGGGTTATGATTTAAAACGTGGCGGTCAAAATACTCGACTATCTTACACTGTAGATGTTAACAGTACAGATATTGGCTTTAATGCATTATCTAATAATGGGTTTAACAATGTCGGGTATACCATTAACCCTGCATCGTCAGTAACTACTCTTGGTAATGTAAGGGTTGATTTATCAAACATACAGGATAAGTTAACAGCGGGCTCTGCTTTTTCATTTAGTCTTAGATTATCGCATAATAGTTTTAATGGAGCACCTGCAACTTTACCTGCATCTACAAATAACAATATGGAGTTTGGGTTTACATATATACTCCCTCAAAACTTTAACAATACAACAGAGCTTATAAATAGCACAGACTTTCAAGATAAGTTAGGCTTATCCGCTTCTATAGTACCTATAAGTACAGCTTGTGAAAGACAGACTTTAACAGATAGATATAACTGCGCGTTGTCAGACACTCTTCAAGGGGGCTATAGTCTTTATAGCAGCGGTATTTCTGCTGTTGAACAACCTATCATTGCAGGAGCGTCATCAGGTACAGAGATGAGTTTGGTTGTACTAGCAGCGGCATACACAAATAATCCTTCATCGCCTACTATTGCAACACTTGCTTTTGAATATTTTGATATAGCTGAGGCTGAGTTCTCTTTTCAACAAGAACCAAGCTCTGCAAGCTTGCATAGTAACAGGGGTTATGAGATAGGTATTGTTTATATGGATGAGTTTAACAGAGCTACAACAGCTTTGGTAAGCGAGTCAAATACAGCTTACGTTCCTTGCTCGGCAAGTCCGACTAAAAATGAGGTGGTTGTAAATATACCACCATCACAATTAGCTCCTGACTTTGCTAAAAGATATAAGTTTGTAATAAAGCCTGATGGTGAGCAGTACGAAACTATTTACTCAAACATTTACTTTAAAGACTCTGAAAGCGATTTCACATACTTCTTATTGGAAGGCGAGAATATTGCTAAGGTTGAAGAGGGTGATAGGTATATTGTAAAACGAGACTCAACAGGGCCGCTGAGAAGCTGTGCTCAAGCAACTGTATTGGAAAAGAAAGCTCAAGCAGAAGATTTTATAACGGTTTTAGACTCAGATGGAAATGATGTAACAGTTCCTGCGGGAGCTTACATGAAAATGCTGACTACTAATTTTGCAGCAGGCTCATCAAGTTCTTCGTTCAATCAATCAGGTATTCAATCGGCTGAGCAAAATGTACCTAGCACAATTACTTATCTTCAGTACGATGGATTTAGCACCCCACCTGCAGGTGGCAGTGGTAGTTCTTATACAAACACTCAGATACCTAGAGGTTCTAGAATCAATATTAGTATTGATTGGTATAGAGCAGGAACTAACTATGCAGGAGATAGAAATTGCAATAGGTTAGAATATAACTTTACAGCTAATGTTGAGGCTTCTCAAGACTATACAGATATTAGAGGTTTATGGAATGGTGAGAATGTAAGAGACTTGTTGCCTAATGACTTTGTTTACAACTCAACATTACTTACCACTCCTGCGGAAATAACTGCATTTGAACAAAGCGGAACCTCTTCAACTAGAAGGTTGCAGTGGTTTGAAAACGCAACTGATAACCAAATAAAACTTTTGATTAGTGGTTATCAATCTTGTTCAAGCGGTACTACTTCAAGTATTACCTCTAACTTTCAAATATTTATAGCAGGAGAGACTAATCTTATTGTTTTTGAAACCGAGCCTACAGATGCTTTACCTGATGTTTGGTATGAAGGTCAAGACTCATACCCAATTGATACGGCTACAGGATACCACTTAGATGGTGGTAACTTTGCTGACCCTGATGACCAAGACCAAAGCGCAACACAGCCTGCTATATTGCACCTTAAGTTTTCTAACTGCTATGCTTTTGGTAACGGAGTAGAGAGTTATACTATTAGAGATTCTGTAAAAGGAAGAGCTATGAGCTTAGGTAATCGTGTAACTACAGTTTCAGAGCAGGATTACAAAAGAGCCCATAGAAGCAGTGATATTACTTATAGTGGTATATACAACGATGAGACGAACTTAAATAGATTAAACGAGTTCAACTTAGGGTTAGCTAACTTTAAGGCGTTAGAGGACTCCTTTGGCCCTATAAACAAACTGTTTGCTCGTGAAACAAACATATTAACCCTTCAGGAGGATAAAATATCATACGTTCTTGCGGGCACAAATTTATTGTCAGATGCAAGTGGCGGTGGTGTTTTAACGTCTGTACCCGAAGTATTAGGGAAGCAGATAGCTCGAATGGAGAATTACGGTATTAGTGATAATACTGAGAGCTTTGCTTCATACGGTAGTAGTAAATTTTTTACAGACGCCAAGAGAGGAGCTGTTATACAATTAAAGGGTGACGGACCGTCAGAAAGTTTAAATGTTATTTCAGAGCTTGGAATGCGTAGTTGGTTTAGAGACTTATTTACTGATAGCTTTGAAACTCAAAAGCTTGGCGGTTATGACCCTTACATGAATGAGTATGTTTTATCTAACAACGATATACTTATTCCTAAAGAAGAGGAGTGCGTCCCTTGCGGTCAAAGACAAACTTTCTTGTTAAAACCTAGTGAAGTTAAATCTTTTTGCGTAGACTTAGAGACATCTCTTGGTGACGTTGGTTATAACTATAGTTTAGGTTCAGACAATGTTCTACTTCAAGTTTCTTGGGATGGAACTCAGCAAATAAATCAAGTTATAACAGGTGATGGGGTTTTGACTTTTAATAAATCAAAAGTGTTGCCATTAAAAGCTGATGTTGTTTTAACTAATCAATCAAGTGAAAATGATACTACTATTGATTTAACTTCAGGATGCCCTGAGGGGACGGAGCAAAAAATAAGAACTATTGTACTTACTAATAATAGTGACGCAGGTAAGTCGTTAAATTGTTTTTGGAGTTATGACGGTGGTACTTCAGAAGTGTTTAGTCCTGACAATATCATAGAATTTACTAGCAGCACTGATGCTGCACATGCTTCTTTTTACCAAACATACATCGGAAACCAAGGGCAAGGCTCAATACCGATTAAAGGAAATGATGTTACCATAAGAACATATGCGTCGGTAGCTTCCAATTATAATTTGAGTGGAGATAAGTTTATGTGGTTAAATACTGATACAGATTATGATAACACATCATCAGACTTATTGGCTTTAGTTGGTGCGGCAAACTCTTTAACACCAACCTCAACAAGTTATGGAGTTGAGCATGAGGCTACATTTACTATGCCTACAGGAGCTTATGAATACTTATATTTAGTATGGGATTTACGAAGACAACCTGAAAGCTTTATTTGTTTTGACGCTTCTAGTTTAGCAGATGTATGCTGTGAATGTTCTTGTTCGCAAGCCACAACTACTTATACAGTAACCAATTCAGGTAGTACAACTGCTACAGTAGCTTATAACGGAGGTTCTGACACTGAAACTTTATTAGGAAATTCCTCTGTAGATGTTTGCTCTACAACCTACCCTGCTTTTATCCCTGTTACCGCAGCAGGTATTACTATAACAGTTAAAGATTGTGATTGCTAATGGCTAATTTTGGAGATTATTATTTAAACGGTTCAGACCTAAACACAGCAACAGCAGTGTTTACAAATTCAAATATGACAACCCTTGCTAGTGCAGGGTATTACTCAGACGGTGTTGTTACGAGGTATCAAACCGCGTCAGTGGGGCTTGGTCCTGTATTGACTTGCCCTCAGTGTACAGACTTAGCTCCATCAATTATTCAAGCTATAGGACAAAACCCTTTAGGGTTGTATGAGATATATACAAATTTTGGTACTGATATTGGTGCTATAAAAGTTGAGGTTGAAAATTTAGTTATAACCGCACCAACTGCAGAATCTAGACCTGTGGGATTATTTTTTATAAATACAAACTCGCAACAAAGATATAGTAGGTTTTCTAACAGGGGTAGTAACACCTATTCAGGTCCTATAGTAGCCGCAGACCAATCAATACCTCAATATTTTTGGTGGAGCGACTATACTAATTATTGCTCAAATTGGTCTAGTACAAATATGAGTTTTGATAAATTTGAGTATAACACTCAGTCTAACGCTTATCAAGCTACGGGAAATTCTATAACAACTACAAATGCAAATAAAATACCTACAGCTTTAAGCAATATAACTATAAACGATACATTAATTACATACATACCTAAAGCAAGTTCGACTGATTTTACTTTACTCAGTCAATTATATTTACCTTGTAGTGCAGGTTCAGTAATTGTAAGTATAAATGAACCTGAAACTTTAGATGTTATAAAATGCTCTGCAGGTACACCTGTAGACCACGCTACTGCTTGTGCTCAACCCTTTAATCCTGCATCAGCTCCATATGCAAGTTATTATCATGGCCCTGCAACCTTGTCTGCAAGCAGCGTAATACATAGAGGCGATTTTATGTTTCAAGATGAAAACGCAAGTCAAATATTGTTTGATGGATATTACAAAGCACAAGGAGCAGATTTAGATGGGGTGAATGTAACTAATGGTTCTTTTAGAGTTCAAGGAGGAGTAGTAACAGAAATACAAGATTGTTAATATGGCAGATTACACACTAACATACAGCGAAGGGTCTAAGGGATTTCCTTCTTTTTACAGTTACTATCCTGACTATATGATTGGGATGAATAATTACTTTTACACCTTCAAGGGTGGTCAACTATATAGGCATAATACCAACGATATTCATAACAGGTATTATGAAACTACTTACAGCTCAATGATTAAGACTGTAATAAATCAATCCCCACTAGAGAATAAGCTATTTAAAACAATTAACCTAGAGTCCACTGACGCTTGGACGGCTGATATTTTAACTGACGTTAACTCTCAGTTAGGTAAGATACCTTCCGATGAGTTTGTTAAAAAAGAAGGTAACTACTTTGGCTATGTACGAAATCAAGGCGTAAGTAACACTCAATCTACTATATCGGATTCTGATTTAAACTCAAGAACCGTGGGTGGTTTAGGTGTTCCATACACTCAAAACGTAGGTAGTATGAAGTTTTTTCTTTCAGAGACGAGTCTTAGTATTGGGGATTACATATATAGGTATGATAGTTTTGCCAACTCCCTGATATATGTAGGTACTGTTACGAATCTTACTTATTCAAGTCCACCTCCAAACAATACTTCAGTTTTAACCGTTACGCATAACGGACTCACCGTTTCTTCCGGCACGTCTATAATGTACGCTAAAGATACCGCGGCTGAGTCAATGGGTGTTATGGGTCATTATGCAGAAATAACTCTAACACTTCCAAATACAGTAACAGGCCCTAGTGAGCTTTTTGCTATTGAATCTGAAACAATGAAAAGCTATCCTTAAATTTTAGTATCTTTGTTGTTATATGATATTTAGCACAAAAGCACTACGAGCCGAAGATTATGACAACACCTTAGTAGGGTGGTGGAACGATTGGGGAGGTCAAGCTCCAAGTAAGGAGTTCCTTCCTGAGGATGGATTGTCAGGGTTAATGATTTGGGATGAGGATACACCTATATGCGCAGGTTTTTTGTATGACACCAACTCAAAGATAGCATGGATAGATTGGATTATATCCAATAAGAATTATAGAAAGAAGCCACACCGCAATAACGCTATTAACTACTTATTAGATAGCTTGATTGGTGTAGCGCAGAGTATGGATAAGAAATATATTTTTGCGAACAACAACAACCCTTTACTCGTAAATCATTTTGTGGGTAAGGGATTTAGTGTTGGGGCTAAAAATCAAACAGAATTACTTTTAAAAATATAACTATGGGAGTAGAATTAGCTGTTATGTCAGGCTTAGTTTCAGCGGGGATGTCTTTCTCGCAAGCCTCTAAAGCAAGAAAAGAAAGGGAGCAAGCTCAAAAGATGGCTGATGAAGCTTTTGCTGAGGCAAGAGAACAATTAGAAGTCAACTACTTAGAGGAGCTTAGTATAAGTAAGGAGCCGTATGAGAGACAGCGTGAGGCTCTTGCTCAGCAAGCCGCTCAAGCAATTGAGGTAGGTCGAGAGGGTGACCCTAGGCTAGCCGCAGCTACTGCAGGTAGGGTGCTTGGTCAGGCTCAGAAAGCGGAGCAAGCAATTACTACTCAACAGACCCAAGACGTTGAGTCTTTAGAAAAAGCTGTAGCTGATGAGGAGAAAGCTTTGGCTGCAAAGAGAGCTGAGCTTGATTTAGCTCAGGCTGAAGGGGCGGGTATAGCTGCTGCTGAAGCCGCTAACTTAGAGGCTACTTCTATGCAGTCCGCAACCCAAGGATTAGTTGATACAGGTATGGGGTTGTACGAGATGTCTGAGTTATACCCTCAGCAAAAACTTGCAGGTGTAACAGGAACTAAACAGGGACGCGTAAAGGGTGCTCAAGGTAAAATTAGATAATAATGGCAAAGTCGTATTATAAGTTTGATAAACGCCCTGACAAAGTAACTGTAGATTGGGGTGCTATAAGTAAAGATTTTTCTACTCGATTATCTGAAGAAAGAAATCGTAGAGAGGATTTAAAGTCTGAAATTGCAGAGGATACTAAGAAGTATTTACGCACAGTGCAGGACACACCTCAGGGTCAAAACCAATCAGCTAACGATAGGATGGCCTCTTTTGCTGAAGCCGCAACAAAAACAAGATTGATGCAGGAGCAGAAGCTTAAAAGCGGAGAGCTTAAGCTTAGGGATTACTATGCTCAGAAAGCTAACCTTGAGCAAGGAACAACTGACCTGTTTGAGGTTGCTAAAAATTTCAACACCAACTTCGAGAAGAACATGCGGAGGGCTAACACCAACGCATCTCAGGTTGAGATATGGAATAACGGTAGGCTGCAAGATTTTGCTAACCCCGCTCAATCACAGATTATCGTAGACCCTGAGACCGGTGAGGTTTTAGTAGCTAAGGTTGTAGATGGTGTTCCATCTAATACAGACATAGCTTCAGTGTTTAGTTTAAAGAGTGGTGTCAACCAAGAGATTGATAGGGTTGATGTAAAGGATTGGGCAAATAAAACACTTGACACTTATAAGGAAGACTTTCAACAAGTTTTCGCGAGTGGAGGCTCAGTTACATCAAAATTAAATAACCCTAAATTTAAAGAAGCAATTGATAAGGATGTTGCTGCTAAATTAAAGACAGGTAGTTATACCGCTGCGAGTGTATTGGCAGACAATACAGACAAAGAGTACACGTTCTCTACAGACGAGAAAAATAGAGGTAAGGACGGCGTTATAATGATGATACCAAACCCTCAGAATCCAAGCAGTGGTGTACTGATTCCTGACTTAACAGATGCGCAGGAGAAGGAAGCTGCTAAGGTTCTTAAAGATTCAATACTTGGTAGATTGGGTCGTAAAGAAAAAGCTGCGCCTAAGGTAACTAAGAGTGACATTGAGGTTGCTAGCATTCAGGATAGGACTGCTAATTACAAAAAAGACATTACAGATGTTATTGTTTTGGGTGGTGACGATTTTTCGGAGTCGGCTGAACGATTAATCACAAGGTACAATAAAGATGCAAAAAAGGATGAGGATATAATTCTATCTATAGACAAAAAAGAGGATTCTATACTTATTGAATACGAAGATAAAGAAGGTGGTACACGACTTGAGACGATTGATATTACAGGAAAATCATCTCAACAATTAGCCGCTGACCTTTCGGATAAGGTAAAGCCTAGAAATATTAATATACCATCAGAAGGATTTGCTGAGCTTGAGATTAACATCGAACCGGGTAGGGGTGAAAGAGGTAAGGTGATGGAGAAAGTAACACCTATATTGCAAGATTTCTTCATATTAGAAGATGGTCGTAATATAGAAGTAAGTGATGCTTTTAATGGTCAGGAAGCTGAGAAAGCTGTTGAGTTGACTAACGAGCTACTCTCTAGGAACTTCTCTAACCTAAGAACCTCCACTGAAGAAATTGCCGGAACTAAAAATATTTTATTGAAAATAGGTGACCTTGAAATTAAGGTAGGTTACAATAGTGATAACACTAGAGCATACCTAAACGACTTGCAAGAAATATTTGATGCAGTTAGAAGGGGAGACACTGATGGCCTTAAAGGTAAGTACGAAGTAGTTGTAGAGTATGGTGGAAGCAGGTCTGATGTGAGAAAAAAAGAATTGGAACGACGAGGCAAGAGTCAGGATACATCCAAGGAAGTAGACTACAGTAACTTATAGTAAAAGATAAACATAATGAACGAGCAAGTATTAAAAGATTTATACGATAGAGCTGTATCTAAAGGTTATCAAAAATCTATTGAAGAGTTTAATGCGTTACTACAAAGTAATGAGAATGTATTAGCCGACAACTATGGTTACGTGCAAGAGAAGGGATACCAAAAGTCTCTTGAAGATTTCTCTGTTTTAGTAGGAGTAAAAAAAAAAGAAGATTCGGTTTCAGTTTCTCAGCAGGTCGTTACGGATTCTACTATACCACAGCAACAGGAAGAGGTTATTTCTTCGGAGTCTATCACACTTGAAGAACCTTCTGAATATACTGTTGTACAGGATGCAGAACCAAGTAGAAGGTATCAGGGTGATAAACCGATTTCATTAGAGGAGTCTACCGCTATTGAGAGAGTGTTCGGCAAGAACGAGCTTACCGATTTGTTTGGTGACATCTATAGAGCAGGTGCAGCAGGTCAAGCGCAAGGTGGTTCTGTTGACGAGGCTTTAGAGTTGTTTGCAAAAGGCTCTGACGTTTCAGATGATGACATCCAAGAATTTATTGCTGCGCAAAAGCGCATGCAGTCTATGGGTGAGTCTGATGAGATGCGTGATTTCCAAAAAATTTATCAAGAGAATGGTGGCGGTTGGCTAGGCTTTGTAAAAGGCGTGGCTAAGAACCCTACCGTTATACCACAGTTATTCGTATCATCAGTTAGTGCTATGGCTACCCCTGCAGTCCTTGCGGGTGCAGCAAGTGGTGCGGCAGGTGGTGCTTTAGTTGGTGGACCTGCCGGTGCTTTAATAGGTGCTATGGGTATGGCCGGTACTACCCTTGAGACGGGTCTTACTTATGCCGAGCTACTGCAAGAGCAGCTTGGTGACAAGCCTATGACCACTGAGAACATAAGAGCTGTATTAGGAGACAAGGAAGCGATGGATGAGATTCGCTTTAAAGCTGTAGGGCGTGGTCTTACAATTGGTACTATTGATGCTATCACGGGTGGTCTTGCAGGTAAGCTTACTACTAGCGTTGTAAAATCTACAGGTCGAAAACTTTTAGGTGCTACCGCAGGTGGTACTGTTGAAGCTGTAGGTGGGTCTGCGGGTGAGGTTGCAGGTAGATTGGTTGCGGGTCAGGAGATGGACGTTGCTGAGATTGGTTTTGAGGGTATTGCAGGTACAGCTACAGCTCCATTAACTGTAGGTTATGGTCTTTACAAAGCCCCTAAATACCATATAAATGGTAAAGATAAGAACGCTGCAGTCTCAGGGCCTGACATGGCTAGGTTTATTAGAGAGGCTAACCCTAACGATTTAATTAAGGCTGAGGTTAACATTGTTAATGACGATGTGCTACAGGCTGAGTACACAAAGAAATACCAAGAGGCTGTAACTAAGAGAGATATATCTGAGGCCGACCCTGAGATGAACCAACCTACGCTTGACGCTATCACAGAGCTTCAGGTAGAGTTGAATAACCTTAAAGGTAAAGACAATCAGGTAGCTAAGGATAGAGCTAAAGTCATAAGAGAGGAGATAAAGAATCTCCAAGAGAACCCATTAACAGAAGAAACAGATGCCATTCAAGAGCCAAGCGCAGAGACGGTGGATGTACAAGAACAACCCGGAGTTAGCGAAGGAGTTCGAGAAGGAGACACCGAAATCACAGCAGTTACCGAAGAGGTTACACAAGAAGAAGTACAAGAACAAGATGTCTCTCCGGAGCTACAGAG
>PDMW01050216.1_pt1 | contig 11102 bp, 12 predicted proteins | sample 1515511 | NCBI WGS metagenome assembly PDMW01 (sample SAMN07343023, study PRJNA328102) | Marine metagenome, whole genome shotgun sequencing project. | biome: marine; feature: bay; material: water; isolation source: viruses from water sample < 0.22 micron filtered, nuclease treated, low... ... | reverse complement strand
GTAACTGAAGAGTGGTTTGAAGAACATGGTTATAACTACCATAATTTATTAATGAATAAACCACGTGGGGGAAACTATCACTGGATAGATAATCATATCGTTAGAGCAACTCGTTATAATGGTAAATGGACACAATTAAAAGATAAAGAAACAACAATACAAGTATTTGACGACTAATGATAACAATTGGATATAGTACAAAAAAAATAGACCCTGAGTTTAGAGATTACATCGAAAAATCATGTGGTATAAGAGGTGTTGAAGTAATACCTTTTGAAAATCCAGGTACCCATTCACTTACCGAAGCATATAATATCATTCTTGAGAAATCGAGTAATGATATTGTTGTTTTATGTCATGATGATATCTACTTCGAGAAAAAGAACTGGGGTAACAAAGTATTGAAGCATTTCAAAAGAAATCCTGATTACGGAATATTAGGAGTTGCTGGGTCAACTAAGTTGCCAAAATCTGCCAAATGGTGGGAAGACCCTAAAAAAATGAGAGGAATTGTTAATCATGAGCATGAAGGTAAAAAATGGACATCTAAATATTCGACAAGTTTAGGGAATAGAATTGAAGATGTGGTTTTAGTTGATGGGTTGTTTATGGTTCTTAATAAAAATAACATTAAAAAACCATTCAACGAAGAGGTTAAGGGGTTCCATATGTATGACGTGGATTTTTGTTTTAGAAATTATATTGAAGATGTTAAAATTGCTGTTTTATACGATATTAGAATCACTCACCTTTCTATTGGTCAAACTAACGAACAATGGGAAAAAAATAGAGAACAATTTTCCGATACATATAAAGAACATTTACCACTAGTAAAAATTGATAACTTCAAAAATAGACCACTCAAAGTACTTTTAGGTGTTTTGAACTTCAGAGGACTAACGGGTTCAGAAGTATCCACATTAGAATTAGCAAAAGGACTTTCAAAGAAAGGGTGTGATGTTTCTGTTATTTCCACATCTGTAAGTTCTTCATTTGATAAAATATGTAAAAAACATAATATAAAAACATATACCACTTCCAATCCACCAGGGTATTTGATGGGTGATGGTGTCAAAATTCTTAATACACCTCAAGGTCAAGTAAAAACTGAAAAAGGGAGATACTACAAGTTAACAAATGTCGATTATGATATTATTCAAACAAATCATAAACCAATTACTGAATTTTTGTTGAACCTATATCCTGAACATAAATTTGTAACAGTTGTAAGGTCAGAGGTCATAGATTTAGAAAATCCTGTCGTAGATGATAAAGTCAAACATTATGTAGCCATTAGACCTTCAATCAAAAAATATATTAATGAAAAGTTTGATGTACCAAATGAAAATATCGAAGTAATTTACAACCCTTTTGACACAAAGAGGTTTACCCCTAAGGAACCCCCCTCTAATGAAAAAGAAACCATTCTGTTCGTTGGGACAATGGATTACTTAAGAAAACGACCAATTGAAGACCTCATAGAAAAAGTTAATGAAGAAGATAAAATATTATGGTTGGTCGGTAAAGACACCATGGGATATGCCACTGAGTTCTCAGAAAAATATGGTAATGTTATTTATTTTGGTGAGAGTGATAAGGTTGAAGATTTTTACCATAAATGTGACGTAACTGCCGGTATACTTTTGGGTAGAACAACAATCGAAGGATATCTATGTGGTAAACCTGGTTGGATTTATTATGTAGACAAAGAAGGTATTGTCAAAGACAAAGAATATACTGAAATTCCTGAAAATCTTGAAATTTTTAAAAGTGATTATTCAATAGATAAATTTAAAGAAGTTTATATAGATGTCTACAATCGATAAAACAAAAAAATATTATGATAATTTACCAAATGATTACCAGGGGTATGATGATAAATATAAATTTATAATTGAAAATATATCTAATAACATCCCTTTCTCCTTCAGTCGTTTCAATGACGGTGAAATCATAGGTATAAAAAAACCAAATAGTGTAGTATCGAGAGGTTCACAAAAAATACATAATGATTTACACAATTCATTGATAAAATCAATAACACACAAACAAGATAATTACTACATTGGTGTACCATGTCCTAAGTGTTATACCGAATACCACAAAATAGCTAATGATTTGATAGGTGACTATGATTATAAAGTAAGTGCAGTTTGTAATATTAATAGAAACTATGCTAAATTTATCAATGAGTTTAAAGAGGTTTTGAGTAAAAAAGAAATAATTTGGGTTGGTGGAGACGACCAAAAAACTGAAAATATTACACATATATTGAATATAAAAATAAAAAAAACTCTTTTATTTTCGTCAAAGAATGTATGGGAACACAAGGATTCGATTAGTAAAAGTCTTGAGTTTGTTGGGAGGGGTGATATAGTTCTATTTAGTTTAGGGCCGGCTGGTCGTATTTTATCTCAAGAATTATTTTATAAAAACCCTGATTGTACTTTTATTGATGTCGGTAGCTTATTGGACCCAATTACTAGAAATGTTTGGAATAATTACCATAAAGGATGGGAAAATGGGTTTAATCTCACACGTCGATGCGTAGACTGTAACTAAAATTAAATGGAAAAAAAACTAATTCACATCGTTGGCACTCGGCCAAATTACATAAAGCTTTACTCAACTTATAAATCATTAAAAAAGAATTTTGAAAATATAGTTATTGACACTAATCAACACTACGATGATAAGATGTCAAAAATATTTTTTTTAGAATTGGGGTTACCTAAACCTAAATATAATTTAAATATTGGTTCGGGATAACACGGATATCAGACCGGAAGAATGATTGAAGAAATTGAAAAAATTATAATAAATGAAAACCCATATGGTGTTGTAATATACGGTGACGTAAATTCTTCATTATCAGGAGCTATCTCATCAGTGAAATTAAAAATACCTATATTTCATATTGAAGCAGGTGCGAGAAGTTTTGATAGAGATATGCCCGAAGAAATTAATAGAGTCTTAATTGACCAAATATCCACAATTAATTTTTGTATTCAAGAAACACATGTCGAAAACTTAAAAAAAGAAAATATATATAACGGTAAATTAGTCGGTAATGTAATGGCGGACGCAGTTCACCATTTCAAGGACAAATTAAAAAAACCCACAAATTTTAAATATTATCTATGTACCTTACATAGACCATTTAATGTGGATGACCCTGATAAATTATATAAAATACTAACAAACTTTGAGAATTGGTCACACAAAATAATTTTCCCTACACACCCTAGAGTTAAGAGTAAAATAAATAATAAGTTTAAAAATATAATATTCATAGACCCTTTAGGGTATGTTGACATGTTATCACATATAAAATACTCAGAAGGTGTGATATCTGACTCAGGTGGTATACAATGTGAAACAACAATACTAAAAAAACCAATTCAGACAGTCAGACCGTCTACAGAACATACCATCACTCTAAATATGAACAATACACTAGTCGATTTCACCACATTAAATGAAAATAATTTTCACATTATCGATTATGACATTCCAGAAATATGGGATGGGTCATCTTCTGAAAAAATAAAAGATATAATATTAAATCATGAAAAATAAAATTAAAATATTGTTTATTTGTCCCGGTGGACAGACAAAATTAAACTCCCCGAGTGAATTATTGGCAAAATTCATTAATGATAACTATGATTACATAGACATTACAATATATAATCAAACATTCAATAGAGCACCAAACACTGCAAAAGGTTATGATTTAGTATGGGGTGACATGGATGGACATAACGTACCTCAGATAGCTCTCAGTCTGTCGTCCAAATCTAAAATTCCATGCTATATACATGCTGAGTGGATACCACCATATAGGTGGGAAAAGGGTTGGTCAGATTATTTTAATGAACCCACAAATTTATCTCAAAGAAAAAAATATCAATTAAATATAGACGCTATGAAAGAGGCCGATTTGGTTTCTTTAGCAATTGATAAAACACCTGGAGGATTTGAGTTCATTAAAGAAAGAACGGGTATTATCTTTAAGAATAGTTTTGTACGTTATCCTGCCTGTAAAAAGTATGACTTTATCAATACTACACGTAAAAACCAAATATCGACTATTGCACGTGCAAATGATGGAAAAAAAAGAATAAAAGACACTATGGAGGCAATACATCTTTCAAAGTCAAAACCAATTTTTAAAATTATAGGAGGTATAAATATAAAACATAAAGACGTTACCGTTAAGTCTATGGGGTCTTTTAATGAGGACCATAAAGTTAATATTTTTGCGGAAAGTAAACTATCTGTTCAACATTGGTCAGGAATCCCACCTGCCGAATCAATTCAACAATTTTGTCCAGTCGTAAGTTATGACATACCATATATGAGAGAACTATATGGTGATTCATTAATATGGGTCGAAAAAGATAATGTACAATCACTTAGTGAAACAATAGATTATTGGATGACACATGATGAAGAAAGGGAAGAATTCGCTAAAAAGGCGTTCGATTTATTTACTAACAATAAACTTGGTGTTAAATTAGAGAAATATAGAGCCGAACTATTAATTGAAAAGATAAAGACAATACTATAACACATAAAACCGTTAATATTTATCCGACAAGTCATAAATACATCACGAATAAAATTAGTATCCCAACTATAAAACAAATAATTACAAAAATAAAATAATGAGTTTAAATAGTATAAAAAATTTCGGTCTAATTGGTGCTTCTGGTTATGTCGCACCCAGACACATGAATGCTATTAAGGAAACTAATAACCAATTAAAATGTTTTTTAGACCCCCATGACAATGTAGGGTATATTGACAAATACTTCCCAAATGCAAAATATTTCAAAGAAACAGAAAGGTTTGAGCGTCACTTGGATAGATTAAAACGAAAAAATCAACAAGTGGACTACGTTTCAGTTTGTTCACCTAATTATTTGCATGATTCACATATAAGATTGGCATTAAGAAATAATTGTGATGTTATTTGTGAAAAACCTTTAGTAATTAATTACGACCATTTATTATCATTAAAAAGTATTGAAGAGGAAACAGGGAAAAAAATTTATACTATATTACAACTTCGACATCATCCAACAATTGTAAAACTAAAAAAAACATTAGATGTGAACAAAAAATACGATGTGAATCTGACATATATAACACCAAGAGGTTCTTGGTATGATTTTTCTTGGAAGGGTGATAATGATAAATCAGGTGGTATTCTATTCAATATAGGTATACATTTTTTTGATATGTTAATTTGGTTATTTGGAAAACCAATAAAAAGTGATGTAACCAACCAAGATAGAAAAAGTTTTGGCACTATTAATTTAGAAAGGGCTAACATAAATTTTAAATTAAGTATAGATAAAAACGATTTACCATGGAACGAATGGAAGCCCTTTCGTTTAATTGAGATTGATGGTGAAGAACTTGAATTTTCAGATGGTTTTACAGATTTACATACCGTTAGTTATCAGAACATACTAAATGGGTCAGGATTTGGAGTTAACGATGTTGAAGAATCAATTAAATTAGTTAATATATTAAAAAAATAATGGTCACTGTAATTCTTAACATTTATAAAAGGAGTGAATACTTCAAACAACAAGTAGAGTCATTAAAAAATCAAACAGTACCTGTTGACATTTGGGTCGATTTCACTCCTCAATCCAAAAACGATTTAAACTTAATATATGAATATCCTGATTTGAAATTTTCAATACGTTGGAATCAAAATTTAAAATATCACGGAAGATTTAATTATGCTCTCAATGCAGAAACTGATTATATATTTGTGTGTGATGATGATATTATACCTGGGAAAGATTATTTAAAACATTGTATAGAAACCATGGAAAAAAATGGGGATTGTCTTCTCACTACATACGGAGTAGTACTAAATCCTAAATCAAATAAGTACAGTGTATTGCGTAGAGTTGGATGGCATTCAATGAACTCAAACCCAACAGAGGTAGATATGGCGGGACACAGTTGGTTTTTCAAGAAAAAATACTTAAAATATTTGAATTATGAAGAACCAATAACTAGAGATAATGGAGAAGATTTACATTTCAGTTATATGTTGAAAAAATATGTAAACCTCCCTATAATAGTTCCATCACATAATATGAGTGAACCTAATAAATTAGGATGTGACCCGATATTAGGTAATAAATTTGGTATGGACAAACACGCGACATGGAAAAAAAGTAATCATATACCTTTAAGAAATAAAATTGTAGAAAAATATAGAAAAGACGGATGGAAATTAGTAATGGAAAAATAGTAGGAATTATTGGAAATGGTTTTGTAGGGGAATCACAGGCGTTTGCCTTTTCACCAACAAACGATATAAGAATTTACGATGTTGACTCATTGAGGTCTACACATACGTTAGAGGAGACTCACGAGTCAGACTTTGTATTTGTTTGTGTACCAACACCGATGGATATGGGTGGAAAACAAGACTTATCATATATTGAAAGAGTTTTTGAGGACTCAAAAGAAGGTCCGATTTACATTATTAAATCAACAGTTTTACCCGGTACGACTGAAATGTTACAAAGACAATACCCTCACCTTAATATTATATTCTCACCAGAATTCTTAACTGAGAGAACTGCGAAGTTGGATATGTTAACTCAGTCGAGAGTAATTTTTGGTGGTGAAAAACACTTAACAGATAAGGTTGAAGAACTTTTTAGTGGTAGATTCATGAATAGACATTTTATACATACAGACTCTAAAACCGCAGAATTTATAAAGTATATGAACAATACATATTTTGCAACTAAGGTATCAATTATGAATGAATACTACAGGTTGGCCGAGTTAGTGGGGGTTAATTGGGAAGATGCGTTATATGGTTTTGCATCGGACGGTAGAGTTGGTGATTCACACTTACACGTGCCGGGTCCTGATGGTAAAGTTGGATTTGGAGGTACTTGTTTTCCAAAAGACATCAATGCACTTATGAATATGGCAAAAGACGTAGGAGTTAACATGAATGTTTTAGAAGCGGCATGGAAAACAAATTTAGAAGTTAGACCTGAGCAAGACTGGACTAAGTTAAAAGGCCGTGCAATTTCATAATAGTATAAGGGGTTACTTTCATTAGTTTATTACTAATTTAGGTATTAGTTTAGTGTATTAAACACGACCTAAAATTATTTTAAATAAGTTAATGGCAACAAAAGGAAAAAAAGTAGATATCACTACTAAAAAATCACGTAAAGAGATAATTCGTGAAATTATTGGAAGAACACCAAGAAAAAAATTCTTATCTGAAAATCAAAAAGTTTACTACAATCATCTAACAGACAACGAAATAACGATATGTACAGGACCTGCGGGTGTTGGTAAATCATATGTAGCTATGAGTGCTGCAGTACAATTACTTCTTGATGAAAACAATTCTTATGAAAAAATAATTATCGTAAGACCAGCTGTCGAAGCAGAAGAAAAATTAGGTGCACTACCTGGTAACTTAGAAGAAAAGTTAGACCCATATATATTTCCATCATATTATTTACTAAATAAAATAGTTGGTAAGAGTGTTAGGGAAAAATTAAAAGAATACGATATAATTGAGGTGTTTGCCTTGGCATATATGAGAGGTATGAATATTGATAACTCAATATTAATTTTTGAGGAGGCACAAAACTCAACACCATCACAGATGAAGTTATTATTGACAAGAATAGGATTTAATAGTAAATTCTTCATATCGGGTGATATTGAACAAACTGACCGTTATAAAGATAAAACACAATCAGGTCTTTATGACGCAATGAATAAGTTTTCAGATTTACCTGAAGTGGGTACTTTTAATTTTGAAAATGAAGATATAATTAGAAACCCAATAATTGGTAAAATATTAAAAAAATACGAATGAAAATTGCATTTGAAATAAATGGTGTTTTAAGGAATACTTTTGGTAAGGCTGAGGAAGTCTATCAAAAATTCTTTATTGATGATTACATAAAAGGTGAGGATGAAGAAGAGTTTGAATTTAGATTAAATCTACCAATAACCTCAACGACTCTAAGTCAACATTTTGTTTTTCCCGATGAAGAGCGTCTTATGGAGTTTTTCTATGTGGATTTCCCTATGAATATTTTTGGTCATTCACAGTCAACTGAAACTTCAACATTTCATGACTTAAATGATATATACAAAGATTTAAGGGAAAATCATGAGTTAGTGATTATTTCTAATGAAATTGAGAAATCAAAACCAGCAACATTATTTTTTCTATCTAAGTTTGGATGTATGTTTGAAAAAATATTATTTTATAATCAATATACTGAGAAAGATATATTATCAGATGTTGATATTATAGTATCCACCCAACCACAAATTTTAGATTCCGAATACGGATTTAAAACCATAAAATATAAAACTACATATAATGAAAATACGTCCTCTGATTTTGAGATTGAAACCTTAAAAGGATTTAAAGACTTATATGAAAAACTAAATTTAAAATGATTGAAATTTTAGGACACCTTTATTACATTGATTTATCAGAATTAGAGAATTTTGTAGAATTAGACACACCAAAATCAGTAGGAAAAGAAGAGGGAAGTAGTGATGAATTAAAGGACTACCAACACTTCTCTATTATTAAGTATGAGGTTATCAAAACAATGATTGAAGTAATACTAACAGAAAGAGAAGAACTTGATGATAATTTAGGTATTCACACCTCAAGAAATACAAGTATTCCCTTTCGTGTAGCTTTTAATACATTATTAAGACATAATATAATTAAATATATCGACTAATGGACCAAGAAACAATTAAAAAAGTTGAAGTCTCTATAGAAAAATTAAGAGACAAAACATCGAGAATTTACCTTATGGTACAAGATACTAAGGGTAACGCAAAAGCCAGTATCAGATACACGTATCAAATGGCTTTAACACTAAAAAATAATGGATTTAACCCCATTATATTACATGAATCTAACGACTATACGGGCGTTGGGGCGTGGATGGGAGATGAGTATATGGAAATCACTCATCAATCAATTGAAGGTCAAAACCTTCAAATAACACCTGAAGACTTTGTAATTATTCCTGAACTATATGGTCACGTTATGGACCAAATCAAAGATTTACCATGTGGTAAAATTGTTTTGTGTCAAGCGTATGATTACATGTTGGAAACAGTTCAACCAGGTATGAATTGGTCAAATTATGGTTTTTTAAAGTGTATTACCACTAATGAGACACAAAAAGAATTTATCAGTGGAATTATGAAGAATACATCCTTTGATGTCGTTACACCTTTAATACCTGAAATTTTCACTAAGAAGTCAATTCCGGCAAAACCGATTATCTCAATTCACACACGTGACCAAAGAGACACAATGAAAATTATAAAGTCATTCTACTTAAAATACCCTCAATTTAGATGGATTACTTTCCGTGATATGAGAGGTTTGAATCAGGAAGAATTTGTTACTAATCTACAAGAATCATTCGTATCTGTATGGGTAGATGATATTAGTGGTTTAGGGACTTATCCACTTGAAAGTATGGCTTGTGGTACACCAGTAATTGGTAAAGTACCTAATATGAAACCTGAGTGGATGTTAGACACAAATGGAGTATGGACTTATGAGGTGAATAATATGGTGGATATCATCGCAGAATATACACAGAATTGGTTAGAAGATAACATATCTGAGAGTCTTTACGAGTCTGGATATGAGACTTCATCAAAATACCAACAAACAGAAGAGTTTGACACTAACATAGTATCTCTGTTTACATCATACTTGAAATCGAGAATGGAGTCATTTCAATCTCAAATTGATAAATTAACAGTAAAAGAAGAAGAATAATTATGAAAGATATATCAGTAGTTCTCCCAATTGAGAGCTCAAAACACAGAAATTTTGTAGAGTTGTTTACAAACGCAATTAAATCAATTCAAAATCAATCAGTACCACCAAAAGAGCTAGTGTTAGTTCATTCTAATGAAGAGTCTTTAGTCGAGTTTTTAACTAACTTCGAATTTAGTGGTTTAACTGTTAATATGGTTGAAAATAAAGGTAACACTGATTTTGCATCACAAATGAATTTAGGCGTAGAAAAATCAGAATCTGAATGGGTTTCATTTTTAGAATTTGACGATGAGTATGCAACTATATGGTTTAAAAATGTTCAAACATTTATAGAGGCGCATCCAAATGTCGGAGGATTCTTATCGTTAGTTGTTGATGTTGACCACAAAGGTCAATTTGCTGGTTTCACAAATGAGGCTACTTTCGCAGCGTCAATGAACACAGAAATTGGTTATTTAACCAATGAAGTCTTACTCGATTATCAAAACTTCCAATCTGCAGGTATGGTAATTAATAAAAAAACATATCAGGACATGGGTGGTTTTAAACCGTCTTTTAAACTCACATTCGTATATGAATTCTTATTAAGATTAACATATAACTCGGTTAAAATTATGACAATACCTAAAATTGGGTATAAGCACCTTAACATGAGAGAAGGTTCTATATTTTGGAACTATAAAAATGGAGATAATAAAGTTACTGAAGACGAGATTAGATTTTGGTTAGACACGGCAAAAAAAGAGCATTTCTTTACTGAAGATAGAAACATAAAATATGAATCTGAAACTGTTTAATGTTTTTATCAGGAGACACAAACGGTCCATTACCTACACCAACTAAAAAAAGAGGTAGGAAACCAAAACCGGGTAGTAATTATTTTGATGTGAGAGAAGAGAATGCCGTTAGGATGTTTCTCACCGCCTCCACAACAACAGAAAAGAATGAGATTTATAATGAATTTTTAAAAGCACCATTAGATAAAATGATTGAGTCTATTATCAGAAGATATAAACTTTATCGTAAAGGAATGGATTTTAGAGATATACATGTAGATACACATTCTTTTCTAATTACTAAAGTAGATAAATTTAAACCGGCAAAAGGTAAGAAAGCATATTCTTATTTTGGTACTATTTGTAAAAACTATTTGATGGGTCAAATCATCAAAGACCAAAAAGACCAAAATAGAAAGATATCTTACGAAGACATATCATCATCATTAGAAAGTAGACCTGACTTAATATATCAT
>PDMW01008654.1_pt1 | contig 11154 bp, 16 predicted proteins | sample 1515511 | NCBI WGS metagenome assembly PDMW01 (sample SAMN07343023, study PRJNA328102) | Marine metagenome, whole genome shotgun sequencing project. | biome: marine; feature: bay; material: water; isolation source: viruses from water sample < 0.22 micron filtered, nuclease treated, low... ... | reverse complement strand
AAGTTAACCCACGACTTCCAAGGTTTTGAACCATACTTGAATCGTGCAATGAACGTGCGTTCTGGCATACCGTGCCAAGATGGGTGACAGTTCGGAGACACTTGCTCCATAGTACGTGAACCTTCGAACGCACCTTGATACATCAGGTACATACCGTCCCAACTGAACTTCTCTTTATCAAATCTAGTCATAATCTTCTCTCTTCTCATTATCAATACAAGTATTATACACTACGAAACATGTTTTGTCAACACTTAATTTCATATAAATAAAGAGATAAATTAGATAAAAGGTATAAATAACACTATGAGTAACGAACTATTCGATTTTGGGTTTACCCTAGTAGACGAGAACGAACTTGAGGTTGTGCAACAGGCGCAAGCAACAGTCACGTCTGCATCATCGTCCGTAGAAGAAACCCAAGCAAAACTAGACAAGTTGTATAATGCAATTCAACCACTGTTGAATAATCTCAAAGCGAACCCAGAGAAAGAATACATCCTATGGCCTAATCGTACAGACAAGATTGAACAATTTGAAGATCACATCCAAGGTATCTACAAAGGGTAACCCATGTCATCAGAAATAAAAATAGATAAAATAATTGTCCGAAACGGCATAACGTCCAGTCAAGTTAAAACTTTACTGGAAGATGATATAAAAGATATGTATGGTTTGATAAATGGTAGACTTATCAATCAAAGCAAAAAAACTGGTTTTGAAATAGACTTTAAAGACCATACTTTTGATTGTAATGTCATAGAAGAGATGTTAAATCTATGTCCTATGTATTGCAATTTTCTATTCTCTCGAAAATATCGTAACATTTTATTTATTTCTCATATGGATATCAAAGAGACAAAGTGGATTAAAGAAGGTCGTGGTATTAGCGAAATCCACAGAGATGTCCTAAAATTTGGTTATCCTCCTTCCAAAGTACCTAATCGAAAATATGTGGATTTAGATAAAATTATCCATTTTTTACCGATATTCATGCATGAATGGCCATTTGACACTCAGTGTAATGTAGCACGACCAAATCAAGAAAGATACTCTGGAACCTTACATCAAATCTATGATAGGTTCGGTGTCCCAAGTGTTAAGGTTAGTTGTCAATATGAACATGGCATTTCTAGTCGTAGTTGGAATCTCCCAGATTATGATGGTGCAAAGTTTGATGCTGTGGTTTTTCTAAACGTTCCATTAACTAAATCAGACAAACCATTTTCTTTGAATGATATCAAACCTATATTCGAAAATTATGTTACTGGTGATTGTGAGTTTATTGATATCTTAGGCGGTCTTGATGACGAAAGATTTGTTGATGATAAAAAATTAAGATTTGTTGGCGATAAAGAATTAGATATCAGATCTAATATAACACAGTCATTAGATCTAAGACATCAAGTCCTAGAAGAAGGAGAAAACGGATTTGGGTGTTTACGTGAAGAGAATGAGTTTTTAAATAGTCACATTAGTGTCTACAAATAACTAACGATTAAGTAGCCCAAGTAACCGCTTTAGGAACATACCTAGATATTTTTGCTACGATATCTTTTTGCATCTTGGCGACTGGCGTTGCTGGTTTACCTGCCTTTTTTGCATAGAAGTATTTGGCATCTTGTAAGAACGAACCATCATTACCAGACACTTTAAGTTCAGAATCGACACCGATCTTGTTGAATGCGAATACGATATCCCCATCCATATATCTCTTTAGAGTCTTACCCATGTTAACGATGTCCGCCATAGTCTGTGATGCACCACGGTGAGTGTTAACTAGAATCTCAGCGGGAACGGTACGATCACGTGTAAGGTTCTGTGCCTTTGCAACTTCGATGTCGTTCACTACCCATACGATATGGATATTTCTTTTCTCGTAACCCACGTTAGTCAACATGCGAGAAAGGTTACCCAACTTCTGTAGATCTTTCAGAGTTGTATCGAAAATAAGATTAGGTTTACGATCAGGTGCAGCACCAAGAATACCACGCATCAATACCTTTTGTTTACGTGTATCCAGTTGTAAAACGTTCGCAATGATGTCATGTAACTTACCAACGTTCTCTGGATTCTTTAGATCAGATGCGATTTCTTCGATATCCAAACCAGTCTCCGCCTTGACTCTCTTACGAATCAACGGTGACTTTGCAGCGGCAGTCTTGAGTGCATCGACATCCATGACTTTACCTTCAAGACCGACTAGGTTATCTAAGACGAATCCTTTACCAGAACCAGCACCCCCTGCCATGATAACTACGTTACCAAAGTTAGGGTATGCTTTACCTCCGAACGTAATGAGTTTCTCTAATAGAATCTCACCATACTGTTGGAGTTCTTGTTCTTCTTTTAGGTGCTGGTTAAATGTTTTCATATAAGTTATTTATACAAAAAAACATCCCAAGGCGAAGAGTCCGAATAAAATAATTACATTTGGTCTAAACTCCCAAACTGCAACAAAATCATCTGCGGTGTATCTGATAAACTCAATTATATTTTCTTGTACTTTATTCCAAAGATCTTTCACTTCACATATCCTTTTTTGTTTTAATAATAACTTCAACGTTTTCTGGTAATTCAACTTTAGACTTATCATGACTATGGTACAGATAGAACTTAACATTAGAATATTCTTTGAACAACTCAGGCCATATCGGTCTCCAGTTGTTTGCGATTCTGAACGTGTTGTTCTTAGATCGATCACTCTCAAGAATTAAGTCTGTCGCACTTCTAAGATTCAAATCAAAGATAGAATCAAACCCATAGATGTGAACCTCAGTCGCTTTCATCTTACCACAAGCATAGTCAACTGCCATGTGACCACAACTGAAGTTCGTTGCATTGCCCGCATACTCAGGAACTCTTTGCCAGAATCCCCGAATGTTTTGCGAGTATTTTAGGTAGAAGTTCGGTTGCATCTCCATCCACTTACGAGGACGAGTACCTAGAACCCAATCGTACTGATCAAGTCTAAACTGACCTTCGGTCAATGCAGCCATCATCTTGAAGTCCACCATACACGAAGCATGTACTTCACTGGGTGGTATCGTAAATGGTGGCATGTTACAAATTAGTAACTTACCATCAGTTCCTCTTTTATAGAGAAAACTGTGATCACCATTACCTAAAACATTTACTCTCATTTATTTTCCGAACCAATCGTCAATCAAGTTTTTACCATAGTACATTATACCAACCCAGAACGAGAAAAGCAAGCCGTCAAAGTAAGATAATTCATTCCAAATAGATAAAGGTTCCATTATCGTTTACCACCGAAGTATTCTACAGCGTGACCTTCATTGATCAACATCTGGTTTACATTGTATACACCGTGTTCTTTGTCTACCACGATCTCACCAAGGATACGACCATACTTACCTTTCGCATCATATGTTTTGGTTACAAGAGTAATCACCGATCCAGCGGGCGCCATCTCGTTGACGTACGCTTTCGCTGCGAGTCCTCTCGCCTTTTCTTCAAGGTCTCTGGTACGAGATTCTGGAGTATTGACCCCATATAACCGAACACGTTGTTTAGTAAGGACAACATCAAAACCAAGATCAATGTTAACATCCACAGTGTCACCATCCACCCAGCGATCAACCGTTGCTTTATATTCATACATTCTTTATCTTCCTCTTTATAGTATCTTTTCCCTTCTGGCCAGTATGATGAATTACACACGGTCTTTTAGAAGCGATGTTATCTATGTAGTCTAATCGTAACGTATTATATTTGTTTGGTATACTACGTATGATAGACATCCTTTTTATTTCGTCTCCCCCAATCATGGCATAGAGTGTTTCTTGATCTCCTCGTATTGGTCTGAACGTACACTCTCTATCCCAATCTTTAAGTATGTTTGGACTACCTTCAAAGACAACCACACCACTGTTGTGCCAGATACCCATATCACCACGTCTCTTAGTCCACGGTCTATCTTCGACCATACTCAGTCTATTTGGTTCTGTCCAGTTGAATACTGTTTCAATATCAGGACACACAACCTCACAATCGGTATCTAACCAACACACTTTGTCGTAACCCATCTTAGATGCTTCCAACATTGCGGCTGGTTTCTTGAACCAGTTCTCTGCCTTAGAGTCTAGATCGAAGTAGTAAACCTCGTCAAGATGATTAAGAGATTCCAACATGTCTTGAGACATACCAAAGTTAGCGACCAACAAAGTCGTGTCTGTATGTTGACGTAGATTAGTAATGAACCAAGGTAGTTGCCACTCAGTCTTCTCATCACAACCTGTGAGGAATGTTTTAGATATCAATGACTTCTACCTTCTGGTGTTTTGCCTTCGTTCCAAGTTCTGCCTGAATGGTAGTAAACGATTCGTCTACTTTAGTTGTCCAAGGATAGTACTCTTGTAACCAAGGGAAATAATCTAGATTTAAAAATAAGTCTGTTGTTCTGGGGAATCCGTTCTTTGCTTCATTAACAAGTTTCTTCGCACCTTTAGGTGTAACCATGTACGCATGTGCGCCAGGGAAGTAACGTTTACTTGTGAGAGGATTCACACCAAACATACTCGGTGTATTGAACTTACCGTAAGACGGATGACCGATGTTCATGACATACTTGAAAGGAACTACAGGAACCTTGTCCTGTAGTACTGCATCGTGTTCAAATATGACGAACGTCTCGTTCATCTGAACGCACTTCTTCCACAAACTATAATGAGATAAGAATGCGGAGGCACAATTCATTGTACGACTATACTTCTCGTCAATGTCTCGGAAGTTTAATCCTTCATTCTGAAAGATCTGCATGGGGTTATCTTTGGGGGTGATCGCATCGAACATGCGTATGGCACACCCGACCTTTTTACCAGACTCGATACACTTCTCTGCGGACTCAACAGATCTGGGATTATCTTTAATTGTTATAACAAATGATTTCATGATGTAGTACTTGATTCCACTCCTTGGACTCTAGTGTAGTAAGGATATACGACACGAAGAGACAAAAAGTTAACAGTACATAAGAATGCATCGTTGGGCCACATACCGACTTCTTTGATCTTGTCCAAGAATTGTTTTGCCATATATGGTTCTACCCAGTATGCAGAACCTCCTGCCATACCCTGTGCGATATTTGGTTCATCTGGTTCATTGACGAGAGGAACAAACTTTACAGAATTACTCTTAGAAACTTCTTCATGAAAGACTTGCGCTCTCCGTGTTGCGCCACGAGGATCACACAGACCGACACAACCTAGACCCTTACGCATACCTGTAAACTTACGAGTAACCAATGCATCACTCTCAAAGATAACTGCGGCCTGATCGTTCATGATAATCTGTTCCCACGCTCTCATGTGAGAGACCGCACAAGCAATAACCTTCAACTGGTTCTGCGCTCGGTAAACATGTTTATAGATTCCTGTCTGAAGATCAATACCTTCTTCGTCAGGAGTCACAGGCCAGTTCCATCTCCAGTCTCTATGATCAAAACAGATCATGTCCTTTAGATCTTGTTCCATCGTCTCTGGTGTAGATGCACGGAGTATCTCAGGTTTCAATTCACTTTCAGTGTCCTTGATACTCTTCAGTAGTCGTTTAACTGCATCTTGTTGTTGACCATCAACATTAATAATATAAGAATCACTCACCGTTCAATGTACCATTGATTATTTGCGAATCTATGTAGTTTGAGGTTGCGTTCCTTTACGAACTGATCAACTGCACTCACTACGCCTGATTTATTTGGATAGTCGTCCCCAAACATGGTTCCACCTTTTTTTATGATGTCCCAACAATGCACTAAATCATTGTAACACCCTTCATGACTATGTAGACCATCGACATATACCCAATCGAAATCCGTCTTGGTATTCCAATCAAAGAACTCTTGTGATGTCATTCTTTTAACCGTGATACCTTTTTGTTTTCTAAACCGTTTACATACAAATGCATGTACATCGTCATAGTATGGTTCAAAATCTTCTATGTTATCTGCGCCTACCAGATCTTTATATCTTTCAAATAATCGATTGGGATCTTCGTTACCTTTTATCGACCAAGGATCGACAGCAATGATTGTTTCTGCGTTCTTTATAAACTTTTCGGTCGTATCACCTCTCCACACGCCTATCTCAACACCGTGACTTCCCTTTGGTATTTTTTTGGCGGTTTCGGTACTACCTTTATTATATCCGTACATCATAGTTTGTGACTCAAATTTGGGTTGATTTTTTGAAATTTAATTGGACTTGGATATATGTATTGCATATCAACAGTCATATCATTATATAAAAAATCTGATTGTTCTAATCCGAACTCGGCAGCTGTACCTAACAATCTCTCTGCTCCACTTGGAGTTAGAATGTAAGCACTTGTTCCTGCCACCATATTCTTACCATAGTATCTAGACTTTTTATAATACTTCAATTCATAACTTGATGGAAACGGTTGAACACCCAATGAATGCGAGTGATCTTTGTACCAGTTAACTAATCTAGGATGTTCTGATAGAACAGAAGGTGGTTTGAAAGCACCATCTATGTTAAGAAAACAGAAGTCACTAACTCCAGTATCTTTTGGAACAGAAGAAGTAACCACAACATCGTGTTCCAAAAATATCATCGACTGATTAGACTCAGCAACATCTCTTGCGAATCTCAAGTGATTGAACAAACAAGACTTCTTGGTAAAGTACTTTCTTTGTTCATCTGGATTCGGATTTAATCTAAATGATTCTAATCGACCATTAGGAAGATCTTTCCAAGGGAACTCATCTTCATCTAAAGTATCAGGAGTCACCCCCTCCACAACTTCGTAGTCCCATTCATACTTGACTAACGAGTCTACCGTCTTCCGCATACATGCTTCAGAAAGTTTGTGACCTTTGACGTAGACGACTCTTGCTTTCATTATGCAATCAACTTCACATGTTCCACATCAACAACCGCACACTTTAGACCATCTAACTCAACCGCCATTGCCTTTGACCAGTCTAGATAGACTTTATCCTTTGGTGCCAACGCAGCTGCAATGACTTCCTCACCATCACCTGTTGAGATGACTATTGCTGGTTTGGTTCCAGTCGAAATATCACCAGACAAGATAATACCACCAGAGGTAGTCTCGTCTGCTTTGTGTTCACTCACTAATACATTATTACCTAATACTCTCATAATATCCTAAACCTTGTTTGTGTATCGAACATAGTAAACCATACTATGATCATATGCGCCGTCAAACGGCATACCTTTACAGAACGCTTTCCATCGTCCTCTCCATCCATCTTTGACTCTTTGCCAGTATGTCATCTTACGAATGTTACCGTAGTAGTTGATATACACAAGTTCTCCATGATGTTTATAACCCATCAGTACCAACGGAACACTAGTCACGATGTCATTGTTATTTACACATCTCGTATGTGGTACTTTTAGGTTCTTAACAAAAGAACATGTTCCCACACGTGGACTACCGAATGTATACAGATGTTTTGTCTGTGGTAATCGTGAAGCGCAGATTGTTGCCATTGCAGCACCTAACGAATGTCCACAGATATACAGATCTAACTCACTGTACTTGTTGACGTATTGTAACACATCTTCCCATACTTTGTCAAGTTCTGTTTTAAATCCAGAGTGTACCCATCCGTCAGTCTCACTTCGTGATGGCCATGCCTTCAGATCAGCAAGGATATCAGATATCTCTGATGGTTCAGTACCACGGAAACAGACCGCCATACTCTCCTTGTTGCGTACCAGATGAACCTGTGCGCCATCTATATCAATGAGTTTGTGTGACGTGAATCCGAGTTTCTTAAACCCCTTCTTTGCTTCCTTACTATCAAGATACGCAAGTTGCGCCATCTCTGATGATTTACCGATGTTCATTACTTTTCCTCTTTTATATTGTTACGATCTTAAACCTATGAGATTTAAATAGTCAACACACTTATCATTGTCATGTAGCGGAATTAAAGAAAACAATAAACTATCGGTTATCATTTTAACATTTTCTATCGCATTTGTGTTGTATTCATTTTCTATAAAATCAAATAAGATGTTAATTAAACGATTCCTGTATTCATCGGATACAAATTTATTTTGCATGACTTCATCGTATCCTATCAATGATTGGTATATCTTTGCGTAGTCGTAAAATATATCACCAAAAATTGTAAATTCATCACCCACAATCCCACGTGGATCGATTAACTTTATTTTGCCAAACTTATCCATGAGTATGTTTGAAAACACAGGGTCACCATGAATTATACCGCATTGGCCTTGATCAGTTTCTTCGTATTTTTTTAACTTGTCTTTTAGATCATTATATATGTTACCAGTATTGACAAACTTAGAATAATCATATTGATTATACCTTTCCTCTAACTTAGAAGAATAATTTTGATATAAATTCAGATTGTCTTTCTTGTCATTCGAATGAATAGTTTTGATCGATTCCAATAACGTTTTAAATACATCATCAGACAAACCTTCAGACAAAAAGAGTTCTTGAAAAGTAATGCCATCGATTGTTTCAAGTTTATACTCCATATGAGTGTTTTCATCGTATGAAATTAAATTAGGGGCGTAATCATAGAGATCACGTGGCAAGTTTAAGTACCAAAATATCTCTCCTTTCAATTTTTTATTATCTGAGGATCTTTTGGTTATAACTTGAACCGTATCTTTTTCAATTGAATTGAAATCTCTTTCGTCAATAGAGAAATTTGATACACCTAATTCTCTTTGATAATCATCGAACGCATTAAAGGCTAAATCGTCTATGTAAACATCAGCATATGGTTTACCGAAATATATTTCGTCATACGGAATCTCAAATCTTTCAAGTGTGTTTAAAGTAGTATTGCCCACATCTCGCATTATACTTCCAACATTTCCGTTATGAGTTTTCATTCTTCTTGCGGTATAAATTATAACAGTACACCCAAGATTCTTTACAAACCGTAAGAAGTCTATGTTCTCTTCTATGGGTTCTACGGTTTCATAGTTGTTAGTTTCAGTGGGATAAGTAACAAGAGTGTTGTCCAGATCAAAACATATTCTATATTTCTTAAAGTACGACATGTCGTGGTTTTGCATGAATTTATTTTGGAACAACTTATATTGGAAGGGAGTTCCTACAACATCAAAGTCCTTTTCATCGATTACCTGAGCAACAAACTTGTTGTCCTTTATCATCTCTGAAATTACTCGACTCATATAAAATTCACCCTCGAATTTTAAATTATTGTCTATAATTTTTTTACAATACTGTTTGAGTGTTTGTAAACTTTCGAAGGCATATGCGCCAGTATTTGCGAACTCGGTTATTCTTTTTTTCTCGGCAATTCTGTTTATTGATTTATTTTCATCGAACCCGATATAGGAATAGATCGGTCGGTCGTCACTTTGTTTAAAACACACAACCGTATTTTTATTTTTACTTGTCCTATACATCGACAACAAATCGATTCTATAGAAAGTATCACCGTCTAGAATTATAGTCGGAAGATCATTATCAATATCCTCAATACCAAGATAGACCGTTTCTACTGCGCCTCTCGTATTGTTATCTAGATACACTATATTATATGTCGGGTATCTCTTTTTTACCTCCTCATCAAATCTATATCTCTTAAGCATTTTATTGCAAATGATATAAACATTATCATGTTCCGACACTTTTAGGTTGTCGATCAACCAAAAAATAATTGGTTTAAAGAACAATTTAATTAGAGGTTTGGGTAGTCCATATCCAGATTCGGAAAATCTTTTTCCCAAACCACCCAAAGGTATTATTATATTCACTTAATCAAGATCCCAACTTATGGAAGGTCGCATATCACCCTTACCATTCCAATGTATTCTACACCCACACTCTTCAATGATAGGGATGATCGCCTTTAAATTCTTTACGCCTTCTTTGTCACCGTTAAAACAGAAAGTCGATTCGTTCTGCATCTCTGGTGGATAACAAACAAACGAACCCTCTCTAAGTAATCCTTCAGGTTCATTCTCCAGAACAGATTCTACGCCATACTTCTTGGCGACTTCCAACATGACACCTTTTTCACCGTCTTCTTCTGCCCACTGCGCTTCTTCTAACTCTTCGAAGAAATCGTCTTCTCCTTCTTCAAGTAACCCAGACTGCATAAACTCTTCGTGTACATCGTACTCACAATCCTGTGAATGATTGAATAGTACCTTGGCGAGATCAACGTCTTTGTATTCGATCTTATTGCCATCTTTATCTTCACGGATCAGGTATCCGTCTTTGTCGTACTGCGGATCAAAGTAATCAGGTACGTCCATCCATGCACATGATTGGCAACAGTAGTGGTTCCACCCCACATACCAACCTTCTTCTTTGAGTCTCTCTTGTAATTTTCTAAAGCCGTTCATTATATATTCCTCTCATAATCAATGCGTATTATAACATATTAACTATCTTTTGTCAACCTCGCAGAAGAATTTAATTCTTTGGATTTTATATACTCTATAGGTGAAGGATGGATATATTGTAATTCGATGAGTTGATCATCAAACAATAAATCGTTCTGTGTCCATCCATTGTCACTAACATAATCAACTATGACTTTACAGGCCTGAGGAGTTAACATGTAACCAGTTGCTCCAGCAAAGTATTTCTTACCCTTCGGGTGAACATAAAAGATATCATGTATGCCTTCACCGTTTTTTGACGATTTACCTTTATATTTTCTATAATGTGACGACAAAGATAACATGCTGTCGGTAGTCAACTGTATGCCCAAGGCACGATTCATATCAAAGTTATCAGGTATCTTCAACTCACCAACACATTCTGTATCGTGTTCTACTATAACGATGGGTTCGTCTAATTCTATACATCTCAACCATAGTTCATAATGAGAATAAAAACAACTCTTCTTACTCAACATTAATTGTTCACTACTGTAACCCTTTGTAATTCGACCATTAACAATATTATATTTGATCTCATACTCTTCAAGTGTTGATGGTGTACAACCGTCATGAAGTTCAGGTTCCCAACTTGAAAAACCTTCAAAACTTTTGAGACACTCTTGAGCAATCTTTTTAGATTTTTCATAAACCGAATTGTATATTATAAAGGTTTTCATATCGATTGCATCAATTCTTCTACATTCTCACCGTTGTTAGGCAACTTACTCTTGAG
>PDMW01112473.1_pt1 | contig 11169 bp, 14 predicted proteins | sample 1515511 | NCBI WGS metagenome assembly PDMW01 (sample SAMN07343023, study PRJNA328102) | Marine metagenome, whole genome shotgun sequencing project. | biome: marine; feature: bay; material: water; isolation source: viruses from water sample < 0.22 micron filtered, nuclease treated, low... ... | reverse complement strand
AACCCAAACCCAACCCGCTCCCGGCACTCTTGCCGGGAGCCAACGAAAGGAAAAGAACATGACCATCGAAAACGAAATCGCAATCTTGAAGGGAGAACTGAAAGAGATTCACTGGCTGATCGAGATGATCGAGGAACACGGTCCGTTCGCCAACGAAGAGACGCGCGAGTTCATGCCCTGCGTCGAAGCCGACTATTGCGCGCAGATGGAGAACGGCAAGAAGGCCCGCGCCGCGATTCACTGGCTGATGGATTTCGCCTGACCCAAACCCAAACCGCACCCGGCAATCTCGCCGGGTGCCAGCGAAAGGAAAAGAACATGACCATCGAAACGAAGATCGAATTCGCAAAGCAGCTTCTCGAACTCCGCCGCGAGTACCTGACCGCAACACGCGACGACCTGTATTCCGAGAACGATCACGCTTGCCAGTTGTCGCGCATCGAAGAAGGTCGAGTCGAGCGCGTTCGCGCATGTGCCGAAGCCGAGAAGGCGTTCGATGCCGCCGTCGTCGACTTCCGGTCTGCGAAGGATCATCTCGACCAGCTTGAACGCGAAGCCTGCGGCGACGTCGACTAAACCCAAACCCAACCCGCTCCCGGCACTCTTGCCGGGAGCCAGCGAAAGGAATGCACCATGACCAACGAAGAGATCGTGAAGAGCTACAAAGGACGCCGCCCCGGCGAAGGTCAGCGGGTCCGCGTTTATCGCAACTTAGGGAACGCCGTGCCGGAAAAGTTTTCGATCCTCGACCCGAAGACAGGACTCGTCATCGGACACGCCGACGAGATCGTTCTGAACGATGTCCTGTTCACGGTCAGCGATGCGGGACGCGAGCGGGTTCTCGAAGAGGGACAGAAGAACGTTCACGCCTTCGCCACTGGACACATCGACTTCGCAGCGACGCGACTCATTCTCGACTGCGACCCTGACAGCGGTGATCGCTGCTGTGACCGGATCCGATACCTGACGTCGGCGGGGGTCTCGTACAACCCATATTCAGCCGGTCACTTCGTCGGAACCTATACCGGCGAGAAGGTCGAAAGAGCGCAAGCCGTGTTCTTCGCCGACGACGGGAAGGGATACGTCGGAAGCCTGAAGAACAAGAACTGACGAACTGGCGTCAATCAAAAGGAAGGGAACTTGCGAGCCGTTATCTCTCGCGCCCCTTCTGGACGCCATACGCAGGCGGCGGGTTCTTATCCTTTCCGGCTCGTCGCCAAACGAGAAGACCCCCGAAGAGAATTCGCTCTTCGGGGGTCTCTCTGCGTCTGGTGCGCTAAGGGTTAGGTTTTATCAGTTAGGGTTGGTCGTAAGGACGCCCGCGCTGTATCCGGCGGATGCGCTGCCGGGGAGGTTGTTCAGGAATCCGACTCGCGCCGAAACCATCAAGGCACGCTCGCGCGTAGCCATGTACACATGATCCGAAACCTCGACCTCGATCTGCTGACGGTCGCCCATCACGCAGGTCGTCGCCCAATCGCCGTAAGCGATGAAGGCGGTGTCGGAAGCTGTGGCCGAATTGCTCCATGCAGGAGCGGAGTCGGACAGGTAGACGGGACGTCCGAGAAGGGTCTTCTCGAAGCCAGCGGACAGAGCCGAAAGCTGACCGCTGATCGGTCCGAGCAACGGACTCACATCGCCAGAGATGCCAGTAGACAACTTCGAAACTTCGGCCCACACGGTCGGGTGCATGATCCAGCTAGCGCGACCCATGGCGGTAGACTTCAGACCGTTCTGGAGTGCGACCAGATTCGCATACGACAGGACGTCGCTCATGTCGGCCTCGCCCGCTCCGGCGGGGGAATCTGTCACCTTCAACAGATCGCCGTCGGCGAAGATGCCGATGAACGGCCCCTGATTGGCGGTGCCCGAAGACGGTCCGTCCTGAGTCAGGAAGGCTTCGTTCTCGGCGTTGGCGATCGCGTCGGCATAGATCTCGCCGAGGACGGTCTCCATTGCGACGATGGCATCAGCGTCAAGCTCGCGGCTGATCTTGCCCAACACGGCGACCGTGTTCGCGGTCAGCGTGTTGTTCGCCTTCGTGCCGAAAGCGGTCGTCGTGTCTTCAGGAACGGTGGTTCCCTGCGTGCTAATCCAGCTACCGGAAACGATCCCGGTCACGGTCGGCACGACCAGAGTCTCGCTTGTCATCGGGAGAACCCGACAAAGCTGACGAGCGAGTGAACGCTCTTCGAGAAGACGCTGAACGCCTGCGAAGGTCGGGGTCGGCACAAGCACGCCACCCGAGGTCGAACCGTTGTCGAAGTCGCGAGATACAGCCTTACCGTCGAACTTGCGGAACGCCTGCGCGATGGTCGAACCCAGAGTCCGAGCGCCTGCGTCACGGCTTGCGTCGCCGGTCGTGTAAACTTTCTCGGCAGCCAAAGCGCGAGGCATGGCTTCGTCGATGGCATCGATGCGCGCTTCGATCTGTTCGATCTTCTCGCTGCGCTCCGTCAGCCCTTCCTTGATCGCCTGAATTCCATCCTTGACGGCGTGGAGTTCCGGCTTGTCATTAATGTTAGACATTTTGAATTTTCTCCTACTGTTTGATTATTAAAAATTTAAGAGCGGAAGCCGCTCCGGCTTATACGTTCCGCGCGACGTCTGGCGTGTTCCATACGGACCGCCCGTCGCCTTCGCGCATTACTTGTTCAGAGACCGAATCTCTTCGAGGTCTCCGAGGATCTCTCTCAGGTAATCGTCGCCGCCGTCGACTTCTTCGACAACTGCTTCGGCGGGAGCTTCGGCGCTGCGCGCTTCCGCCTCTGGTGCTTCGCGACCTTCGTCGTTCTCCGACAGAATCTCGTCGAGAACCTTGATCGCCGTCTTCAGTCCGTCACGCGCTTCCGCGATCCGGGTCGCGCGCTTTGCGCTGATCTTCTTCCCGGCGCGAATAGGCTCATCGTCAGCCGATGCGTCGAGATCGATCTCGACGTCATCGCCGGAATCGGCCTCGATCTCTTCGGCGCTCTCTTCGTCTTCGGCGACTTCTTCTTCGTCGTCGTCGGAGTACATTGCATCAACCGCACCCGCGACAGCCTGCAAGCCGTCGACGGCGTCCTTCAGGTCGGGAAGAGCTTCGGTGATCGCGGCGATCTCGTCGCCCTTGATCGCGTCGGCGAGAGCCTGAAGCTGATCGAGAACAACCCCCCGGACCTGCTTGCGCTCGTCGTCGGAAATCGCGCGAGAATCGACCGAGGTTTCGATCTCCGGCGTCTCTGCGTTTTCTTCGAGGGTATAGTCGTCGGCGACGATATCGCCGCCTGTGGCGTTCTCTGAGTCCATTGTGCGGTTCTCCGTGCCGAGGATCATGATCTTCGGCGTCATGCCGACACGGTGCGCAAAACGTTCCGCCGCGTCAGGGGTTAAAATTCCGCGCTGTGTCGCGATCACAAGCGCGTCGGGATCAGCGGGAACTGGAACCGCCGAGATTTCAAGAAGGTCGACATCGGTGAACCTGACAGCATCAGAGTCGTCTTCGAGCGGCTCCCACATGTTCGGCGACCAGCGGACCGACACGGCGTTCAGCGCGCCGCAGCGATACAGCTTTTCGACCGTCGCGGCGAAATCATATTCTTCGCTCGCGAAGTGTGCGGTCCCGACGAGACCGCGATCGCCTTCGGGAAGTTCTTCGATCTCAAGGTTCGACCACTTGCCGATCGGAAGCTCGTCGTCTTTGTGTCCGAACAACATGACCGGGTTCGCTTTGAAGTCGTCGAGTCGCCATGCGTCGGCTGATATCACATGACCGTCGCGAGCGATGCGCTCTGTCGAGCAGACGAAACGCATTCCGCCCTCCTCATCGTAATCGAGCCGCGCGCCGCGCAGCCCTCGCTGAAGGATCTTTCCCTCGAAGGATTGGTTCATGTTCGCCATTATATCACACCTTTCTCGCTGGCTTCAGAAGACCGTTTGGTCGTCACCCTTCGGCGATGTCCCGTTCTTACTGAGCCACTTCCCGGATGGGATCGATACGATCTCTTTGATCTGATTGCTATCCGCCGCCGCTGTCACGACAGGGGTGATCGGGTCCGGGATCGCTGGACCGTGCAGAACTGGAAAGAGCGCGTTCAGGTATATCGCAGACACCGGGTCGTCGAAGCTGAACCATCCTTCAACATCGCAGGTCGCAACATCGCCGGTTAGCAGAATTACTTCCGCCCGCATCTCTTTCAACTCACGCATCGAAGTCGCCCCTCATGTTCCCGACGATCAGGGCGAACCCTTCTTCGTCGTCTTCTAGAAACTTCGCCGGATCATTGAATAGCCTCTCGACGCCGACGGTGTGAAACTCGGTTGCCTGTCCTTTGAAGTCCTGCCTCCCGAACCGCCCCCCTGCTTCAGCGGATTCGTACCGCTTCCCCGCGTAAAGTATATACCCCTTGTCAGTCCATGAGTCTTCGAGCGCACTTTCGTCGTCTCCGTAGTTTTGACCCGTCAACTTCGACAACAACTCTGCGGGTCTCATCTTCCCGTTTTCATCAAGGCCAAACGCTTCGAGTTGCCGCTTGTCCTGAAAGGCGAAAGATCGCTCGACCATCGTCGGCCTTCGAAGGTCTCCTTCTTTTCCCTTATATAGGGGACTCTTGCTCATTATTTCATGAAATCTGTGCCCCCCCTTGCGCGACGATTCGCTCTCGACGGCGTGACTTAATTCGTGAAGATAAGTCGAATTAGTGCGATTGAATTGTTTTTGCCCTTCGCCGTGAGTTTGCTTTGCGCGGAATGCCCTCTCGATTAAATCGACGTCATCAGTAAGGGATTTTTTCAGTGCGACAAATTCATCTTTTGCTAATTGCTGATCGCTGTCGCCCTCGCGGTCTTTCATGAATTTATCGAGTTCTTTTTGTTTTTTCTCGATCGCTAATTCTAGCGCGACGCTAAGTTCGCTGATTGATCTCTTGTCTGATTGCGCGTCGATAATTTTCTGGACGGCGTATTCCGGCATGAATACCGCCTTAAGATCCTGTCGATGATACGCCCGACCATCGTCGAAGCCATCAGCGCCCTTCTCTGCAAAGTATGTTTTAGTTTCCTCCACGATATTTCTGTATTTGTCACCATACATCTTCGACATGAAGTCGCTGGATTCACCGAACACTGCGCGCCCCGCGCTGCTCCTCAATTCTTTAGGCTGATCTTCATCATCGGTGAATAATAGCGGTTTAGCTTTTGCATTCCCGAACGTCTCGATCAACACCTCGCGCTGTCTCTTCGCAATCCTCGACTCGACTTCGTTGGCTTCCATAGCCATATGCGAAACTTTGATCTGTAGATCGTCCTTTGTGTTATGCGCCAGATAGATCCTTTCCTTGAAGTCGTCCATGTCGCTTATTAGTTTAGAATTTGCGGCGTTGATCTCTTCGTTACTTGCGCCCTTCGCGATTAAATCGTTCAGTCTCTTTTCATTCTCGTCGGTTAAAGCCTCACGTTGATCATATAAACGACTTACTGCTTCGCTAGCTTCATAGACTAGAACCTTCTCAGCTTCCAGTTTAACCAGAAAAGCATCATGCTCCGCTTTCGATTCGCGAGAAACTTTTTTTAACTTATCCTGAAGAGATTCGCCGCCGTGACCTTCGCCGTTGATCTCTCGAAGGATGCCGTCCATCTTGATCTTCATGAACTCTTCGTCGCTGACGTTCTCGTCGTTGTAGAGATCGGGATCATCCCATGGTTTCTTCTTCGAAGTCGCAGGCGGTTCAGCGACAGCGTCTTTCGCCTTCGTCTCTGTTCCCTTCTGCGGCTTGTCTTCGGCTGGCTTGTTGCGATTCTTGTTTGACCATCGAAGAGCGCAACGACAGTTCACAACTTCGGCGGCACTACCGTCGCCCGGTCGCATCGAGCCTGTCGCCTTGAACGGCTCTTCTGCCGGTATCCATCCTTCGCGTTGCGCCTGACTGTGTGACTCGCGCGTGAACTCGTCTTCGTGCGCGATCCACTTCTTGAACTTCATGCCGTTCGCGTCGGCTTGCGCCTGCGCTCCGCCGACCGTCATGATCGTCGCTTCGGTTCTCGCAATCGTGCGCGCCCTCGAAAGGCCAACGTTGAAGACCTTCCGAACCCGGTCTGTCACTTGCGTCAGGTTCTCGCCGTTGTCGTAACCTTCGAGAATCTGTTGATTCAACTTTGCGGATATCTGGTTCCCGATCCCGTCGATGACTCCGAGCCGATCTTCCGCGCGCTTCTCTGCAATCTGCGGAAGCCGGTTCTCTTGAAACTCGATCGCGTCATCGCTGACGATCTCGCCGAAGCTCGCTTCGAGATCTAACTGACTGAACGCCGCCGAAGTGAATGCGTTTTGAAGGTCGGCGTTGATGCTGTTCGCAAACTGCCACGCATCGAACGCGCCCATCGCTTCATCGACAGAACGCGCGAACCTCGACGACAGTTCCGGGTCGGTGCGCAGAGCGGAGATCACTTTCGCGCGCTGCTGCATCAGGTTCTTCCGAAGATGCCCGTTCATGCGCTTCTCCCATTTTAGGTGAAGCGCGTCCTGTGCCTTCTTCGTCTTCTGGTCGTCTTTGCTTAACTTCCGCTGAAGTCGTTAACGGCGCGCCGAAGAACGGTTCGACCGCTCCGTCGACGCGCCGTCTCCCTCTTCAAGTTTTTGAATCTGCTTGTCGCACCACTCGCGCGCCTGCATCGGGTCGCTCGTCGGGTTGCCGCCCCAGAGAAGCCACGCGACCGCACCCGGTCCGGGATAGTCGTCATCATTCGGGTCGGAGTTCTTCGCGGCGTCGAGGTCGACGAGATGCCTGTCGAACCATGCGCGCATCCGGCGAACCTTGTCGTCGCTGACCGTGCCTCGCGCAAGCTGTCGCGCCTCGCGCAAAGTCTTGTCGGTCAGTCCGTCGCCGCCCTTGCCTTCGGCGTTGTACTTCAGACCGCGCGCGGCGTTGTTGCGAATGAAGACGGGAACGCTGATCGCGCGACCGACGCTCGCCGACAGTGGGACTTCAGGAACCGCGTCGCGAGGTCCGAGCATCTCTTCGGCTTCCGCTGTCGAGAATCCGAAGAGAGTCTTCAGCAAGCCGACGGCGGAGTCGTATGCAAGTTCTCCGAGCGCAACCTTGCCGACGATGTCGACGGCTGTCGTCATCTGAACGCCTGTGAATTCCTTCGCCGGTCCGCCCTCGACGATCGCGGGATCGGTGCCGTCGAGAGTAGGCTCGACGATCGTCGGGTCTTCGGTTGTGTCGGTCGTCTCCGGTGCTGTCGTCGGCATGTCGTCGAAGTCGCCGAGGTCGCTCGCGTCAATCACGGAAGTCGCCGTCGTCAGGCTTGAGTTCACAAGGCTCTCGTCGCCCCATGTCATCGACGGCATCCCGAGACCCATCTGCTCGTTCACGACGTTCAGCGGGTAGCCGAGCGCGCCGAGTTCTTTCGCCTGCGTCAGCTTCTCTGTGTAGTCTTCGCGCAGGGCTTCGATCCCCTCGAAGTCAAAGACGATCTTGAACTCGTCTTCGAAGTTCGTGAAGGCTCGCGTCAGAACTGCCTGAATGTGTCGCGCTAGCGGGATCACGCTGTTCTCGTAAAGCACTCGGCGCGCGAGCGTCAGACCCGCAGACGAAAGACCCGTGTTCGAATAGTCGCCGAGCAAGACCGGCGGGATTCCGTAGATCATGCCGAGCCGCTGCTGAATGAAGTTCCGTCCTTCAAGGTACTGCATGTCGCGCGAAGTCGAAGCGACGTTCTGGAAATCCCAATCGCCAGTAAGAACCGCGACGCCTTCCGCGTTCTGCGTTCCCTGATACTTGTCGTTGAACCTGCGTTGCGCGCGGTCGAGGTCGTCTTCGCTCAAGCGAACATCCGGCGACATCCATTTGAGAAGACCGGCGATCGGCGCGCCGTTGTTCAGTGCTTGCTTGTTGTACTCGCTCGACGCAAGGTCGGATTCGAGATCGTCAGCCGCAGCCGCGAGCGGCGGGATCGCAGACAACGGGTCGTCGGGGTCGGGTGAGTATTCGAAGCGAAGAACCTGATCGACCGCGAGAGACTCTTGACCGTACTGCCAGCCGCGCAGGTCATACGTCGATTCACGGATCGGCGATATCGTGTTGCTGTTTGCCGGGATCATGTCAGCCGGGAGACCGCGAGAGTCGCGCTCGCCGAGGATCGCGAACGACTGCCCGTCGACCAGAGCCATCGTCGCAATCGACGAGATGAATCGGTCGCCTGTCATCAGCGTGTTCGGATGGTCGAGCAACTTGTTCAGCGGTCCGCGCTCGACCTTCTCTTCGCCGCGATACACACAGATCGGAACAGACGCCAGAGTTTGCGCGACAATCGTCACCGCGCGATGAACGACGATATTCGTTTCGAGCGGGTCGGTCACGGTGCCGGGTGAAGTTTTAGCCGGTCCCCAATTCGAGAAGATGTCTTGCGCAACCGACCGGGTCGAGTCTTCCTTCTTCCGGCCCCACCTCAAGCCCGCGAGAGTTTTGCCGAAGAAGCCGCCTGAATTTTTATCTGACATTGTTCACCATTCTATCACGATTTTTTTCACCAGTCGCGAAGCATCATAAGCACGAACGGGATAGCCGCGACAATGACGGCGGCAAGGGTCAGCCTCGCCGCCGTCATCGTCTAACAGTTCTCGGCGACGAGAATGAAGATCGTCAGAGCGACGATCGTCGCGAATGTTCCCATCGTTAAACGCTGCATCAACGATCTCGCAACCTTGCACGCGCTGAGATCGAGAACGTCGAGCAGGCGCGCGACCCGGATGCCGGGAGAACCTTCGCGACGTCAACGACGTACACACCCGGCGGGATCAATCCGCCGCGAGCAAGACCGGAAGGACGAAACTCGGCGCGGTTCGTCGACCAGTATTCGACGCCATGGGCGGGCGGACCCCCGAAGGAAAGTTCGAGGCGATGCTCGTCGAATGTTCCCGTCGGACAATTCACCGAACCGCGCGGGCGGCTGATGTTGATTCGAACTGTCGTCGCTGCGCTCGTCGTCTTGAAGCAAAACTTCTTCGGCGACAGGATGCCGATGTCGACCGCGTCGAAGCGGAAGTCTTCGCCCGACAGACCCGGCCATCGTGACGACCACAGACGAGAAGACCTCGGACCGATCGAATCTTCGGGGCACTCGTCGATCCACTCCGGCAGCGGCGGGAGCGGCGGCAATTCAAAAGCGTCGAGACCGGCAGCGAAGGCGTTCAGCCCTTCGCACCCATCGACTGATACGCCGCCATCTTCTGCGCAGAACTCGCCGCACTTTTGCCCTTCCCATTCAAACGCCCCGCATCGAGGCTCTCCTGCCGCGCACACGTTCGCGCAGATGATCACGACCACAACGACCGCCGCCGTCAAGAAAACATTCCGAGCTTGCATCTTCAACCCTCGCCTTCTTCGTCGTCTTCTAATAACTCGTAATCTTCCGACAGCGCGTCAGCGATCCGTTCGAACGCCGTCACCATCCTCTCGAACATCTTCAGGGCAGCATTCACTGGATTCAGTTCCATCGCAGCACTCACCTTTCTCGTTCTTCTCGTCTGGCTCGACCCCGAGAACTTCGTCGATCAGGGTCTCGCCGAGCGACTTGATCTTGCGGATCACCTTCGCGGTTGTCTCCGGGTCGCCGTTGCCGCGCTTCGCCGCTCGATTGCGACCGCGCTCTTTCGCCTGAATTGCATTCATTACCATCGCGCCACTATATCACGAGCCGGAGATCCAGAGAATGAACTTCCCGCAGCCGAGGCCGATGACGAAGAAGATCGCAAAGGTCGCGACCATCTCCGCCAGTCCACCCGGACCCCGGAGCCGAATCTTCAAACCGTCCACCCTTCTTGTCGGCGCTTCCAGTTTCGAACTTCGAAAGCTGTCGCGCGCGCGCGCTCAACGCGGCGAATCTTGCGACCCTTCTTGACGTTCCGCTTCGATGCCGAAGTTCCGATCTCATGAAAAGACTTCAGCGAAATTTGCTTTAATGTGGCGCTCATCGTTTCACCCCCTTCAGGATCCCGAAGGTTCGAGCCTCGCCGATCCTGCGGTCGTCTCGGATCACGACCGGGAACTCGCGCAGGTATTCATAAGCCGCAGCCTCGACCGCGCGACCTTCGTCGATGCCCTCGAAGAACGCAGCCTGAACCGCTGCGGTCTCGTTGCAGTCGAGCGCGACGAACCACGGCTCCGAGCCGGGTCGCGCGTCAATCATATCGATCGCCTTGTCTAGTGTTGTCGTTCTCATGATTCACCTTCCTTTTCCCCGGCTTCTTCCGGGTCTTCGTATGTCTCGCGCTCCCACTCTGCGACCGCCAGATCGCGACACGCCGCGCATTCGAGCGACGATCCGTCTTCGTGTTTTATCTCTTCGAGAACGTGCGCTTCGATGTCGTTCCCGCACTCGACGCAATCCGGGGTATCTTCAAGACCCGGATCGGTCCAAACGTTGTATGGTACTTTTCCAGCCATTGTCTTCTCCTTTCGTCAGGCTCCCGGCGGGATTGCCGGGAGCGGGTTCGGCGTTGATTACATCGCCGCCTTGAGGCTCTTCAGGAGCCTCGCGCGACCGGCAGCGCCGGAGTTCGAGAACATCCACTCGACGTTATCCCATGCGGTCAGGGGTTCGCCAGTGTTGAAGCTCTTGAACCCGCGAGGGTGCGGGAGCGACTGCATCTTCGCCTTAAAAGAATCGTCGGCCATGATCGACTCGATCTCGGCCTTCATGACCTCGGCCTTCGCCGCAGCCTTATCCTTTTCCTTCTGGTGTTCCTTGATCATCTTCCACGCTTTGTAGAATTCTCTGGCGACTTCGGTCATTGTCTTTTCCTTTTCTTGTTCGTTATGCCCAGCCTGCGGAACGCTCTTCGAATTCCCAATATCCCCAGCCATAGGCTTCTCGACAGAAGGTCTTCGTCGCGTCCTTCCAGTCGGTACGCTCGCCGGGTCCGCGACTGTCGATGTGAATTCGGATCTCGAAGTTCTGCGCCGCATAGACGACATGAATCTCGGAGCGTTGATTCCACTCGCCGTGATTCTTGACCGGACCCTTCTCGATGATCCATCCTTCATCGGTCAAGAAGTTCTCGACGAAGAACGCCTTCGTTCCGTACTGTCGACGCTCGCGCGGTCTCAAGGTTCCGTGAATGTTGTTTCCTGATTTCGCCATTGTCTCTTCCTTTCGTCCTTGCTCCCGGCTGAATTGCCGGGAGCG
>PDMW01034416.1_pt1 | contig 11184 bp, 11 predicted proteins | sample 1515511 | NCBI WGS metagenome assembly PDMW01 (sample SAMN07343023, study PRJNA328102) | Marine metagenome, whole genome shotgun sequencing project. | biome: marine; feature: bay; material: water; isolation source: viruses from water sample < 0.22 micron filtered, nuclease treated, low... ... | reverse complement strand
AAGTCTCAGCAGCAGAACATGCAGATGCAGCAGCAGATGAACGCTCAGAACCAACAGATGGCTATGCAGATGAAGTCTCAGCAGATGCAAATGGAAGCTCAGCTAGAGGCGCAGAAGATTCAACTCAAAGGACAAAGCGAGATTCAGGTCGCACAAGCGCTGCACCAACTCCGCAGAGAGATTGAGATGATTAGAGCTCAGGCCACCTTAGGCTTTAAGTCTACAGAGCAAGAGTTCAGGGAGAAGATTGATGTACTCAAGGAGGACAGGAAGGATTCTAGAGTTGACAAGCAGGCCGCTGTACAGTCTAAGCTTATCGCTCAAAGAAAAGGTGAGCGCCCAGTAATGGAAGACGCACCCGATGCACAGGACGATATCGTATCACAAATTTTGAACAATGGCTAACTCAGTAAATCTAGACACATCAAGGAGACTGGACATCACTTGCAGGAAGGGTGATGACTTCAGGCTAGTCCTAACAGTAAAGGATTCTCAAGGAGGGTCTTTGGATGTCAGTGGATATACATTCAAGATGGAAGTCAGGGACTCTGACACAGCCGCAACGACAGTAGTTCCTAGTGCGAATGTAGTCTACGTTCAGTCCGTGTCAGGAACTCTTGAGGTAAAAATTGCTGACACTGACATGACAATGGCTGGTGGTCTTTATGTTTATGATTTGCAGGCGACTGACCCCAATGGTGCTGTTAGCACGTGGCTACAAGGCTTGTTTAAGGTAAATGAAGATGTCACGGTATGAGCGATATTCAAATCACCATATCGGAACAAGAGAACATCTCTCTTGCTATTGCTCCAGCCAGTGATTCTGTAACAGCCTTTCAGGTACCTGTAGTCCCTGAGATTGATGTGGTTACTGGCGGCTCGGTTACCAATGTGTTTCAGGGCGGGGGTGGTGCGCAAGTCCTAAACGACTTGACAGATGTCAATGCTGGCTCAGGAGCTTCGCAGGGACAGATACTATTCTATGACGTAAACGCTGGTGAGTGGCAGAAGGGTGGGTACTCGGACATCGCAGGCATTCCCTCTCTTGCGGCTATCGCTACCTCTGGCAGCTACAACGACCTGACGGACGTACCTGCCTCAAGTGGATTCAGTGGCAACTACAATGACCTTTCGAATCAACCCACGTTGTTTGATGGCAACTACAGTAGCCTTACAAATACTCCTCAGATTCCTTCTGAGCTGAATGACCTAAGCGATGTGGATTTGTCTACGGCAGCAGCAGGCCATGGTCAAGTTCTTAAGTTTGACTCTGCCTCAGGCACCTTCAAGCCAGCTGATGATGAGTCAGAATCTGTATCTGGTGGAGGTGGAGGAACTATCGATGCACTAGGAGATATTGCCAACGTGTCTGTAGCTGGCAAAAGTCAATACGACTTCTTGATGTACAACGGTCTTAACTGGATTAACGCCAACCCGAAGATTGATGTTTCTATCGCTGTAACCAACACTGACTCAGCTTTGGGTGGAGCTGTTGGACAGACCTATGCTGCGGGCACAGACATCATCACGATTCTCACAGACATCCTTACCGATTACTATCCGACAACAATTACACTGTCAAGCCTTAAGCTTCAGGTAGAGACTACGGGAGGCTCCTACGGTGCCACGACAACATCTCTAGCCAGTGCTTACGAGGCTGGTCAGGGAGTCAAGGTTGTAGGGTTTAACTTTTCTATTGCGGACAACACGCAGACAGCAGACACCTCTGTGGTGTTTAAGTCAGGTGGCACTGCTGTAGAGTCGTCACTTTCTGACAGTGCATTCTCGCCCAACCTTCAAGTAGGCAATGTGCAGACGGTAGAACCCACAAGCTTTAACCTTGAAAGCACTACTAGCTTTACGGTAGCGGCTACAGATAACGGAGGTGGCAGTGACGTCACCATTACATCTGGCTCCAAGACAATAAAGCATCAGTGGAGATATAAGCTTTTTGGAAGCAGCACCTCTAGCGTATCAACAAACAACGAAGCGCAGACGCTCTACGACTCTTCAAGCGTTCAGGACGCCCTAGGTACCAATAATCAAAAGACTTTAACCTGTGGCGCTGACAATAACGTAGAAACCAACTTCACTTGGATTGTGTATCCTACCAGCTGGGACGAGATTACGGACATCAAACAAAACGGCTCCATCCCTGTGCTCTCTGCCTTTCAGCAACCTGTAACTAAAACGATTACAAATCAATACGGAGTATCTAACGATTATTATTTTTACAGAAGCAATGACCCTGGAGCGTTCGCTCCTCTCGCAACACTTGAAGTCACCTTCTGATGCCAGTATTATTTCCAGATAACTTAAAGCACAATAATGCAAATCGTCCTATCCTTGACATTGGCAACAACCAAGTTAAAGGGATGGGCATCTTTGCCTCCGTTGCAGACAGGAACGCCCTTGACTCTACGATACAGACAGACGGCTTTCTCGCTCTTACAAATGATAACGGGGCTTACAGGGCTTATGTGTTTACAGGAAGCACGTGGAACCAGGATGACAACTGGACGGAGGTGGGTGGAGATGCCGCCCTGCCAACGGGTTCAAACTTTTCTATACTGGTTCGAGACTCTTCCAATAACGCTGTCTTCGACACCTCGCCTAGAGCCAGCTCTTTCGAGGTTTTCAATAGCACGGGTGCTACGGCACCTAGTATGGTTATGACTAGAACGACAGGCGCCTCAGGTGTTGCAGCAGCAACTGCCAGCGGCGATGTGCTTGGCGAGTTTAAGTTTAGAGGCCACGACTCTGGAGATGTACTTCGAGAAGCTGGCATTGTAAGGTTTGTTCAGTCCACCGCCTCAGCATCTGGTCACGTAAACACAAAGGTTGAAATTGGAGTAGGTAACTCTAACGGTGTGCAGACTGCCCTCACGATAAATGAAGAAAGGGTTTTGTCTATTCAGAAACAGGCCACCGCTCCTGGAGCTGTAGAGGGGGGTATATACGCCGACACCTCTGACAACCTATTCTTCGGTGTATCATAATCTTGTATATTTGCAAATAAGAGAATCAAAGTATGGCTAACTGGAAAAGAATTTTAACGGAGGCAGACCTGGGAGGAGGTAGTATCATCTCAGGCGTCATTGGCGGACAGGGCTTGACGGCCACAACCTCGACGGGAGGTGTCGCTACTGTCAATGCTGTAGCTGGTAACGGCATCACCGTCAACGCCAACGACATCACTTTGGACCTTGATGGCAACAGTCTTTCCTTAGCTGCGGCTGGCCTTAAGATTGCTGACGACGGTGTCACCAACGTCCACCTCGACACTACCGCCATCACGGGATTCACGGCGGCGGAAGCGGCAGTAGTGGATGCCGACCTTTTTCTTTTTCACGACCAGAGTGCGAGTAAGCTAAAGAAGCTTACGGCTTCGCAACTGGCCTCGTATATCGCCACAACCAATAGTGGAGATTACGACCTTGAGAGAGTTCTAATTACGACGAACGAAGTTGCTGAGCTTCAGTTCAAACTAGATAGTGTTGTCGAAAAGAAAATTCGATTTGTCAATCAGGCAAACGAAACTACTGTAACGACTGGTAGTAACGGTGGCGAAGACGCCATCATTATAGGCCTTCCTGATGAGGTTCATGTTCAAGAAACTCTCCTTGTAAACGACGGCCAATCAGGAACAGGGGTTGTCTTCCACGTAAAGGACGGCGCGGATGCGGGCTTCCAGAGCACCTCACAGTTTGATGGTAACGTCGTAGTTAACGGAAACCTTACTGTTGCTGGTGACACAACTACCACCGTTGTAGACACTCTGAATGTCGAAGACAGTACATTCATTGTCAACTCTGATGCAAGTGGGCAGTTCATCGCAAACGGAGGTATGGTTCTTAATACGAGCAACACCACCACCGCTAAGCTAGAGTGGAGAGGGAGCAACAGCCTCAGCGGATGGGCTGTGACGAACAACGACACAAGCACGGGTAATTCTTCTGCAACCAATGGCTTCGAGGTTGCTGTTATGGACTTCAAAGCTGGCGCCCCCGACAACACCAACGACCCAGTGTTTGGCGCTGGGTCCTTCCTGTACGACACCACCAACGACGAGGTGTATATTAACTTAGCGTAATGGCTGAAAACCCATTCAACAAAACCTCACGCGGAGAGGTTGGTAAGCCTATGCCCTTGGGTTCAGAAGAGTACAAGTTTCTCCTTGGTCTTATCGCTGAATCAACATTCCAGGGCAAAGAGGTTCTTGTTGTTGCTGACATCGTAAACAAAATAAAATCTCATGTTGAATCTATCGAAAGAGGAGGTATCCCTCCTGCACCAGGCGCTCGTCAATTCCAGCGTAAAGGTTAAGGACATGCCAATCGTGGCTGAGGTTCTTTCAAAAATCGAATCCGAGTATCATGCCCTATCTTCGCAGGAGGCGCAACCAGAGGTCGAGCCCAACGCTCAGACCAAGGTGCCCTCTAGAGCGAAGAAATAATGGCTAACTGGAAGAGACTACTTACAGCAGATGACTTAGGTGCCTTAGGCGGTGATACCCACATGGGTAACACTGACCTTTCGATATCGGATGCGCGGACGCACGCCCTAGGAAGGAACCCCTTCATAATTAGGAACGGCAGTAATCCGCTTGGTGACATCCTCACCCTTCATGGTGTTGATGGCGATGGAACTGACATGGAGGTAACCCTGCGGGGTAACGTAAACCTAAAGCCTGATGTAGGCAACGAGACAGCCTTAAAGCTTTACAATACCAGCAGTAAGTTTACGAGCCTTAAGAACTCGACTTCAAGTAATGTAGACATAAATCTAACCCTACCAGTTGCTAATCCTGCTAACGGTAGGTTCTTGAGGCACTCCTCTGGCGGTCAGCTAGAGTGGGCTCAGGTGACGCAATCTCCCGACACTCACATAGGGAGTACCGACTTCACAATATCCACCCCCACTATCCGTAGCATTGACGGCGATGGGACACTGAGCCTGGGTACAGCTTTGGTGACGGCTACCAATCTAACGATTGAGCCAGCATCTGGGGCTTCCACTTTGGTTCTAAAGCACAGCGCAGGCGGAAGCATAAGCCTTGTTAGTGCAGCCCTAAACCCAGGCGATAGCCATAGCTACACGCTTGTGAAACCATCTCTCCCTGGTTACGACATGGGGTTGGTGTTGGCCGAAAACGGTGGAAGTGCCAATCATGTGATAGCTCCGAAGGCCATAAGGGAGCTTCTTGATTTTAGCACAGAAGCTACCGCTGCGGGCTATCAGTCTATTGCATCTTACATCGCAGATGAATCGAGTACTGGTGGGGTGGACTTTATTGTTGACGCTAACAACCTTGCGGAATCCAGAAAGCTCAGCCTAAACGATATTGGTGGCTACCTTGTAGTTCAGATGGTAAACGCCAACATTGCCAATGGCATAGGAGATGAGGGTACATACACCACTCTTGGGGCGGACAATGAGCTTGGAGAGCCCGCAGACTTGAACGGGGATGGGGAGGTCTCTACAGCTGACTTGCTCGAATTCTTGACTGCATTCGGACAGACTGATTCAGACACCATAGACTCAAATGCTACATATACTTTGCGTAAAATTGGCATTAACGCATTGGGTTCTACAACTGACTTTGGCTCAGTATCTGTTGGGGGTAGAAAGAAACTAGAGTTTCTAAACGATGACGTCACCGTAACAGAGGGTCAGTTAGATGTTGGAGTCAATGCTGGTGATGATGAAATTACCATCTCGTCTAGCTCGTTCTTTAACATGACTGCCCTCCCAGCAAAAAAGCTGAGGTTCACGAACGACGACGCCAACGACGATGGAGGTGTTACAGTTCTTCCCTCCTCTGCTGGTGGGCAACTTTTTCTTGAAGCAAAGATAGAGGTCTTCTCTAGTACCGATTCACAAGTTGGCAACACGGCCTATGCAGTCATTGGCGAGTTTGACAACAGCCAGCCACTTCCATCCAACGGAGAGGTGAAGATTTATGCTGGCAATGGGGCTACATCACAGTTTACCGTAACGTCTAACTGGCTACTGACCAATGTTGGTGTTAACTGGTCGAGCAACTTGGTAAGTAAGATTAAGTTTTCTTACCACGTCAGGGCTAGTGATGTTCTTATTTCTGGCGTAAAGCTTGACAACCTAACCGCAAGACTAACAGGTTCTTAATATGTCACTAATCATAATTAGAAGCAAAAGGAATGGAATTTCTATAGAGATTCCAGGAGGAGGTGTTTTTGGTTCAGACCCAGATGGAGACTTCGTTGCGCAGTTGGGCTCGACGATGGGCACCGTAAGCTTGAAGGATGCTAGAACGGGACGGTTTTTTGCTAAAGACCACCCCTTCCATCAATTCAGACTTAACTCTTCTGAAACAGATAAGGGTAGTGGAAGCTCAATGGGTGCTGATGCAGCTACAGTAACCAACAACCTTAACGCTGTATTAAACAGAGCTACAAAGCTTGCAGGGATTGATGAGGTTGAGCTTCAGTCAGCGGCTGCGGGCCAAATCCTGAAGTACGTTACAAATGCTCAGGGAAATCTTCGATGGCATAATGTGGCGCCTGACCCATCCGAAGTGTCTGAGGACACGACGCCGCAGCTAGGTGGGGACCTTGATGTAAATGGAAACAAGATTACCTCTGCGGCTAATGGAGATGTGACTATTGACCCTGACGGTACTGGAGCTATTGTGCTGAAGTCTAATGATATTCGTATGGAAGGTGCTGGAATTTTGAGCACACCATCAATTAAGCTTCGTGAATTCGGTGCCGTTGGAACGAATTTTATTGCTATTGCACCCCCTTTTACTGTAACTGCCGATACGACACTTACACTTCCTGATGGGGCAGGGTCTAATGGACAAGTTCTTACAACAAATGGTTTGGGAGCGCTGTCCTGGACGACTGTCTTAGGCAACAATTCACCTACCATCTTCGGAGTTACAAAATTAAAGCACATTGGGGCCTCCGATGCGAAGCTTGCTTTCTTTGACCAAGACGATTCAAACTTTGTTGCCCTTACTGTACCGAGCAATATAGCTTCCGATGTGACCTTCACCCTTCCAGTTGCGGACGGGACAAGCGGTCAGGCTATGGTTACTGACGGAAGCGGTGTTCTATCCTTCACCACGATATCTGGGGGGACAGATACTAACCTAGCCAACACGGACCTTTCTATCTCTAGTGCAAGGACTCATACTCTTTCTGATGAGATGAAAATCGTGGCGGACCAAGGAGGTACCTTCACGGTGGCTACGGATAATGGTGGAGTACCTGCAGTCATTACAGACAGAATAGAGGTAGACCAAGCAACTGGACTTAAGCTTAACGGTTTGGCGTGGCCCTCTGGAGACGGTGCTGCAGGTCAGGTCATAAGAACAAACGGTAGCGGCAGTCTTTCTTTTGTGGACCAATCGGGAGGTCAGGAAGGTTGGCATGGCTCAACCACAAGAATTAAGCTGTTGCCTAGAGACTTTGTTCCTAGCGATGGCGGTAGGCCAGCTATGATAGATGACACCAACATTGGTATTGATAAATTATTTTTAGAATCCTTCCATGACCTACCTCTCTACGCTACTGTTGCAATACCTACGGGGTACAAAGCAACTCACGTTATGGTACACGGAGACACCAACAACCTGGATGCGGTTGAGGTTTGGGAGTTCCAAATCAATTCTGCAACTGGTGTAAGCAAAGGAACGGGCAACGTCCAAACAGAAATAAACATAACAGACGTCACTAGCTCCGCAACTAATTATTTACTTCTACAGGTTGCCAATGGTGTGGGCAATGAGATTCACGGTGGTTACGTAACAATAGCAGCAGTATAACATGGCATTAACTACAAGAAGGCACGAGCCTATACACAATAAGACTGGCAATGACTTGGCGCGAATCAAAGCAAACTTTGATAACGGCAAGCACCTTGAGGTTCTGGAATTTGAAGCAGAGGCTGCGATTATTTATCAGATACAAAAGATGCAGGACGAGTTGGATTATCTGAGAACCGAGATTGCATCGAACAAAGCTAAGACAGGGATTACATCTAGTCAGGCAAGCGCCATCACCGCCAACACATCTAAGACGGGGATAACGACAGCACAAGCCAATGCTATCACAGCGAACACAGCTAAGACTAGTATGGTAATTGGGACTAGGGGGACCAACGCCATGGCAGGAAACACAAAGTTGGTTGGCATCGGAGCCAACACTACGCTGTCGTTTGGAGATTTGACTCAGGCTTCCAGAGGTGGACCCTTTCAGATAACGCTGACTGCAACCAATGGCTCGAACTCAAAGTCAATTACCCTGACTCTTACGTAATCACTATATTCGCAGCATGAGCCGCATCAAAAATCTTCTTAAGAAGCATGGTCTCTCTGGTGTAAACAAAGCCAAGAGAACTCCCAAGCACCCTAAGAAGTCTCATGTGGTTTTGGCTAAGGTTGGTGATAAGGTTAGACTCATTCGTTTTGGAGAGCAAGGAGCCAAGACAAATCAAAACCCCAAACAACGGAAGGCCTTTAAGTCCCGTCACGCAAAGAACATTGCCAAAGGCAAGATGAGTGCGGCATGGTGGGCAAACAAAGTAAAATGGTAATTCAATAAAATAGCATGAAAGATTTAAGCACAGCACTGCAGGACGCTGGGTTCGCAATGTCGGACACTCCTCCTACACAAGAAACACCCCAACAAGATGTTCAGCAAACTGAAGCTCCAGTTGAACAAGCTGCTCCTCCTGTTGAGGAACCTGTTTCTCAACCTGAAAGTAAACCTGTTAACGAGCCTAAGCTGGTGGATGCTCCGCCAGTCCAACAGACTCAGGAGGCATCTCCTCCGCAAGAACAGGTAACTCAAGATAATGAATTCTCTCAAGAAGAGCTAGATTCTGAAGTCCTTAGATACATGAGCGAAAAGCTCGGGTCTGAGTTCGACAGTTTTGAGTCTGTGAAAGAGAGGTTCACCACAGCCCCGACTGAAATTGACGAGCGGGTAGCTGCGATTAACGACTTCGTTCGAGAGACGGGTCGGAGTCCAGAAGATTGGTATACGTACCAGCGGTTGAATACATCTGAAATGGATGATATGTCTGCTGTTCGTAACAACATGAAGATGCAGCATAGCAACCTCAACTCTGAGGAAATCGATATGCTCATCTCCAACAAGTATCGACTGGACCCTGATACCAATACTGAACAAGACGTTAAGATGTCGCAGCTCCAGCTCAAGATGGATGCGGAGCAGGCACGTCGTTCTATCGAAGATGTCCGTACCAAGTACGAGGCACCCGAGGTAAACAACGAAATGCCAGAATCCTTCATCAATGATGAATGGGTCTCTACGATGAAGCGCGAGGTTGAAGACCTTGATGGGTTAGTCTTCGGACTTCCTAGCGGTCAGCAGTTCACGTATGGTCTTGACAATAAGTACAAGTCCAGTCTCATTGAAAAGAATACTAAGCTCGACCAATACTTTGATGACTACATCACGGCTGGCGGGGACTGGAACTTTGATAAGTTGAGTTCTCACCGAGCCTTGATTGACAACATCGACGAAATTGTGTCTTCTGTTTACAGGCAAGGCATGAGCGATGGACAGCGAAAAGTTGTTCAAAGCGCTGGCAATGTATCTACGGATACGGCCCCTCAGCAGAGCATGGAACAGTCGACGTCAGCAAAGCTGGAAGACCAGTTAAGAGATGCGTTTAACGCTAATGGCGGGATGACTTTCAAAATCTAACGCCTAAAAAAAACTATTATGGCAATTAACGTAACAGGAGGAACAGAGCAGCCCGTTGTCGGTGGTGCATCTATTGACTCCATCAAGGCGGCGGTCAAAGACCCCGCAAAATACACGTCTCTCGGAGACTTTATCGACGAAGTCAACGCACCTGATATCAGGGCTGCGCTCGTCAAAACATACGGTGACCAAGGAATCACAGGATTCCTTAAGATGGTCGGTGCCGTAAACAACGCAGGCTCAGCCGACAAGGTTGAGTGGTACGAAGAAGGTAGACTGCACCAGCGTCAAGAGATTACTACTGATGGTACTGGTGGCGCTAGCACTGCAGACACTTTCGCTGCTGTGGCAAAGTCAGGAACTCCATTGTTGCTTCGTCCAAACGACGTCGTACTCTGGGAGGGTAAGACCTTGTTGGCCGTTACTGGCATTGACTCCAGCGGAAACATCACGTTCCACTCTTTGGGTGCAACCATTGAGACTGCAGCAACTGCGTCTACGGACTACGTTTTGCCAATCGTAGGTAACATGTTTGGACAGGGTACTGACCAGCAGGAGAAGTTCTTGCAGTCAAACGTTGTCAAGAGAGAGAACCCATACACAATCACCAAGGAGATTTACAAGGTGACTGGTTCTCAAGCTACCAACGTTGGCTACATCGACCTCGGTGGCGGTGACTACAGATGGTACATCAAGTCTGAGATGGATACGCGCCAGCGTTTCTTGGACAAGAGAGAGATGATGCTGATGCTCGGAGAAGTTGTTGCAAACACAACTGACGTTACTGATGCAGCTTTTGGTGGTGGCTCTGAGGGATACCTCACTGCTATCAAGAACAGAGGTTTGGTGACGGATGACGTCGTGGGTGAAAACGCTGGTTTTGGAGATATTGACGCAGTCATCAGAGAGCTTGACAAGCAGGGTGCTCCCGCTGAGTACGCTATGTACGTCAACACTGACCAAAGCTTGGCTATCGACGACATGCTTGCAGGAGGAATTGGAACCAACGTTGGCGGCTTGGCCGCATCTTACGGTGCTTTCAACAACTCAGCAGACATGGCTGTCAACCTCGGCTTTAAGACGTTCTCTCGCGGAGGTTACTCATTCCACAAGCACGACTGGAAGTTGCTGAACGACCCAACTCTCTTGGGTAACGCAAATGCAGCTACAAATCTTGCTGCTGGTGTCATGATTCCTTTGACTACTGTCGTTGACACGAAGTCAGGTGAGCGTGCTCCTGCGCTGGAGATGAACTACAAGGCTTCTAACGGCTACAGCCGTGAGATGGAGCACTGGGTAACTGGCGGTGGTGTCCTCGGATTCAGCAATGGAACTAAGGACGTCGCTCAGTTTAACTACCGTTCTGAGTGCAACCTTGTCACTCGCGCTGCAAACCAGCACGTTTTGATTAAGGGAGTTAATTCTTAATCAATAGTCTGTATTGAAAGGAGGGGCTTCGGCCCCT
>PDMW01000105.1_pt1 | contig 11196 bp, 4 predicted proteins | sample 1515511 | NCBI WGS metagenome assembly PDMW01 (sample SAMN07343023, study PRJNA328102) | Marine metagenome, whole genome shotgun sequencing project. | biome: marine; feature: bay; material: water; isolation source: viruses from water sample < 0.22 micron filtered, nuclease treated, low... ... | reverse complement strand
GGAATGGACATTCCTGGCCCACCTCTTCCTGTAACAGATGTAATATTACCTTGAGTATCTTTACTAAATTCTGGAGAATAACCCTTGCTTAAAGAATCTCTAGCATGTCGGTTCATCGCTCCTTTGACAAAACCAAAAACATCGTAGGGGACGTTTTGTACGGGAGCATAGTTAATAGATCCTTGAACATCTGAATAGCCCGTGGTTCCTGCTGTATGTCCTGCCATAGCATTAGCCATGTCTGCGATACTATCGTCTAGACCCATGTCACCTGAGCTGGGGCCACCTGTACCGGCTGCCGCATCCTCAGAGTGTTCACTAACTTCTGAAGCTTCGTCACTGTCATCATCTGCGAAGAAACTAGGAATACCCATAGGTCCAGCTTTTCCTGATCCACCCATAAGTTGTAGTATCCCACCTTCTTGAGGCGTAATATACGCAAGCATATGAGGTTGTCCTTTTATCTCGACATTTCTTGGAGGTACGGCACCGCCGTCAGCCATAGTAGCTGTAGGTATCATTCCTGAAACTATGTCATTAGGAAATAGTGAAGCATATTGAGCTCTATTGGTAGGCGCGGAGGCGGTGGAGGAGATACCGCCTCCCGCGGGAGCGGCGTTCAATCCGCTCAAAAATGGCTGACTTGAGGCTACTTGGGTGGTGGGAGTACCCATTTGTATACTCGGTTCAACCGAACTCTGATCTCCAATAGTTTCGTCTTGTGTAGGATCATACTCTTCTGTTTCAATAGCTCTGATAGCAGAAGGAGCTCCTCTAATAATAGTTTGTCTACCACCTGTTACAAAGAAACCAGCTTCTGTAAATAATTGTCCTAGTCTTTTTGAAAGCTTTAATTTTTCAGGCTCTGTTTTTGCTTTTTTAAGAAGAGTAGCTAAAAGTTTAGGGTTTCCCATAACTTCTGTCATAACATCAGTCTTCATACTAGCTGGTATATCTTGGAAAATTCTTCTCAAAGCTTTAGAACCAGCACCAGCTGCAACTAACTGACCCGCTCCTGTTTGCCCTGGAATTAATCCTTGCATCCTAGTACCAAGAGCAGAACCAGTAACCCTTAAATAAAAATCTATAATAGGTCCTGCTTGTTCAATCGTGTCTAGAGTGCCCGCAACCTCGGAAGCTTCTAGCTTAATCATCTCTGTTAAAAGTCTTTTTAAGCTACCTGATTCGGCGGTATTAATAACATCGTTTCTTAACATGTGATCCATTATAGATGTATCACCTAACGCTTTAGGTATCTTTGTATATAATGTTTGATACACTTCTCGTGGACTAAAACTTTCACTAGTCTTACCACCTTTAGTCAAAGCCCATTCTAACACACTAGATTTTAATCCCGCTAAAGCTTCTGGATTACCTCGAGCAGGCTTAACTAAAGAGTTTAAAGCTTTAATTGGATATTTATCATTAAAAGCGGCGGAAACTGCAGCAGTTGGATTATCTTGTTTGGTCAAATTTCTATATGTAATTTGATTTTTAATGTTTTTTTGTATGTTTTTATCTTTAGTTACCCAACCACTCAAAAGATTATTAGCGGTTGTAGTATCTTCTAAATCTGCTTTTAAGTTAGGAAAAGTTTCTAAAAGTTCTTCATTCTTTGCCATCCAAGCTTGTAATTTCTTTTGATTTAAAACAACTTGACCATCGGGCATTTCTGTAAAAGCTTCTGATCTAGCGTTTCTTAAAATAGAATCTATTGTTCCGTTGATCGTGGATATTGTTTCGTCAGCTCCTTCGATACCCTGCTCTTTAGCAAAGTTACCAATGTCTTCTATTTGTTTAATTCGTATGTAACTTACGTCAGCATCTGAGGTCATTAAATTTTTGTGCAACAATTCTGGAGATTGTCTTTGTGCTCCTGTCTTAGACTTGGCTAATACATTACCCGCAAACGCTCTTGTATAGACATCGTTTAAAGCTTTAGAATAACTTCTTGCGGTATCAAAAGCAGCGTTTAAACCTTCAGGAGCTCCGTTTAAATCGTCCAATAAAGATTCTGCAAATCCGTAAGCCACTCTAGCTTTACTTGCTTCACCACTTGCCATCAAGGCTTTACCTTTAGAAAGAGCTAAAGACCTCATGTCTCTTATTTCATTTACCGTTAAAGGTTTTAACTCATCTTCTACGCCACTTACCGTGGTGGAGGTTTGTTCTATTTTTCTCTGTCGATAAGTGTTTACCAACTCCATAGCATCTTTGTGTCGAGCTTTTTGATTGTTAAAAAGTACAGTTCGATTTCTTCTAGCCTCTTGAGTTTGACCTTTTCTAAATACATCGTTTAAATTTTCAGGAGGCTTAGATCTAATTCTTTCTAAAAGAGTTGTTAATTGTCCAGCATCTAATTCTTCTAATTCTCCAAACCCTAAATCTTTTCGGGCTACATCAACTTCGTTCAAAACTAAATTATCTGTTCGTCTTGGTTGAACACCTTTTGCTTTAATAGCTTCAATAACTTTATCAAATTCTGCAACACGGTTAGAAGTAGCTCCTGGAGTAACATCCTCTAATCCAAGTTCTATTCTTTTTCTACTTACAAAATTATTAAAAGGGCCTAAATCTTTTAAAAACTCTGCCTTAGCCTCTGGAGTATTTGGTAAAGCACCTTCCAAATAATTTATAAAATTAGGTGTATCGCTAGGATTACCTTGACTATTTACAAAAGATGTAATTTCTAGATTACCTATATCCCTATAAAGTCTTTTTTCTTCGTCTCTGGCTTTGTTTAATTGAGTTCCAGCTAAATCAAAGATAGAAGCACTTAACTCTCTGTTGCCTTTAGGGTTTTCACCTTTTAGTCTAGATCTAGCTTCTAAAAGTCTGTCAGTGCTATTAGCTAATTTTTGTGTAAGATATTGATTAAAACGACCTTCTTGTATTTTAGCGGCGGCCTTTATCAAAGATGGATCACCTGTCTTACTCAAAGAAAAAATAACTTTTCGTATAGCTTGATTAGCTGCTTTATTTTTTTCTCTGGATTGTTTTGCTAATCCTTCTGTAGATTGAGCTATAGAGTTTTCTATTGCCATCAAAGTAGTATTACCTGTTTTTTGAGCAGCTGTAAGATCTAAATCACCAACAAGGTCTACTACTTCTTTAGAGTTCAAAGCGTCTATCAAAGCGTCTACATCATCGCCTTGTGTTTCTAATATTTCTAAAATACGTCTTGCACCCGATAATTGTCTGTTTTCTCCAAATCCTCGAGCAGCTGATTGAAATCCTTCTTTAAAATAATTTTTGTAGCCACCGGCTTCTTTTATAGTAGATCTTACTTCTGGAATATATTTTAAAAGTTGTGTAAAACCAATTTGAGGTAAAATACCACCGGCTATCTCAGAAACAAAACGAGTACCTGCTCCACCTGGATCCGCTGTCTCCGCTAAGTAAGCCCCTGAGCCTGCTCCTGCCACACTTGTTAATTCTGCGGCCGCCATGGTTTTAGGTCTTTTTCTAAATTCTGTTCCAATCTTACCTAAAAGTTGTTCCGAAGCTCTTGCAAAACGTGCCGTTTTAGGTCCTTTTCCTGTTTTTAAAAATTTATCTACAATTTTTCCGCTAACCTCTGGGAAACCTTCTAAATAACTTTTTTTAGTATCTTTTAAAATCATGCTACCTAAGTTGTCTAGATAGGTTGAAGCACCCATGCTTATTGTTTTAGGGACCATAAAAGGCATCGGTAACCAAGCTAATCCGCCACCTACTGTTTTTCCTGATTCGTAGGCCGCGGACTGTGAAGGTGTGACCGATTTTTCGTCACCTAAAAGTAAATCAGAAAATTCATCGCCAACGCGAAAACCACCAAAGGCACCGATAGCTCCTGTTATAACAGGAACACCGTATTTAACACCTATGGCTAAAGGATTCACAGGAGGTATAGGGGCTGTTAATTTTGCTCCTAACTTAAATCCTGCAAGAGTACTTGCAGCACTAGGAGCCATTTTTGTTAACTCTCTTGTTAAACCTTCAAAAAAACCTGCGTCTTTTAAGTTAGTAAATTGGTCTAAGATATCTCTGTCGGTCATAGCTCGATCGGCTGGATCTAAATCTTTTGTCTCTGGAGAAAAATTAAACAGAGGCGCAGTACCGTCTTTTAGTTGTTTGTAATTAAATACGTTAGGAAAGTCTAAAGACAGCTCTTCTGCTACGTTCTCAGCTATAGCACTTTCAGCTTTATCAGCTCCATACGTTTTGGTAAGAAACTCTGTTTCTCCTTTTTCAAAAGAAAAAACAGGAACCGTGGTAAAGGTGCCTTCACCGGTGGGTATATCTATAACTTCGTTGGTTTCTTCTGCCATTAGTTGTTTACCTTACGCCGATTAAATATGTTTTTAAGAACTTTATTAGCGTCATTACCACCAGATTTAGCAAAGGCTCGGTCATACCCGTTAATTGCAATATTATAATTATCTACTAAGTTATCAATTAGATTAATTGTTTCTCTAGCTTTAGTGACTTGAGTATCTTTATAATCTCTTGGGTTCTCTAAAATATTATTTATTCTATCTCTAGCCGCTAACATTGTTCTTGTAGTTTGTTTCAGTTGCGCCAAAGCATTTGCATCGGTAGTTCCTCCAGAAGGTCTCATAATATCTTGACGAATTAAAGCTACTGTCTCTTTATCAAGTCTATCATTTGAGATAGCCCCTCTTAAAAAGCCTTCTGTCTGATTAGCAAGGGCTGTTAACATTTTTCTTCCTGTAGAGGTTTCTGCGAAAACATCTCCTTGGCCAAAACCAAATTCTGATAATTGACCTGCGGCCCACCTCAAACCCATGTTTATAGTAGATCTAACGCCAGTCGCTTGTGATAAATCAACATCTTTATCGACTATCTTATTAAGGGCCTCCTCCCCTTTCTCATCTGAAACAGGAGAATATTTCTCTATTTCTTTTTTAGATAGTCCTAATTTACTTAAAGGGATGTTCGGTATGCTCAAGCCTTTTTCTAATCGGCTCTTCAATACGTCCTGCATGTAAGGCGGTAAGGCTCTTTCAGTTGTAACACCTCTTACATCCGTTTCTGTTCTAATATACTCTTGTATAGTTTGCTCAAGAACATTGTCTGCACCACCGGCTGCATAAGCCTCGTATCTTTCAGGATCAGCCATGATGTTCATAACACGTCCTCTGACACCTGTGCCAAAGATTTCTAACTGAGATTTGTGCTTTTTAAGCGCAATTTCTTTGTCTTTTAGTTGTTGATTAGCAACATTGTTAGATCGAGTTATCTGGTTCATCTCACTCTTTATCTCGTTAGATTGTTGCCTGTACTCAACAAGTTTTTTCAACTCTTTGTTTTTAAATTTTAAAACATCGGCTCTATTTTCAGCTATGCTTTCAGCAGAAAACTTTTTAATTTCTGTTTCGGCGATCTTTACTTCGTTAAGTTCTCTTTCAATCAAAGCAATCTTTTGCTGATCTCTATCACCAGCTGCTTTGTCTAACTCAAACTTACGCAGACCCTCAAGAGTTTTTCTAGCTTCCGTAACTTTATCTAAGTCTAACTCGGATATAGCCTGTTGGTTCTCGGCTCTTCTTTGCGCAACCAAATTGCTTTCTCTTACTTTGTCAAACTCTAGTCTTTTATTTTTTTGATCTATATTATTTTGATTAATTAACTTATCTGTATTGTTTTTTTCAGTAGAAATTAATTGTTTTGTAGCATTATCTTTATCTGTAATCTTTTCGTTAGACTTAATATCTGCAACTTTTCTTTCCATAGATGCAATGTTGTTGATATCAGCTACATCTTTTCTACCTGTTATTTCAGTATTAATAGCTTCCAAATTGTTTTCATGTTTCACACCTATTTGATTAAGCTCTTGCTCACCTTTTAATTTTTGTAAAAGGTCTTCATAGGTAGCTCTTGCAGATATAGATTCTAAGTCTTGTTTACCTTTTAAGGTCTGAAGGTACCCTTCTAATTGTGTTTTTTGATTTGCTAAAGCGGTCTTATGAGCTCTTTCACTTATCCCTTCTTGTTTTTTAAAATTAAGAGTTTTTAGTGTTCTTGCATTTTCTTGTGCTTCTTTTAAAGAAGTCACTCTTTCTGTACCAACCTGCTTAAGTCTAGCTGTCTCTAAACCTAAAGCTCCTGTTAAAGCAGCTGTTTTCGAGGCTTGATCTGCCGCTGCAGCTTCTTTTCTTGAAGCCGCTGTTCTAGCAGAAATAGTTGGTAGTAATTTTGTCTGTTGTGTAGCCATAGCCAATCGCTCGGCAGCACTCATACCTTCTTTTTCTCCTTGCATAGGAGCGGAAAAAGCCAAAGCAGTGTTAGCTATGTCAAACAAAATATCTGATTGAAGCGCGTTTTTCCTGTCTTCGGCAGACTGTGTAGGCATAAACTTTTGAAAGGCCGGTAAAAGAGCTTCCGCAGTCTCGCCAACTTTTTGTTGATAATCCGTCATGGGTGCAACTGTTTTAACGCCACCCGCTTGCATATACTGAACAGGACCGCCCTTCATAAACACAGGAACTGGATCTTCGTCACCTCGGCGGCGTACCTCGCCGCCTAAGTTAAAATTTACGGGTGGCTCGTTACCAACCCCCATATTCCCGTTAGCTGCCATTGTCATAATGCCTTGCCCCATGTCACCTTCGACAGGAGTGTTCATCTGCTCTTGGGCCATTGGTCCTATGCCTTGATCAACTAATGCTAGTTCAACTACTGGAGTAACCAAAGCCAAAACACTTTCTGGTGTCTGACCCGCGTCCTCTGGTCCAACTATGCTTGCTAAATCGGTTCGTCTCTCTTCTGCGCTTTTGTTATCGCCTGAGACACTGTTCATCATCTCTTCAAAACTGCCGGCTTGCTCTGGATCAGAATATCCTGCGGCTGAAGCACCTTCCACCATACTGGCGACTGTATTAGGGTCCATCATATTAGCACCCTCTTGAGCCATCATCTCTGGAGAGGGAGCTCCCATTGCAGGAGCTGTGGCCATAATGCCTTGTGCAGCTTCCGGCATCATCATCGGATCACCGCCCATGGCCATATAACCCATGTTATTTCTAACCCCTTCAGGTAAATTAGGTAAACCCATGCTACCTGCTGGTATAGGCTTTAGCCCAGCGGCTCCGCCGTTTCGGAACATTTGACGTCCCATTACACTTCTATTCATTATCCAAATAACCCCGCTTTAGCTGCACCCGCACCTGCTGACAATCCAGCAATACCTAAACCTAGATATTGTTGAAAAGGTGACACACTAGGTGAAGTAGATTGTGTTATAGTTTGTTGTGTCGTAGGCGTCTTACTGTAAATGTCTGATAAAAACCCTAGTCTTTGATACGGCTCATACATCTGTGATAAATCACTTTGTCGTTTAGCTTCTAACTCTGCTTGATCTTGAGATTGAAGGAGTTGTCCTATTTTGTAAGCCCCCTCTACATCACGCTGCCCTAGTCCTTGAACAGTTTCTCCTAAAGCCGCTTGCCTTAATCCTAACTGACCTTGCTCTCCGGCAAGGGCCGCTATGCCTTGTCCAAGTTGTGTTTGTCTCCCCAAACCTCTTTCTGCAGCCGCTTGAGCTTGCATAAAGTTTTGAGCTTGAGCCTGTGCTAACGCCGAAGCTCTGTTCCGATCTATTTCAGAAGAGGCTATCTGGGACCGTGAGCCGCCGAACGCGCCTTGACCAACTGCACCCGCTCTGGTTCCTTGAAGTTGCATATCATAAGCTCTGTTTATCTCGTCAGAAACGGCTTGTTGATAAGGGTTCATATAATTACTTATCATATCACCTGTTACAGGACCCGCTCCAGCTCTCAAAGCTGATTCAACTCCGCCCAGTGTTTGACCTGCTGTGCCAAGAGTTTGACCTCCGGTCGTGAGATACGGCATAAAAGCGCCTAGTCCTGCTTCCGCTTGTTTAGCAGCCGCTGTCTGAAGGCCCGTGAGCCCCGCTACTTGTTGCGTTGGAACTGTTATACCTTGATCTGCTAATTGTTTTGCAGATTCTAATAGTCCAATTCTATAGGCTTCTATTTCAGGATTTTCACCAACCTGCTGTATGACGGTTTCTGTTGCCATTATGCCATCGCCTTTCCACGTTGTTCTAGATTACGCATGACACCATACATATTACTTATACCTTTGTTCATGTCACCACCACCTAAACCTTTAACGGCGTCAGTAGTCATTACAAATTCTCCGGGCATAAGCATGGCTCTTACGCTATCTTTATTTGGGATACCTTCATCAGGCATAATACCACCTACTCGTCTTGGAAATATTTCGCCACCCTCAGCTACTGTTTGAAAAGGTGTTTGAGAAAAGGCATAGGGGTTATATTCAAAACCGTAACTTGTAGGAGATGTTGTAGTACCAGCAGATCCTTGTACCGCTACGTCTCTTACGTTATATGCTTCAGGATTTTCTCTGTATACATCTAAGCCTGTCCTAGCTGCTTCCTGTTCTTCCTCTTCACGTACATCAAACATACCACCAGCTGTTCCAGCTGCCGTGGCTAATGCTAGGCTTGGTCCAAATCTTCTTAAAAAGCTTGGACTTTCTTTTTTTGCTATTTCTTTTGCAACTTCTATTTGAGTTTTAGTGGCTTCTAAAGGGTTAATACCTTGTTCAGTAAGCACTTCTGTAAAAGTCTTATTAGACGGCATAATAAACTCGCCTGCTTCACTAAAAGATTCAGGCATATTAAAACCCAATTTATTTGCAATAGTTGGTTGTCCTGTTCCTACCTTCATGTTGGAAGGAATAACTGTTTGATCTCCAAGGTCTAATCCCGCAGTTTGATTTATATTTAGTTTACTAGAGGGACTTGCACTAGGTGTAAAAACATCTGAAGTAAAAGTATCTCTAGGCATAAATTTACCATCAGGCCCAACAACTTGTTTACTAGTGCTTAGGTCGCTTGCACTAATAACTTTATCGTTGGCTAAGGTATTGGTAGAAACATTTGTTTCTTCACTAAATAAATCTCTAATACTAGGTTGTGTTGAGCTTGTTAAAGGCTCAAAGCTGCCTTGAGTGAAAGCATTTTGTACATTAGTAGTACCCATATTAACATCAGCAGCTATATTATCCATAAATCCTGCAGTACCTGTTTTGGGGCCAGAAAATCCTGCCGCTACAGCTCCGGTAGCTCCGCCCACTAGCGCAGACTTAAAGGCATCTTTTACACTACCGCCTTGAACTAAAGTGGTAATACCTGCACCAAGTGCACCGGACATAACAGTACCTAATCCTGGGGCAAAGTAATTAAGCGCCATAGGTATTATAATAGGAGCAGCCTTCTTTAGGGCTTTACCAACACCTTTAGCAACCTTGCTTATTGATTTAAATATCTTTTTGAAGAAAAACTCTGGTAATCCTGTAGTTGGGTTTACGCTGTTCTTAACTTCTCCCACAACATATCTCTCAGGATCTTCTACCCCTAGTTCTCTTAGATGATTAAATATACTTTCTTTTAATTCTGGGTTCTTCTCAATCAAGGCTCGTGGGACGATGAGCTCGCCTGTTTCAACGTGAGCTACTGTATCATCCCCATAACGGCCAAAGTTAGCCATCTTCTTGCCAACATCTGAGAACTGCGCAATACCATTAGTACCAAACTGCTCTTGGAGCTCTTCAGTCTCTAATAACTCAATTTGCTCGTCAGTCATCACAAAATCTGCAATTCCGCCAGCTGGTATCTCTTCTGTTTTTAAATTTGCAGTCATGCCTAATACCCTACCATGAAAGTTTTACTTGTTCAATACTATATCTGTGCTAACGCACTTGTTGTCACTCTTGTCTTCGATAGTTCTTGTATACTTGCCACAACATGTAATCTATTGGCGGTTGCAGCCGTTACTTTTAAAATTTCTGCACTTTCTAAAATTAAATCTCTTGTTAACAATTCTACTGTACCATTTGCACCTACCGCTTTTACTTTAAATAAACTAAAAACATCACTACCACTTGTAATGGTCACAGTTATAGTATCGGCATTACCAGAATCTTCTGACACTAGTATTGAACTAATAATAGAAGCATTGAAATCTGCTCCACTAGGTGCAGTGTATAAAACAGTAGCATTAGTCGTTGTTAAATCAACTTTTGCGTTTGTTAAACCCTGTATGTATTGAGGAATACTGGTTATTAACATTATCGTCTACCATCCTCTCGTATATCAACTCTTGGTGTACCCAACTTATATTTTGTACCCAGTGCTGTAGAATCTATTCTCAAAGCAAAAGACCTACCTCGTAATCTATAATCTAACTTTTCTGTAAACTGCTCTATTGGACTTGTAGAAGATCTTTGTGTAGTCCCTTCTGTTGTCTCATTAAAGTTTGACCCTGGAAAGTTCTTGGCTTTCATTGTAAATGATACGGCTGGGTTCACACTAGTTGATCCATCAAAAGTTATATCGGGTATAACTCGTTTTAAGAAAACGAATTTATCTCCATCACCTATATCTATCGGTGCAGATTCAATAAAGGATGTCATAGCAGATCCATCATCATCGTAACCCACTTCTTGGTTATATAAATATTGTCCACCAGTTGCCATTGGTAATGTTCTTATTCCTCTGTCAAGCCATGCTTGACGAGCTAGTGTTCCATAATACCAAACCTTTTCTTGATAGTTATAAGCAACATACGAATCTATTTCTGTAGTAGACTTACTTGGATAGAACCATAATATTTCACTAAACTCTGAATTAACTCCTACATGAACCTTGTCTCGTTCTTCAAAGTTAAAATCTAAAAATACTTTATCTTTTACAGTACACGGCAACTGAACAGTTTGACCACCTGCATACACATAGAAAGTATCTACACCCATCCAGAACACGGCATCCTCAACAGCTATTGCAGAAAATGGACTCATAATTGTGATGTTCTTAGATAGTTCTTGCAAGCCAAATGTAAACGGAGGACCTATAAATTTCATGGCGTGTAATGTTTTATTAGTAAACACAAGTATCTGTTGCTTTGTTTCTACGGCTTGAACAAAAGTCGATCCACCACCAAGTCTTAAATCACCTGCTGTGTTTGTAGCAGTCGGAAACCAATCAATAGGATTTTCTTGTGATGAGAATCTAATGAGCAATGGATCTTGTACCCCACTACCTTTTTCCGTGGTACGGGTAGCTCCAAACCCATCACAACCAAAAGCAATCACATGTCTGTCTTGGTCAGATACAAGTATCTGTTTAGCCACTTGTGGAACACTGGT
>PDMW01013175.1_pt1 | contig 11204 bp, 8 predicted proteins | sample 1515511 | NCBI WGS metagenome assembly PDMW01 (sample SAMN07343023, study PRJNA328102) | Marine metagenome, whole genome shotgun sequencing project. | biome: marine; feature: bay; material: water; isolation source: viruses from water sample < 0.22 micron filtered, nuclease treated, low... ... | reverse complement strand
GCAGATTGCTCTTGAGATTGACTCCGAGATCCTTGGTGACCTTCTTAAGGGTGCCACCGCCGGCACACTTTACTGGTCCCGCACATCAGGAAACTTCGTCAACCGCCTAACAGGCGTCGTCACTGGCGTCGGCGACTTCACAGGTACAGTAAGCGAATGGTACGAGACGTACGAGACACTCATTGAGACAATCAATGACGTCTCCGCCGACATTCACCGCAAGACACTTCGTGGTGGCGCAAACTTCGTAGTTTGTGGCCCAGAAGCAGCAAACATTCTTGAGTTCACAGCAGGCTTCCGTGCAAGCGTTACAGCCGATGCAGACTCTGGAATGGTCGGTGCAATGAAGTCCGGCTCTCTCAGCAAGAAGTTTGACGTATACGTCACACACGCTTTCCCACGCAACGTAATTCTCGTTGGTCGTAAGGGCGGCAGCTTCCTTGAGAGCGGTTTTGTTTACGCTCCATACGTCCCACTCCAGGTCACACCAACTATCTTTGATCCAGACACATTCGTCCCACGCAAGGCCGTAATGACTCGTTATGGTAAGAAGATGGTTCGCCCCGACATGTACGGTCTAGTAATCATTACTGACTTTACATGATCTTAAAAAATTAGTTTAGTCTAATGTGAGAATTCCCCGCCTGTTTCATACAGTGCGGGGTTTTCTTTTTTTCCAAACTATTTATTTTAACCGGAGGACTAGATGAATGGCACTGCCTACACTAACACCACAGAGCACAACGAGTCAAGTAATTTTGCCCGAAACAGGAAGCGCAGGTTCAGTAGCCGCTAGCCTTCCATATTCCATATATTCTACTAATACATATTGGCAGACATATACTGATGCTGGCGTTGTTGATGACCCTGGAACAAATGCCGTAAATGCTTTCTTAAGCGGCGCAGCCGATCAGGTCGGTTATACATATAGAAAACTCGGCGGAGATGTCTTAGACATTGAACTTACCGCAAACCAAGTTTATGCTGCTTATGAAGAAGCAGTTTTAGAATATTCTTATCTTATTAATATTCACCAATCAAAGAACGTATTATCAAATGTTCTTGGCGGAACAACAGCTTCATTTAATGAAGATGGTATGATCCGAGAGCCAAAAGTTGAAGCAGCGGCAATTGTCACTGCTAACGCCAATATGAACTCTGAGACGAATCTTTCTTTGAAATATCCAAAGTTCGACTTTGCATACGCAAGAAGAGTAACTGATGGTATCTCATCTGAAGCAACCGTTGGAGGTTCTCAAACAGTTTATTCTGCTTCTTTCGCTGTCCAAACAGACCAGCAGGATTATGATCTTCAATCGCTAATCCTTGAAGCCGCCAATGACGTCGCTAACTCAGCTTACCCCTTTTATCAGAAGCTAGGCACAACAACGGATGCGTCCAAGCTTCTTATTAAGAAGGTTTATTTTAAAACCCCAAGGGCCATGTGGAACTTCTATGGTTATCACGGTGGACTTAATGTTGCTGGAAACTTAAGCACATACGGACAGTATGCTGATGATTCAACATTCCAGGTTGTCCCAGTGTGGCAACACAAAGCACAGGCTGTAGCTTATGAGGATAGTGTAAACACAAGAACATCACAGTTCTCTTACGAGCTAAGAAACAACAGGCTTAGAATCTTTCCAGTTCCACAGTCCGATTATCCAGAAAAGATGTGGGTTGAGTTTGTAACACCAGGAGATACCTGGACAGAGGATAGCAACTCGAAGGCAGGCATCACAGGTATTAACAACCTAAACACAATGCCTTTACAAAACATCCCATTCCTCAACATCAACTCCATCGGTAAGCAATGGATAAGAAAGTTTGCTTTATCAATGAGCAAAGAAATGCTAGGATTGATAAGAAGCAAGTTTAGCTCAATACCAATCCCCGGTAACGAGATATCACTAAACGGAGATGCATTAATATCCCAGGCAAAAGAAGAGCAGCAGGCTCTTAGAGAGGAGCTAAAGACAACACTTGATGAGTTGACATACAGCAAGCTAATGGAAGGCGACGTTGAGATGGTAAAGAACTCAAGTGAAGTTATGTCTGAAGTCCCACTAGAGATCTACGTTGGGTAAATGAATGTCAGACGATAACAAATGGGAACAACCCGCCGCTCCTCCCCCTCCCCTTTTTACAGGGAAGAAGGAAAGAGATTTAGTAAAGCAAGTCAACGATGAGCTTATTGAAAGAGTCATTGGCCAGACAGTTTTATATTATCCAATTGACGTAGACAAGTCTGACTTCCACTCTTTATATGGAGAGGCAATAGAAAAGTCTTTCTTACCACCAGTGAGAGTTCATGCATTGATTAACTATCAAGAGACTGATGTAAACAACGATGGCTTCGGCTATGACAAGATGCATCAAATAGAAATCTTCTTTCACAGAAGAAGGCTTGTAGAAGATCAGAATCTTTTTGTTCGTGTCGGCGACTTTGTTCAATACGATAGAAAGTTGTATGAGATTGTAAAAACAAGCATGCCCAAATACTTGTTTGGACAAGACGACCAAAAGTTTGAGATTGTAGCAACTTGCCGAAGAGCAAGAGAAGGAGTGTTCGATGCCAAGTGATGACACAAAACTTAATGAGCCAAAATACGCTCCCTCTAATTTAGAAACAATTGATCGTGCTTTGTACGACTTTGTAAACAAGGAGTTAGATCTCCATTGCACAACGAACAAAGGATGGAAAAAAACACCCGTCTTATGGACAGCCCCAGAAAGATCTTTTCAGATTAAAAACAATAAAGACTTAAGAGACTCCTCCGGCGCACTTATCTTTCCTTTAATTACGGTAGAAAGAACTGGCGTCACCAAAGACCCCTCAAAAAAAGGAACAGCCTGGGGCAACATCCCACCAGTAAATGACTTTAAAAAAGGCTCTATAACAATTGGTAGAAGAGTAAAGCAGGATAAAACAGCGAATTATGCAAATGCAGACTCTAACAAAAGAGTTGGACAGTTAAACTTTCGCACAAGAAAAAGAAACGAAAAAATTGTATATGAAACAGTTACAATACCAATGCCGGTATATATAACCTGCACTTATAACATTTCAATCAAAACCGAATACCAACAACAGATGAACGAACTAGTACAGCCGTTCATATCAACTCCCGGCGGAATAAACTATTTTGTCATGGATAGTGAAAACAACAGATACGAAGGCTTCATCAACCAAGATTTCTCTCAGGAAAACTCTGTTTCATCACTAGACGAAGGTGAAAGATATTATATAACAAATATAAAGATAGATGTTCTTGGTCATGTCGTTGGAGATGGACCAAATCAAGAAACACCGAAGGTCGTTGTAAGAGAATCCGCAGTAGAAGTTAAGATACAAAGAGAGAGAGTGATGCTTGGAGATATAAATCCTTTTAACGACGACGAAAAATATCGTCCATAAAAACATCTTTTAGGGAAACAACATACTATTTATTAGAGAAAAATATTATGTTTTTAACATCTTTGGCTTATCATAGTAAGATGTTATATTAAGGAGAGATGGCACATGTCTGCAAGTAAATTTAAGTTCGTATCACCAGGGATCTTCATTAATGAGATCGACAACTCTGAGAGGCCAAGGCTCCCCGGAGCAGTAGGTCCAGTAATCATTGGACGTTCTGAAAAGGGACCAGGAATGCGACCAGTAAAGGTCGAGTCTTTTTCAGACTTTTTAGAAGTTTTTGGAGCACCCATAGCAGGTGGCTCCGCAGATGACGTTTCCAGAAACGGAAACTACACAGCACCAACCTACGCAGCATTCGCAGCACAGGCATATTTGAGAAACTCAAATCCAATCACATTCGTAAGATTGCTTGGAGAGCAGCACACAAGCGCAAGCGGCGTCCTCGCAGGTTGGACTACAGGAGTTCCAGCCGCACCTGTCGGCGGAACTGACAACGGCGGCGCATACGGTATCTTCTTAATCAAGAAGAACACTGCGTACACAGACGGCACCTCCCGAGGCGCTCTCGCAGGAATCCTATACGTTACAGGCGACGCTTACAGAGTGGCTCCAGCCGGAGACAGCACTTCGAGTCAGTCCTTTCCCAACGGAAGATATGTTGGTGGCTCCAACATCACATCCATCGGTCAAGCAATCACGTCCTCTTCTGGAGGAAACTTTTCCCTTGTACTTAGAGAAGAAGATGGCGGCACCGGCTCAGTATCAAAAACCTTTACAGTCAACTTTGATAAGAGTTCTGGCAATTACATCAGAAAGGTTTTAAACACAAACCCAACCCTCACAAACTCAACAATCACCCCAGCAGCAGCAGTAGAACAGTATTGGCTTGGACCAACCTTCGAGAGAAACATCGAAGCCCTTGGGTTAGACACAGTTGCCGGAAACATGGCAGTAGCAATTGTTCCACTTCACGGAAATGGAGTTAACGCTGGTGATTTTAGCATGCCCGCAACTCCAGCCGCAACACCTTGGGTGTTCAGCCAGTTTGTAGGTGCAAACACCAACACCAGTTCAGCCATCGCCGCCGGCGCACTCGCTCTTCTTAACACTGCGGGATCCGAGTTGAGTGTAACAAAGCTTTTCAGAATGGAAGGACTTCACTCTGGATCGTGGGAAAGCAAGAACCTCAAGGTGTCTGTTCAGGATGTTAAGCAGTCAACAACAGATTATGAAAAATACGGAACCTTTAGCATTGTCGTTAGACAGTCTAGCGATTCTGATGCAAATCCAAAAATCATTGAAAGGTTTTCTGGACTTAACCTTAACCCAGACTCACCAGATTATATTGCAAGAAGAATCGGTGATATGAAATCTGAGTGGGACTACACAGAGAGAAGATACATCGAGCAAGGAAACTTTGTAAACAACTCATCATACTTTAGAGTTGAGGTTTCTGAGCAGGTAGCTTCTGGATTGGCATCTGGACTATTACCAATGGGCTTCTATGGACCAGTACAGTTTCACAATCTAAACCAGCCAGCCGCCGATACTGCCTCTGTCAGTGCCATATTAACCGCACCCGCTATTCCATCCGTCGGTTCTATCCTAAACCTAGCAAGTGTTTATGAGCTAGACGCTGGTGCCTCCTATGACATTGGCCCAACCACTCTTGATGTGCCGGTAATCACAATGCCATCACATCCTCTCCGCTCGTCAGCAGTGGACTCAAAGTTGAAAGATCCAACTGATGCTTACTTTGGCATTGAGGCGCACTACTCTGGCTCATCACGCCAAGCCGACGACTACGGAGATTTGTGCTTACCAATTCCAAATGGCAAGGATATTTCACACTCAACCACACAGTACAGCTTCTTGTTCACATTACAGGATCTTGAAGCGGGAACATCCGGCGCAGCATACACCGCAGGCTCATACGCAGGTGGCTCTTCTGTTGATGCAGCCGGCTCCACATTTGATGTCCTAGCGTCCGGCTATGACAGGTTCACAATGCCAGTCATCGGTGGCTTTGATGGAGTTGATGTCACAGAGCAAGACCCATTCAGAAACAGCCTTCTTTCAGGAAAGACAGAAATCAATCACTATGCATACAACTCTGTTCGCAGAGCAATTGACTCTGTATCTGATGAAGAGGTGGTAGAGTGCAACATCATCACAGCCCCAGGCTTAACCGACCCATCACTAACCTCTCACATGATTGATGTATGTGAGCGCCGAGGTGACGCACTAGCAATCGTTGACATTGAGAATGACTACATTCCAGTCCACGAGAGCAGTGACGCATCCGACGCATCATCAAGGAACCCAAGCGTTTCTAGCGCAGTTGCATCTCTTAAGACAAGAGGCATTAACTCAAGCTACGGTGCAGCATACTTCCCATTTGTCAAGGTTCGTGACGACGCTTCAGGCAAGGTTATTGATTGCCCAGCTTCCGTCGTAGCCCTCGGAACAATGGGTTCCAGTGCTCGCAAGACCGAGCTTTGGTTCGCACCAGCAGGCTTTACAAGAGGCGGTCTTTCCACCGGCTCCGCAGGCTTGCCAGTCACAGGCGTAAGGCTTCGACTCACCTCTAAGGAGAGAGACAAGCTTTACGAGCACAACATTAACCCAATCGCTTCTTTCCCAAGTGAGGGTATCGTAATCTTCGGACAGAAGACGCTACAGGCAACACCTTCTGCACTTGACAGAATCAATGTTCGCCGCTTGATGATCTTCTTAAAGAGAGAAGTCAGCAGAATGGCTGCAACCGTATTGTTTGACCAGAACGTCAAAACAACATGGGCAAGATTCTCTTCTAAGGTTGAGCCATTCTTGGCATCCGTAAGAACTCGATTTGGATTGTCCGAGTATCGTTTGGTATTGGACGAAACAACAACAACGGCAGAGTTGGTTGATAGAAACGTAATGTACGCCAAGATTCTTCTCAAGCCAGCAAGATCAATTGAATACATCGCAATTGACTTTGTAATCACAGATTCAGGGGCATCTTTCTCTGAATAGCGAACAAAAAATGGATTACATCCTATTTAATACTATACACATGGAGATATAAAGAAAATGGCATTTTGGCACGACGCAAGAAAATCTAAAGACCCAAAAAGACAGTATCGTTGGGTTTTAACAAACGATCATATCCCTTCTTATACATTGAAGTCTGTTTCAAAGCCAAGCTTCTCTGTTACACAGACTGAGCATCAGTTTTTGAATCACTCATACCATTACCCAGGACGCTTGCAGTGGAATACAGTCAGCATGACTTTAGTAGACCCAGTCGATCCAGATGCAGCGGCCACTATTATAAATGTCATCCGTGATTCAGGATATAGTCCAGCAATCAGCGAAAACGACAGAAACACCATGTCCAAGCAGCAGGCAACCATAGCCCTCGGTGAGATCAGAATTGAACAAATCGATGCAGAAGGAAACGCTGTTGAGACTTGGAGACTATGGAACCCATTCATTGTTGATGCAAAGTTTGGTGACTTAAGTTATGATGGTGACGACTTGACGCAGATTGAACTTGAGATAAGATATGACTATGCTTATCTTGAGACAGCAAACGAGAGCCAGCAGAACTCCTCAGAGTTCTTTAAGCCAGGCTCCTGATAAATAAATAAAAAACCTTAACACGCTCCTACAAGTATTATATACTGTAGGAGTGTTTTTATTTGCTCTAACAGCAAGAAGAAAGGATATGTATGAGGAACAACAAGGATAGGGTCGGCACCAAGGCGAAGCAAGCATCTTCACCGACTCCCGCATCTAAATCAAAAGAGTCAGGACTAGAGTTTCTAGACTTTGTATCTCCAACCACTTTTGTAACCTTGCCATCTCTTGGCAAGCTATACCCAGATACTCACCCATTACACATGCGTGAGACTGTAGAGATAAGGCAGATGACTGCCAAGCAAGAAGATATATTAACTTCCCAGTCTCTAATCAGAAAGGGAGTTGTCATAGATAGGTTTGTTCAATCACTATTGCTGGATGATGCAGTTAAGGTTGATGACCTACTTGTGGTTGATAAGAACGCTATAATGGTTGCAGCAAGGATTGACGGCTACGGAGCAGACTATAATGCAAAGGTTACTTGCCCATCCTGTACAGCTTCAGAAGAGCACGAGTTCGACCTAGAAGCCTGTCTAATGGCAGGTTTAGAGAGAACCCACGCTGCACAAGACGATGAGACAATACAGGCAACAGCGACGGATTCTGGGGCATATATGGTTACATTATCTGCCGGTGTAGAGGTGGAGTTAAGAGTTCTTACAAGTAGGGACGAAGCCAACTTACTCAAGTCTGTTCAGAAGGCAAACAAGTCCAATATTCAAACAGGTCAAGCAACCACACAACTCAGAAATATTATAGTGTCTATCGCTGGACACTCTGACAGAGCTACGGTAAACAAAGCAATTGACTTTATGCCGGTCAAGCTCACAAGAGAGATTCGTTCAGCATATAAGAGTATCAGTCCAGATCTAGAACTAAAGAGTGAGTTTGTTTGTTCTTCTTGTGGCACTGCATCAGAGGTGGAGGTTCCGCTCACGGCGGAGTTTTTTTGGCCTAAGTCCTGATTACTCTGAGGATATATACGAACAGATATTCTTTCTAAAACACTATGGCGGCTGGTCTTTTATTGAGGCTTATAATCTGCCTATTGGATTAAGAAGCTGGTTTGTTGAAAGACTGACAAAACAAATAGAGACTGAAACAAACGCCATTAAAAAAGCTTCCGAAAAAAGCAGGAAGTAAAGATAAAACGCCGACTTGTTTCGGCGTTTTGCATTTATCTTATTAAAGAACTATTTAGTTAAAGCACGGAGTATAAACTACAATGGAAGAAAACGTAACTATTCACATTGACTTAAGTATTGCAAGAGAAGGCAAGATGGACGAGTCAAGCCTTTTGATGTTTGGATCAAACGTAAAGTGGCTTATGCAGGCAATGTTTGGAGGCGCATCCATACCAGTAAACATTACCGGATCAAGAAGTGAGATTAATTCATTCTCCAAAGCCATGTCTAGCGAGAAGAAGTACATCCAAACCGCTGCAAAACATGGACTTGACAACCCAAGAACTTACAAGGATAAGTTTAAATTAAGAAAGGCTGTAGATGCTTTCCAGCGCAAGACTGGAATTAAGTGGCCATTCAAGGGATAATATTATAAATGGCTGAAGCAACTTCCGCAGATTTTAAAAGCTTAGTTAATGCAATCAATAAGCTCAATACGTCCTTATCTAGAAACAACAGGGTTGATTCTGGAACAAGTGACGCACAGCTTGCGGCAGAGATTGCAGCTTCAGCCGAGAAACTCGCAAATTTTCAAAAAGAAATATCTGACAATGCTGAAGGTTTCATAGACTCTGAACAGAAAATATTAGACCTCCAAGGCCAGCGCCTCAACGCTTTAGAAAAATTAAAAATCCTTGGGGTTACCTTTACTGAAGAACAACAAAAACAATTCGATAAGCTTGTTGAAAATGTAAAACAACAAAAAGAAAACAACAAGCAAAACGAAAAAGGCATCGAAATTCAACATGCTGCGAATAGTCTGGTTGACTCTTACGCAGGTAAACTTCTAGGCATAAGAAACATGTCTGGAGAAATCAACCTTCTCAACGAAGAAGGCGTCAGAGCCATCGGCACGGCGATAGGCAACTTGATAAAACCTTCAAACCTTCTTGCTAACGCACAAAGGACAATAGTAGAAGAGACAAGGCAGGCAGTGGTGGCAAGTATGAACGCTCAAGCTTCTCTTGCTGGATTAACAACACGCACCATAGATCAGGTTGGCTCTCTTCAAGATCTTACTAATGCAAATGTAGATCTCGGCATGACATACGACGAAGGTGTTTCATCCATCGCAGCCTATCAACAAAACCTCGTTGGCTTCTTTGGGCAGTCAAGAGAGACAAGAGCAGAGCTTGTAAGATTCGCAGTAAGAAATGAAAGACTAGGAATATCTTTTGAAGAATCTTCTGGAATAATAGCTCAGTATACAACCACTCTTGGAATGTCCACTGATGCAGCCATGGAATCTATTGATGCAGTGATTGCACTTGGAAGAGCCAATGGAAGATCTGCCGCTCAAACAATACAAGCTTTCGAGGCAGCACAACAAGCCCTAATCGGCTATGGTGCGTCCTCCACAGAACTATCAGCGGGCTTTCTCGATCTCGCTCAAAACGCTCAGGTTAGCGTCGAGTCACTCATCGGACTTCAAGACGCATTCAGAGATCAAGATGCCGCCACGCAGTTTATGGGAATAGTAGGCCATCTCGCCGGGGCTCAGTTTTCTCCAGACTACTTAGCATCCCTAAGAGGCGCTGACGATGTTGCTTCCGTCGTCCGAACACTATATGGAGAGTTAGGACAGTTTTCCGAAGGCTCCAATACCTACCGGGAAGCACTAAGAGTGCTCTCCAACGGACTTCAACTCTCGGAACAAGAGTTCTTAAGAATTGGCCGAACGATACCAGGAGTAACAAGAGCGTTAAGCGATCAAGAAAAAGAAACAAGAAGACTCAATGAGGTTGCAGCCGCCGCAGTTGACCCACAGCGGAGACTAACAGCCGCCTTCCAACAGTTCGCCGTGGCGGCAGAACCAGTCGCCACCATCCTACTCTCTGTCTTGGGGTTTGTCGCTGAAGCATTAACGGCAGTCCCATATCTTGGAGAAGCAATTCTAGGGTTGATTGTAGTTTCCAAACTACCCCTAGTAGGGACGCTCTTAGGCAGCATGGCCACTGCACTATTCAGCGTTTCCACCAGTGCCGCCCCCGCCGGCGCAGGCATGGCAACCTTTGCCCGCACTCTCGGCGCAGCCTTTGCCGCAATACCCCCACAGGGGTTGATTGCCTTTGGCATCATCGCCTTCGGACTATCCGCAATTGCAACAGCAGTAGGCTACTTAATAAGCAGCACCGCAGATCTAATAAGATCAATCGGACAACTTTCACCACAAAACCTTGAAGTACTTGGCGACGGACTATCAGTGATTGGCAGGCAGGGTTACGCCGCCGCCACTGGACTTGACGCCTTTACAGAGGCCGTTGAAAGACTTTCCGAAGCCGGCACAGGACTGGGAGCCGACACTTTTGCCGCTCTCTCCTCCTCTATGTACAATCTTCATCAAGCAGTTGAAACGGTTGATGCAAAGCCAGCAGCAGTCACAAGAGTAGTTGAAATAATGAACAAGGCAGAAGACCTTGCCGGGGCTCAAGAACAGATAAGACAATCTGTCCTTGCTGAGATCTCTACTGCTACGAACGCTGTAGCAAATACTACCGCTGCCTCTGCAAACGGAAATGGCGAAGGATCTACAATAATAATTAATGTAGACGGCAGAGAGCTAGCCCGAACTGTCACACGTTCTTTGTCTGGTAATGTTCGAGGAGTACTCAACAGCAACAGCTAACAGTATTTATTTGTTCTTTATGCTATTTATGAAGTAGTATATCTACCGAGTAATAATTAAAATGTCCGATGAAGATGCACAAAGAGCCGAAGAAGAAGCCGCCCGAGCCGCAGCAGATACTGACGCACCAGACCAACCAGCAGAGCGTATCTTTGCTACCCATGGCGGAAAAAACTATGCCGATCCAACGGACGCACAGCTTAACGCAGGGCAGTATATTGAGTTTTACAGCTTTTCAAAAAAGCAGAGCGTAAAGTTTAAAGCCTTCTTAACTGATTATACTGACACTTTCACTCCGCAGTTTAACCAGACAGAAGTTATTGGCAGAATGGACCCAATCTCTATT
>PDMW01006530.1_pt1 | contig 11228 bp, 11 predicted proteins | sample 1515511 | NCBI WGS metagenome assembly PDMW01 (sample SAMN07343023, study PRJNA328102) | Marine metagenome, whole genome shotgun sequencing project. | biome: marine; feature: bay; material: water; isolation source: viruses from water sample < 0.22 micron filtered, nuclease treated, low... ... | reverse complement strand
TAAGGACCGGCAACAGCAGCAGACGCTCCAAATGCAAGAGCAGCCGCAGCGCAAGATAAAGATTTGATCATGAAACTAAGCAAAACCACTCAGAGTTTACTTGCCTTGGCCCCTAAGTGGCTTCCTCCCATGGGACGGTTTAACCATTGATGCTTGTCGTGTTGAAATGCTTTTTCATTAGTCCTGTATACAAGCCGTGCATTGGATGATCCTTGTCGTCACGGCCCTCGTATTTATACAGAGCTTCAATCCAAGCTTGTCTATTTCGCATCGCTGGAACGTCTTCCGCTCCAGGCTTACTGGGAATCATTGGGTCAGGTCTCTTCATTCTGGATACGGATAACGCGCTTTGATCTCAGAAACTTTAGCCTCCCAGTCCGCCTTAGTCCCTTCGCCGCGCTCGAATTTTAGGTAAATGTGATCCGCTTCTTGAGCGTATGCACTAGCCCTATTCAATTGAGCTTCTGCCTTCGCAAAGCCTCCCTCGGCTTCATAGGCATCCCATGCTGCTTGCAGTTCAGCGTCCGTAGGTCGTGGATCTGGACCCGTCCAAGAAACCAGCGTATGTGGCGGAACCGAGCTGCTTAAAACAAAAGCGTTAGCGTTTAGCCCTAGGCGATCAATAGCAATGGCAATATCAATCATGTGATTAATTTGTAAATTTCAACAAGAGTATAAATCTCAAAGTCAGAGCTGCCCCAGTCCACCGCTAACCCAAAACCTGTCGTACTTTTTGACACTTCACATCGATGTTGAATCTTAAAATTGCTGCGACCTCCGACAGAACTCGCCAAAGAAATGCCCCAAGAGATACTTTGTCCGTTCCCTGACGTGTGGCTATAAGAGTTTGTTCCATTTCCTTGAGTATCATCAATTGTATCACTGACTCGTCTTAACCTTGTTTGATGCCGTCTAACATCAAAGCCCGGAGCCCACCAATAAATTAGATAGCTTCCCGCATCCAGTTCAAAACTGTTCGTATAATCACCCGGCACACTTACAATCCCGCCGCTATCAAACAGCTCAGTGTTTAAATCTCGATCTCTCCAGTCACCACTGGTAAACGTTCCGCCGTCTACATCGTCGTTTTTTTTGTCGCAGATTGCAGCTACATGCGTATAAAGCCCACCAGTTGGAGGAGCCACCCAAGTAGGAACACCTCCTGATCCGTTGCTTTTTAACAGTTGACCAGAGCTGCCGTAATTTGCGCCACCAATCCCGAAAGCTCCTGTTGATCGAAACTGAAGTCTGTTGCTACTGTTACTCCTAAAAGCAGGGGTGTCAGCCGCAGGCAAATAAAGGCCATTAGCCGGAACAGTGCTCCCTGTGACTTCAAGAGAAGTCAGCTTGTAATTGTCGGTAAGCTCACCCCAAGCGCCTGATCCTCTTTTCTTCCAACGCCCTGCCGTACCGTCCCATTGAATCGAATCATCAGGAATGTTTGTTGCGCCTGTCGAACCAGTGAACTGAGTTGCTGCGTCCTCATCTCGGGCTTTAAGCTTGTCGATGAAGTCAATGTATTTAGTCGAAGTTGTCGGAATGTTCCAGTCAGCGTTTGGCATCGTTAATAAGGAAACCGCGTTTTGATTTCAGCGACTTTGGCTGTCCAAACCGCCTTGGCTACTTCGCCTCTTTTCCATTTATAGAACAAGGGGTCAGCCTCTTCAATGTATGCGTATTTTCGGTTTGACTTGGCCAACTCTTTCGCGTAGCCGCCTTCAGCCTCGTAAGCGTCCCAGGCTGCCTGCAATTCGGCATCAGTAGGCTGAGGGTCTGGGCCGCTCCAACGAGTAAGCGTATGTGGTGGGTTATCGGAAGAAAGAGTGAACTCGTTTCGGTTGAGCCCTAAACGGTCAATACAAAGCGCAATGTCCATATCAGGTGCTCTCCTTGTAGATCTCAACGATAGTATAAATTTCTGTTCCGCCTAAGCCAGCTGCGTCAAAACTGTTGTCTATGCCGAAACCAGAAGTTGATTTTGTGGTTTGACAACGATGTTGAATCTTAAAATTGGTATTATCACTTGAAACCGTAAACCTTGCGACCCCTATAGATCTTGTCATGTCCGGGTAAGTTGGATGACTATAAGAATTAGACCCGTATGCAATTGCCGCGCTATTTGTGTCGTCATACAGTCTAGATTGATGCCTCGCTACGTCCCAAGCGGGGCAAGACCACCGACAAACATATGTCCCGGCATCTAACTGGAATACCGTGCCAGAAGTAAAAACAACAAAGCCCTGAGTGTGTGGATAGGAAGTCTCATCTGTAATTGTGCGATCTCTCCACGCTCCATTCGTAAACGTTCCGCCGTCCGTTCCCTCGTCTTTCCTGTCAGAGAATGTTACGTAGTCTGTAAAGATCCCCCCGGCTGAGATGGTTGTCCATGAAGGCGAGCTACCTGTTCCTCCAGACGTAAGAACCTGACCGCTAGTCCCAAAGGATGGAGACGCCCCAACGCCAAACGCCCCACTAGCGTTGAACTGCAAAGCAATATTGTCGTTGCTTGTAATTGACGGGGAATTGGCCGAGGGAAGATAAAGCCCGTTTGTTGGCTTAGTTGTGCCTGTAACTTCGACTGACGTCAGCTTGTAATTTGTCGTAAGTTCGCCAAAGCTAGAGCCCCCATACAGCTGCCAACGCTGAAGGGTTGCATTCCACTTAATCGCATTGGTCGGAATCGTGTCCCCATCAGCCGCGCTTGAGAACTGAATCGCAACGTCAAGGTCACGGTTTTTAGTCTCCGTAACAAAGTTCGCAGGGCTTGAATCAAGGGTTGGATTGTCCCAGTTAGCGTTAGCTGCCATGTTTTACGTTCCTTGGACAATAAAGGTGCATTTCACAGCGCCTCTGCGCGTTCCCCCCTCATCATAAACGCTACTTGAAAAACGCCCAGAGGTTGGAACTGTGTCTACAACCGCAAAATTCTTGGTGCCGTCCCCCTGAGGCGTGACAACTACACTCTTGATCGAAGTGAAACCAGTGCCTACGTCAATCGTCGAGGGTGCGCTGCCGTCTGACGTAAACTCACCAACAAACGTTTTCAACTTGCTGCTTACTTTTAGACTCAATGCCGTAATCTTGGCCACCTTACTTTTGTCTGAAGATGTAAACGTATAAGCTAACTTGACATATCTAAAGTTTTCGGTAAAAACACTTTCCAGCCCTGTGTGTTCCGTGTAAGTGATGTTGTCCAATGAAGTGCTGATCAGTAAAGTCTGAACAGGTGTCCCGCTATAAGCAGACGTTGTGATCGTAGGAGCAATTACGCCCGAAAGATTTGACCCACAGTCAAAAATCTCTGTGTACGTTCCAGTGGACAAGCCAGGAAGTAAGTACTTATCATACCCAGCATCTATTTGAGCTTGGAAATTAGCGTAGCCTTGATCGGAAAAGTGAGTGGCCCAGGTGTCTTGCGCGTCGATTGGGATGTAAACAACGCCTCCAATCAATGCCAAGGGTTCCTCTATATAATCAATTGCAACGTAGTCAGTAAGGACATATAGATCAGCATTTGCAAAAGTGCTGTCTCCGCTAAAGACGTTAATAAAGTCGCCAGGTTCCCCAGCTGTAACCGTTGCGCTTGCAGCGTTGGCTGATTCATTGTCTGATGTATCAAGAGCTTTAATCGTCCAGGTATAAGACCCAGCAACAACGATTTGGCCTAGCTTTGCTTGTGTCGTCAAGAACACGCCCACAAGTGTTCCGGTTCCGTAAGCAGGGCTTTGGTAAATCTTGTACCCCTGCAAATCAAGATCGGCAACCTCGTTCCAAGAAAGCGTGACTGAACCGTCAGGATCAAGGCTTGCTGTAAATCCTGTTACGTCAGCCGGTGGCGCAGTTTTGCCCTGAGCATTAAAGGTTTCTGTTGCTGGTTCGTTTGACTCAATCAACGCTCCATTCAAAGCGTAAACCTCAACGTCAAATTCGCCCGGAGTGATATTTAAGATTTCATAGCTAGTGCTGCTAACTGTGTCCTCTGTAAAATTATCATCATCTTTTGCATACCGCACCAAATAACTGCCAGCATTTTCGACGCTTGCCCACGCTAAAATAACCTTGGCTCTGACTTCGCTCTGATATGTATACAAAGCTTCGGTAACTGTTAACCCTGTTGGAGTAGCAGGGGGATCGCTTAACTCTGTAAAGGTATTGTCTTCTAAAGATTGCGATGCTTCGATAAAAGCATATTTTGAATTGTTTTGAGCTAAACCCACAACGCTGTAAGTTATGCCGTCATCGTTCTCGCCAACGGTGAGCACTCTGAAAGTTTGGGTATCACTGGAAGCAACTTCCCATAACCAAACACTGTTCTGATTCGGTGCAACGCTAAAAGCAGAACTAACAGAAATTACGCCGCCGGACTGACCACTTACCGCCTTCTTCTCAATCGCTCCAGTAGGTAACAGCACTGATAAGTTGCCCCCAGAAGACGGCAGCCCTGTCGCATCGTCAACAGTTACGGCAGTTGTAGTCGCGCTAGATATTCGCCCTGACCGTCTAGACCCAGACCTCACAGGGTCATTAATTTCGACAATATCGCCAGGTCTTACAAGAATCCCGGCACTTAAATCGCTTGAAAATGTAACTGTTTCAACTTCTTCATTTTCGGTGTAAAGCATCCACTCGCCTACACGCCGCGCTTGGCTTCTGCTCGTACAAGCAATTGCTTCAACTTCTTTCGTTACGATCCCGAAACGAGCGATTGCCGCTGCATCTTCAACCTGTTCATAAGCTCCGTCTCTTGTTTCGGGGTCAAAATAAGAAACCAATACAACGCTTGGTTTTGTTTTCTGACTGGCCGCTGAGTAACTAAACCCCTCAGGCGTGACATTTGCCAAAGAGAACAAGTAAACCGGATCAGCTGGCGAGTCTTGCGAAATTGTTAGAGACCCAGCGGCCCAATAAGGCATGGCGCGAAATACTGAGCAGAGATCCCCAATCGCCTTATATGCACCTTGCTGGGTGTTGAAGTTAAAGTTGCATGAAAAACGTGGTTCTGTTCCGCCTTTAAAATCATCGACGAGGGCAGAAGAATACTGAGAAGCCGTAAAAAACGAGAACTTGTCTAACTCAGACGCTGAAATCTGCGCCCCAAATCCTGCTCTGTAATCTGTCAACAAGTCGTATAAGCACCAAGCCGGGTCAGAAGTCCAAGCCTTGCTCGCAGCAAAAGTCCCGTCCCAAGTGCCGTCATAAATCAACCTCCCATTGTTGTTGTCAACAGTTGCATTACTCGGGATGGTTACCTTTCGCCCCCTTATTCTGTAAGCCCTAGTCGGTATAGATGAAAATTCTTGCGCTGATAGTCGAACAGCCGCATAAGCTGTGTGAGGGTATTTCAGACGAGCGTCAATAATGCTTGTAAGGCTTGCCCAAACGGTCTTATTGCTTTTCTTTGAGCTTGCGGAATCCTTGGTTACCCGTGTAACACGAATAGCCACCGGGAAGGTTTTACTTCTTAGATCAACTTCGTAGTCTCTCTGGTAAGGGTCAGGCGTTCGCCCCTTAATAACGTCTTCAATCGCCAGCGAAAAATTACCGCCGTTCTCCGAGATTTCAATCTTAACTTTTACAAATGCTCCAGTAATGTCTCCGTTCTCTTGAAAAATTTGCAACCCTTGAACTTGTAATCTGATCCGAGCCGCGTCAATGTTTGGGTTAGTTAAAGTCCTTGTAATTGGGCTAGCTTTTTCTATCTTTGCGTTGACACTTTGCTCTGAAAAAATTTGATTGAATCCGATAACTGGTTCTTGATTTTCAAGCCCTAGCCTTGAGGTAAATTCAACGTCTTTATAAGCGTATTCCGATCTTTTTACGACGCCAACCTCTCCAGAAGTCAGGCTATCGTTTGTTGAGTCTGCTTTGAAAGTTGTACCCGTAACTGAGTTTATCTTTACGCTGGCTGTTACAGCGTCGCCCGTTCCAACAGTAAGAACTACTTTTTCCTTGTTCTTAAATCCATGCGCTGTTGTAGTCGTTACAGTTATTTCGTCGGCTGGTTCTGTATAGTTCAAAAGGCCGGTCAAGGAATCGCCATCTTGGATGCCTGTCTCATTGATAACCGTAAAAGTCTTAGAATCAATCTTTTCTTCAACCACATACTCGCCACTTTCGAGAATCCCTGACAATACCGTCAAAACAACAGTATCTTCTTCTGAAAGACCATGATTCTCAGCAGTCGTAATAGTTGCTAAATCTTCATCAACTGAGTAAGAAGAACCGGTAATAGTCCCTTTAGAGCTGGCTTGAACATATGTTCCCGCAAAAATTGTTGCTGGTTCGCGCAAGATTGGCGTATTATCAACAAAGAAATCTTTTAACTGTTCAACGATTGCAACCCCAGAATTTGCTGATTGATTTTTTGCAGGAGTTGCTAAACCTGCAATCTCTCCTTCCCCCCAAACGTCAACAAGATTCACGTAAGAGTGATTATTTAGATTGTCTTTTGCCTCAAATGCCATGACTATTTCTTTTTGCGAACAGCGGAAATGCCAGCTGAGACCACGACAGACCCAACAACAGCCTCTCCATACACTACCGGAACCGCAATTCCTTGACGGCTTACGTTTTGAACGTTGCCGAATGAGTAGCTTTTTCGAACGTCTTTGCTTGTGTTCTTTCCTGATCCTCCCGATCCTGACCCTGATGACCCTGATGCGCCATTAAAAGTAGCCAAAGGACCATCAACTGGTGCTGTGCTTGTTAGCAATGTGGCCGTCCCGCTCAATATCAATGCCGCCCCAACGACGCCAACCGACAAAGAAAGCGAGCCAAATGCGGTGCCAAAAATTAACGCTGATCCTGGGATGACGATAGAAGCGACAATCAAAGCAACCCCTATAGCTATTTGGACAACAGATTTGCCTACGTCACCAGCGCCTGCGACAACAGGGACAATGCTTATTGTTTCTTGACCCGCGAGAGCGTGCAGCTCGTTGGTTAAAGGCTTTATGTATTGATCTCCAACCCTTACCCGATAGTGACGATCTGACATGTGAGCCCGAACTTGGGGCCAGTTTGCAACCAAGAATCTGACAGCCTCTGCGGCGCTTTCCACTTCGGCGTAAAGCACTCGTTTTCCGACAAACTTGGCCAAGCTGCCGTAGAGCTTAATCCTGCGAAGCATGGCGCAATCTCCTCTTGGTGCATTTTAGGAGCACGTCTCCGTAAACGTCTCGACTGCTTAGCCGTCCGCGCAAATGGTGCAAAACGGTTTGAGGCTCAACCAAGACCGCAACATGGTTAAGCGTTCCACGAAAACTAATCAGCAAGGCATCACCCGGCTTTAATGGTTCGCCTTTGTCCAGCTCGCGGAACCCAGCCTCTGCCCATAACCCGTCAAACATTGGGGCTTTGGCGAACTCATCGGCAGACTTTGGCCTTTCCCAATCAGGAAGCTCTATCCCCTGCTCTCCGTACCAATCACGGACCAGTGTCCAACAGTCAGCAACTGCCCAAACCCAAGGGCGCCCGATCAATGGCATTTTGTAGCCAGACGGCTCAATCCTGCCCCATTCGTTCGTAGCGGGACTCACTATCTCCCAAGGCAGCCCACTGGCCTCGCAGCCAATAAAATCAGCACGGCTTGGATCTGGCGAGCAATTTGGGTGACTATGAACAACTGCTAAAACCTCACCCTCGTCTTCCGCTCTTGCCCAGTCATCAGGATCAATAACAAACAACTCGTGCGGGTCTTCTGAAAGGTTTTTGCATGGAACGTAGCCTTCTAGGCCAAGGCTTACGACCAACAATCCGCAGCTTTCACTCGGCGCTTCTTTAATTGCATGAGCTAACGCCTCTTCACGCCATGTCATTTGAACTGCCCCACTCCAGGGAATGAGCCAAACGGCAAGCCATCTTGGGGTCTTACAACATAAATATCAGAAGCCGTAAAGGTGTAAGGCGTAACCCCCTTGGTTGCTTGTTCGTAAACCCCAAAAGAAACAGTTGCCTGATCAACAATTTCTTGTTTCTTTTTAAGTGTAATCACAGGACCAACATTGGTGCTTTGCTTTACTTTTTTAACTTTAGTTTTTGTATAAATTTCAGGGCCAATCACAAAATCATTAACTTGCACGTTACTTGTGTCAGACAACGTAAGGTGACAATCGGAAGCCGCAACGCCTTCAGACGCAGCGTTTTCAGAATAAACACCATCAACAGCGTCTAATATGTACCCGTTTTCTACATACAAAGCAGTGCTAATGTCGCCACCTGTACCAAAAAACTCAACATATCCAACAGGTTGAACAACGGTTAAAACGTTATCGTTATTGTCTATTCCTAAGAACACTTGCTTTGCACCACCTTTTACCTTTTTAACGATTGTTCCCTCTGGCACCATTGGCCCTGATACGGTCATGCCTGCTTTAATTCCTGCGGTAGCAGGATTGTTTGTCATCTTGATTACAAGCCCTGAATTTGCAATCTTGCCAGACTCAGTAACGGTTGCCGTGCCATCGCAAACAGCAGATAACGTCAAGGTTGTTGCTGTCTTGCTTAAAACTGTTGTGTCGTCAGGGATGCCAAAGCCTTGGATCCTAGGGGCTGTTGCTATGTCAACCAAGCCCAACAGGTCGGCTTGCCCCGAATCAATACTTAGTGTTGCTGAATCTTTTGTTGCTGTTCCTTTTAACTCAATAAAACCAAATCGTTTTTTGCAGCTGCTTAACCTCTTGCCGCACTGATCAAGACTTACATCCGTTGTGATTGTGTCATCAGCCTTAAAATAGATGCCACCTTTGTAGGGACAATCAACTTGGTCATAGTTGAACGCATCTAGGAAATATGCGTATTGGTCTTCAACGTAATCAGCAGCCGCATATACCTCGCCTGTTGTTCGATACTTCCATTGACAAACGTTTTGGATCGTCTGCCTTTTAGGAGCGGCAACCCCTTGTAAATCAATTGCAGCTGCCAACTCAAACTCAACAATATCTCGGTTTTCTCCTTTCAGTCGATCAATGAAGTAGATCTCGTCTGGCAGCTTTTGTGTTGGGTCGGGCGTTCCATGGGGGTTCGTGCCTCCGTCAAAGTTCACCGCATCAAGGAATCGCGCCATCGTCCTGATGCGCGTCACCTTGGCTCCTTCCAAGCCGTAAGGAAGAGAGTGAATAATTGAAGTCAGAGTTCCCAGCAGATTGCTGACCTTGATTGTGGGCCTTGGAATTTGCCCCTTCCCTGTGTACTCAAACCCTTCCGCTTCTAGCGGCATCTTTAGATATGAATTTCCGTCCCAAACAACGTCGCCGTTATTGGCCTCATTGGTCCCAGCATGAAACCGATAAATAGTTGTTGCTCCATGCTGAGCTTGATTAAGTGCAACCTCAAAAAGCTCAATGATTGCACTGGGATTCGGCTTCTGAAGCTCTTCAGTTGGGGTCGCTGTCATGGCTCTTCACCTCCCTAGGGTTGCGCTTATGACGTTGTTGCTTTTACAACGGCAAAGGTGATAACGATCGCTTCAGACAATGAACCGCTGGTAATGTTTGTTACGTTGATAACAGCTGACCCTGCCGCCGCTTGAGCGTTTAACAAATAGGCTCCAACTGTGCCCGTGGCTGAATGATTAAGCACTAAAACATCAGTCACCGCAACTGTGGTGTTTGTCAACGTAAACGACGCAATCGCACCAGCTGCCAAGGCAGCGCCATTCATTGTGATGGCACCGCATTTTTTGGATAGCGTCACCGCTGTTGTTTTGCTCGTAGCCTGCGTGACCGTGCCACCCTGACCGGCTAGCAAGTAGCCGCAGCTATCCCGCAAGTCGGTGAAGTTGGTATCTAGCTCGGTGTGAGTAAGGGCTGAACCCTTGCCTGCTCGGGTGGTAACGGTCATTTCATGGCCTGCAATAAAAGAATTTTAACCGTTAAGAGGTTTTAGCCAACAGGCTAAGCCTCAAACACTTGCCGGAAGCCTGCATTGATTCGGCTCCGATCCGAGCTGTATAGTTCTCGGCTCCATCCATCGCAGACCCATTTGTAAGTTGCTGCTTCATCTGGAGGGCTCCAGCTAAAGCTGGCTGAATCCTGAGCGCGAGCATTCAGGAAAGCCTCAATAGTGTCGGCATCAGCGTCTGACACGTCAAAGGTCAAGCTCCAGTTCTTTGGGTCAACATGCCCAGGCAGGCCAAAAACGACCCGCTGCTCGTAACCATCTGCGAACTGAACAACTCTTTTGCGTGGTTCGCTTGCTTTGGACGCAGAGTAAACCGGCTCGAAGGAAGGAAAAGTAGCCATAACGTTTTAAGCGAGAATACCGCCAGGGCGCTTTTGCTTGATTAGTTCCGATCTAACAGCAGTGCCTAGGGCTTTGCCAAGTGCTTTAGACCTTTCATCGTCTCCCTCGGTTTTTGACCCGGTAGCGTCAACGTTCACCACGACATTCGTACCACCGCCTAACTCGTGGTTAGGGATAATCGTTCCAGAGCTTTTTGGAACGAAGAGTTCCGGCCCGCGCTCTCCGACGATTGAAAGCTTACCGACTGGTGGCCTGCCTCCGTCAGCAAATCCGGCAGGAATATCGAAAGCCGTGCCAGGGCTGAATGGATTTGCGTTCATCGATCCAGAGAAAGATGAAAAGCTGCTGGGATCAAAGCCAGCAAACATCCTGGCGATGCCAATCGCGATGTACTGGGCAATCATTTGAGCAGCTGTTTTCATTAACATGTCAGCAATACTCTTCAAGAAATCAGCAAAGGCTTCTTGCGCTGTTTTCGTTCCATCAACAACAGATGTGATGCTATTAAATAGTGAATCAACAACAGGTGTTGTCATACCTAAAGCTTCTCTGTATCGGTCTTGCAGTGCCAGTTGTCTATTCAAAACTTCTGAGTTTCGTTCTTGTTGAGCAGCTAAAGCTTGCATACCCGCAATCTCGGCTGCCATTGCTCCACGCTGATCTTTACTAAGTTTTTTCTCTATATTTGCTGCTTCAAGGTTTGCAATTTTTTGGTCGATTGCAAATTTTTGGTTTTGCAGGTCTATATTTGTTTGCAATTCCCTGGCTTCAATAGATGCAGCACTTTCCCCAAAGAAACTTGTCGTCTTAATGCTAGCTCCAAGCATACCTTGCTTGAACTGTCCTTGGTTTTGGAATAGCTGTCTATCTAGTCCTTGCTTGCGTTCTTTTTTCTGAAGCATGAACTGAGCGTTACGCTCATTCGTTATCCTTACTTCTGTTTCATAAGCTTGATCGCGTACTTCTCGTTGAATTAACGCTAACGC
>PDMW01006915.1_pt1 | contig 11259 bp, 4 predicted proteins | sample 1515511 | NCBI WGS metagenome assembly PDMW01 (sample SAMN07343023, study PRJNA328102) | Marine metagenome, whole genome shotgun sequencing project. | biome: marine; feature: bay; material: water; isolation source: viruses from water sample < 0.22 micron filtered, nuclease treated, low... ... | reverse complement strand
TTCTTGCCAACTGGGCACTTTTCATTGCCAACTGGGCGTTTCTAAAAAGTTTAAACTAGAGACCCAAAGCAAATAAGATAGAAATATAAAGTTTTTCTGTGGTATATTACTTGCCATATTAACATTATGACTACATCCACCGACATTCAAGACTCTTTACTTACTGCCTTTGCCGACTTTGGTGAAGACATCCCACCTATTATTGTTGAGTATGTTGAAGACTTAAATCACGCCGACAAATATAAGAAATGCCTTGGAGACATTAACAACTTTAGCAAATACAATCTGAAACACACCTTCCCATTATCTATTACTTCCGACATTACAATCTACGTACATAACGCCGTTGAAGTCTTTATCTTTGCACGAGAGAGGAGGCAGAGACCGACACATCGCTTCTACAAACATATTATCCCATACGTCAATCACCACCAGGATTACGTCATCACAATCTATCCCTACTCTTATAGGAATGTTAGGATTTGTGTGGAATATAAGAACTACATCTACACTTACGAATGGAATACTAGACTGCCGCGAACTCGCTACATTAACAGTCCTTGCATGAACCTTATTGGAGTCTTACATAAAACAACACATCGAAACGTTGCATTTGCGGAACATGAATGGGAATAAGTCTTAACCTTTACTTAACCTTTACCAGGTGTTTATGAACACCAACCCAAAATACAAAAAGTAAGCTGTCTCTATGATGGTTTATTTTTATTTTTAATGTATAATGTTTATGTTTTTAAATAAGAGAACAACCTACTTCCACCTTATGAGCTAACCGCGATAACTAGCTCTTGCCCGGATCAAGACCGAACGATAATCAAGACCTGGATGTGCCTTCCAGAACCGATTAACATGCATCAACCAAGGATTTCTGACTGAAGCTTTCCGACGTTTAGGTCTCACGGCACCTGCTACTAATGCCCGACCTCTTACCTTTCGACGTGGGTTACGCCTGGGTTTAGGTTTAGGTCTGCGTGCTGCAGCCTTCGATTTGTAATGATATTTAGCGCATTTCCGTTTACCAACAACATTAGTTTTGAACTTAACGCACCTACGTTTAGGCCTAGTTCGTTTAATGCCATGACTCTGGAATTTAGCGCACCTAATTTTATTAGCGTGAACCCGTTTCTGTGCAATACAAGTACGATGTAAGCCATTACCACAACAGCAATGACCGGCAACTGCAGTTCCACCTACAAAGGCCTTACCCTTCTTCTCGAGATGTTTGCGTCCCTTTCGCACAATTGGTTTAGCAACAGCAGCAATGGTAGGTACCAAAGCATTTAAACCAGGGACATATCGCCCGTACTTATCGGTATAATCCAGGACCTTCTCCAAGTGTTTCAATACCGTGGAAGGTTTAGCCCTAGTCACACCATGCAAGAATTTTTTGATATGTTTTAAAGATTTGAAGATATTACCACCAACCTCAGGATCACCTTCAAGGTTTTCAATGTCCATACCAGCTCCATTAAGAGCGGATACAGGTAAGTTGAAGTCGTCGATGTGCATAGCCATTTGGATTTATAAGGAGTTTGAGAATATTACGTTTATTGCATACACTATATGCTAGAAAAAGTTGCACTATTAGAGTAAGTACTGTCCGCCCTTTCGGACGAATGCGAATTTCACTGACATTTGCTGATTAAATGGGATCTTCAAAGGATACAAGGTGTTAATTTTATCTTCCCAATAGATATCAAACGCAATACGCCTCAAAGGTGCTTGTCCTTTCAAAGGAATTAAGCGATAGAAATAGGGATTGTACTGGTAGATAGACCTTACATCCTCGTTCGAAGCCTCATCAGGCCTGAAATCAACTAAGATATTCTGGTAAGCGTCGTTAGAAGTAGGAACAAACTCAGGTTGGATAGGCATACCATTAGAGATAAACACAATCCGCTTAAAAGGGTTCCAATTACTAAGACTATTGAACTTCTGATCGATGTAATAATACTCCAAGTTATATGTTGGTGTGTCAAAGTTTTTGATTACGAACTGAATGTCCTGACCATTAGGTTGATCACCCGTGGCACCGCCGTTATAATCGTTAACAAAGAAGCCTTGAAAGAGATAGAAGAATTTAGTATTCATCCAAATAGTAATTAAGTCGGTCGAATCGTCGGTATCGTAATACTCTACCTGTGCAGCCAATGTAAATAGTTTGGTTGTAGGCGAATATGTAAATTTAGGAGCCGCAGATCCCGCTGGTGCACCACCGTTATCCACTAAGTCAGTATGTGCAAGATCGAAAGCCGTGTTAATTTGGTCTACTAGTTGCGAATATTCGTAAACAAAGTAGTATTCACTTACCGCCTGGCCATTAAAGGGACTAGGAGGAGTATCAAGATACTTCTGCGTACTGATATATACCAAGTATTGTTGTGACGTGTAACCGTTATACTCTAAAGTGATGGAATAAATACTCAGATTTGGGTCAGTTTGTCCTGTCTGAATAGGCATAATATGTACTGGGATGAAATGACCTGGCAATTCAAACCTAGCAACTGCCATGGAATAGTCATCAGCCTTATCAACGATGGCTTCTGTCCGTGTTTGATCGAAAGATGAACTAATATAGTTGTCGGAATTGTTTGTAACTGTCGCATTAAAGTAAAGATGGTCCGCCGAAGGGCGAGCCTGCATATGATGTTGGGGAATTTGACGATGCATGTCTCAAGTTATTGGTTTTGTATACACTATATGCTAGAAAAAGTTCATTAAATTGTTAGTATATTGCGTTACCATCTGATCCTGATCAGAGTCATACCAATCACAAAGGTTGTCGACAATACCCTTGAACTGATATTCATCAAATCTAGAGAAGACAATACGTAATAGCACCCAACGACCACATGTGTTAATACCCGGGCCCTGCTTCTGAAAGTCAAAGTTATTGTATCTTACCTGTTTGTGCGAATTGTAAAGAAGTTCTAACATCCTAGGAAAGTCCTGACAAGATTGTCGCCTAAAGTCCTTGGGGATATAAGCAAGTTCCGTGTCTGGCACCATACCATAAGGATCAAAGAATTCAATTACGTCACTGTCTGGTCTATTGATAAGCAAAGTCCAATGTCCATAACTAGGCGAGGTTTCAAATAGAATAACGACAAGGTTTACCTCTTCAAATAGTTGTTCGATACTTGTGACGTCACACATATCTCCATATACCACGATTTGCACGCGATTGGGATAGAGACTTAAGATCTCCGTACTAGATAATGAGTAGTTTACTGTTTGATTTGACATGACTTTAGTTGTTATACAGTATATGCTAGAAAATGTTGGCTCCAGCGGACGCGAAAGTGCATTGAATTTAGTGAAGAATTTTCTTAAGAACTTTCCTGACATAATCAGACTCAATTTTACACTCCTATATTTAAAGTCCCGAGCAACCCTGACCACCTTGGACTAAATCAGACTCAATTACCCTAGATCCATAATGATTTTACCTAACGCTTTCAAGACACCAGGGTACCTACCTCTGGGAATTGCGTCATAAAGGGCTCTTACCTCTAGTAGTTGCATCCTATTTAGTTGTTGAGGGTCATACATTACCTGTTCGATCAACCTTACCTCCTTACAACTAGTTGGGTTATTTTGCTTAAAGTTCCAAAGCTCCCTTTCCATACTATCTTCAAGACTAACCTGATCTAATGCAAAGTCAAACCCAGGACTCTGAGGGTGATAGACTCCATTTGCATCACAACCAGTCGGAGACACAGGCTCATACCCACCAACCATGTGAATTCTATTAGTTGGGAATGTATATTTAGGCGTTTGTTGGTGTTGGTATACCTCCGAAGGTGCTGGCCTTCTAGTCGGATCCCTTTTCGGGGTTTTAATGTACATGGGAGACAAAGGATAATACACACCATCCTCAGCGCTCTCATAAACTCGATCCTCTACCGACAAATCTGAACCACTAGAGAAGTCCGAACTACTATCCGAGTCAATCTCAGACATTTCACATGCGTGTTTCTCCCTAGTTTTATTGTGAAGTCTATTATATCTGATCTTCTCCGCTTTCGTAAGTCCACCAAAGTCAGCGATTACATCTTCAAGCAAGTCCACTAGCTCATCCGAGTAGTTGAGAATAACGGCTTCAATCCTTAAGGTCATTTCCGACACAGCATACTTGCGTTTTAGTTTAGATTGTCTAAGAAACCTGTTAATAAAGTTCTTCCGATGGGTCTTACTGCCCAAAGGATGGGTAAGAATACGTGGCATATCGATAGGGATTTCCCTAACTCCTTCAATAGTTCCCTGTTTAAAGGAACATGCGACACATTTAACGTCACCACTAAGTCTAGAATAGGTACACTTACCTCCACATTCAGAACAAGGCTGGAATCCCATGCATTTATTGCACTGAACAATGGTAGACAAAGGCAATTTGAACATATAATACCCACAGTCTGGACAAGTACCTACCTGATCCGGACATTTGGAACATCCAACTACTACTCCATCATGAAAGTGAAGTTTATTTTGCTCATCCGTGTTACATTTAGGACATCTGACGTCACTAATGACTAGTTCACTACCTTTCGGGCTACTAACTACTGAACATACAGAGGAACTGTCCTCACATACGTTGATCAAGTCTTCCATAGAGGAATCAGACATGATCTCACAAGCATCTTCCCGTTTTGCTTGCAACCTTTCAATGATTTTAAGGTTATTGGTAGTGTTTCTCTCATGAATCTGAGCACGTTTCTCTTCAAGCTCATCCCGACTATTGGACAAGTACTCAATGATTTTAGTTGTATCCAGTTTGAGCGATTTAGAGATGTGCGTTTTGATGTAATTCCACTTCAATCCAATACAAACCAACTCCCAGTTCTTATCGAACTTCCTATAAGATGTTTTATTAACAAAGAAAGGGACCCAAGTGGTATCCTGCCCACAGATTTCCACAATCTTATACAATGCGTAGGAGATATTTAGTTTCGGGGCCTTCTTCTGACCAGCATCCAGTGGTCTACTAAGGATTAATTCCTGATATGCATCAATTGCGTCACTTAACATAGCATCGTATCTGCTATTCCATTTAGGAAGAATACCCAAGACATAGGGCAATACCCAAATGTGAGTGTTACGATCGGAACCAGCAGGTACACATTTCTTCAAGGTTTTCCATGTAATGTGTTTGTCCTTCACTTGCATTACGGCCTTAAGTTTATCCCTAACTGTGTCAGGAACCCAATAGTTTAGAGGTTCGCGTAAAGGATTAAGCAATTCGTTCCTATATCCAGTGGCCTTATACTTAACAGGAGCCAGTTTAGTTCCCATATCGTTAAATTCGTTTACTTGCACAGTCTTATCCGCGATAGAACCACAAGACTCGCAGACATACTTCCAATCTTCCTCCATAAGGACAACTGTTTTAAGTCTACCGCAAGACATACAGTCCATACGATCGTTATCATCGATCTGAGACCTAAAGTCCCAAGCCGTTCGGGGCGCATCGACCTTACCATCAATGCATTTCCGACCTCTAAATGTGCTAAATTTGTTTTGGTTTTTGCGTTCAAAGTGTGGAGCCATAACCATGGGATGTTTCCTAGGAGATTCAACATACTCCTCTACTACTGACTCAGCGAAAGCTTTCGTTTGGGCAAATACCTTCGGGTCTACAGGCTTTTGGATGGACATAAGGTATGCATTTACCTCAGTCTGATCCGATTTGTAAGGATCATTCCTCACTTGCCTGGACTTGCGCGATTTGCGTTTGCGTTTTGGTTTAGGAACAAAGGTTTTGGTGCAAGTATGTGTATCATCTAATGGAAGAGAAGCTTTACGGATAGGCGAAACAACGCCATCACCTACTTGAATTAAGTCTTCCGGGACTGTTTGTACGTCAATATTATCAATCCATGACTCCAATGCATCCATTTCGTCATTAAAGTCCAACATATGTTTAGTATGTCCAGACTCACGACAGATCAAAGAGGCGACAGATTCAGTAATAGAAGCAACTGACTCACAATCGGAGTCATCATCTACTGATCCTCCTAATAATCCACCTTGTGGTGCATGACATCGGTTACATTTGTAGACCTTATGCGATAAAGAGTAGTTAACATCACCATCACAATCAAAGCAAGGGCCATGTGGTTGCATCTCATTCATAAAGATGGTAAATAGTGTCTTACCTGGGAACATAAATCCATCAATACCTTCAGGCATCATCACACTATTAGCTAATTGTTGTAAGTTAGTAAGTGCATCTACTCTGGGCATACCATGCTCAATAGCAATTGCAACAAATGCATCGGTTACCTGCTGAGATACTTGCCTATTTTGCGGTAATACAGTATCAATCTCATCAAAGAAAGCATCTGCTGCTTCCATTTCATCCGCATCAGGTTCGTGCATTTCAGGTTCATCAAAGAACATATCAAACTCTTCAGCCAAGTCATCAAATTCCATACACATCTCGTCAGATGGGACAGAGGGTTGATTAGTTGGTTCCATGAAGCTCGATACATCAATAGTAGGGATATCTAATTGGGGAATATCCTCCTTAACTTCATCAACATCCAAGTCAATAGACAATGGGTTTGATCTATTTCTATTCTCAAAGGTAGAAGGTGCTTCTGGGAAGTCCATTACTTCATCCAATGGGAATGATACTCTACGTTCAAAGCGAGATCTAGTAATAATCTGATACCTTTTAGTGAAATTAAAGGAAGTGTTGGTTTTGGCCAAGTCAAACGTTAGTTGGTGACCGTAATATAAGGCTTCAAATACCTCTTCAGCGGACATATCGTTCTCCTTCTGGTAAATGCCAATTACCTTCGCTGGAATACCCTTAAGTCTGCAATGTTCCTTAAGTAATTTGGATCCATTAGGCAAAGTGTATTGGATAACATCGCAATATGCCTTCTTCCCACAGATGATAGTCTTCACGGCGCCATCTGCTTCAATAGATGTACCATCGGCCATCTTATGTTTGTTAAAGTCACAATGGAATTGACCCATATCCTTACCGATCAGTTGTTTATTATATCTAGCCAAGTATAAAGCTTGCAATGTCTTCACATCCTTATTGCGAATGTGGATAGAATCAGTATCCTGATAATAGATGTCAATATTATTGTCATCAGCAAGGCACATAACTCTATTCATAATCCGTTTGGACATGGAGAGTACTTCAGCACCTACTTGCGGTAAACTAAATTGATCAGCGACATCCTTATATACTTCTAATTCCCAAGTATCTTCAGTCCCTTTAATAGGGGTTGCATCGCCAGTGATACCTGTATGCATATGCATGAATTCAACCATTTCCTGTTTTGATTCAAAGAACATTAGTTCCTTCTCAATCGCCTTCTGGATGGTTTTACCGTACGAAGTGTTCATCAACAACTTATATACCATCTGCACAGGGTTGCCTTGTGCCTTATATTCCTTACGTTTGTTATATAAATCAGTAATAACACCTTCAATAGTGTTGGATCTACCTTCATCAAAGTAGTAACCTTCAATAATAGCAAAGTCAATATCAGGACGGACACCTTGGAAGGTGATTAAATCCTCTAATGTAACACGATCTACTACGATCTGACCTTTTGTCGCGTTGGACCAAGTCCTTCGGCCATCGCTAATAGTGGAGATAACAGGGAAAGGTCTACTTTCAGGAAGATTGAATAGATCAATAGTAACAAAGTATCCATCATAAGTTTGTAATTGCCTGTATGTGGTATTAGGTTCAAGCAATTTGGGTTCACCTTTAAGATATCCACCCAATGATTGGCCGATCTCCTTCATCGCCGAAGGGTATAATGAACAAGCATCAAAGTCATTCATCATCTCATCAACAAAGTTAGCAGTATGGATAGAGCGTTTGTTATTTGCCATCATGCATCTACCTCCAACAGCCGCTAATTTAATATATTCTCTAACTACATCGCCTAATTCAACACAGTGATCATATACACCTTTAGTTGTTAGGTAACTATGAGCCAAAGATGCAAGCGAAATGTAATCTAATACGTTCAATTTAGTTACGTCATACATCATCTTCCCGAATTTAATGAATCCGGCTTTCAATACTCTAACATCCTGGTTATTATAGAACTTGCAATATTTCCAGTGATCAAAGTCACCGTTTGGTCTGATACAATCGTTCTCATGCGCAAGTCTCCTAAATGCAGCAGCTTGACCTTCAGGTACGTGCTTAACTGCTTCTTCCATAGGGATGGAACGTTTCGCTCTAACATCAGCGGTATAAAGACGGTAAGGATAGATTTCCTTCTTCTGGTCTAAGCCAAATGCTTCACCAAACTTACCTAATCCCATGGTGATCATGGAATAAGAGTCCTTAAATTGGATCTCAACACCTTGAAATGTACCTACTAGGAGCATGGTCTTGCCTCCATTAGCAATTTTGGTATCTGGTGACAAGTATTTCATGAACAAGGTGGAATCGTACTTCAGATTATGGAAGTATACGGTTACAATCACCTTACGTTTGGATCCTACGCTTAAGTTTTGCTTGTCTCTAATGGCAACGTCCTTAATCCGTTTAAGAAAGGACTTCACGGCGCTAGTTCCTGTATAGGAATAGATGCGATCTTCAGTTCCTAATGATAAAGAGACTGAATAAGGCACATGTTCGCCGTTTGGATCGGCTTCAAAGTCAGCAAACCATACACGTTCGATATCACCCTTCTTATCCGAAGGTCCAATGATATCACATACCCGTTTTTTAGGGATTCTGTGTCTCACCTTTTGCGTGGTGATCACTTCAGTTGGTCTAACTACCTGTTTGGATACCTCATGCGGGCGATAATGCATGATCTCCCTAAGACTAAGACGCTGTAATAAGGTTGCCTTTTCACCTAACAAGGCTTTCACGATCACAGAGGCTTTCGTGGTCTTACCTTTTGCACGGATGTGCGCTCCGTTGGATCTACGTCCTTTCAATTCCCACCATTTCTCTACGTTTTTGATAGAGTTGTAGTTTTTGATGGCCCAAGGGGTCACTTCTACGTCACATTCCAAGAACCAATGGTTCTTAAAGAGGCAGAATGTTACTTCACGTTCTAATGATTTCTTACCGTATGGTCTAACTACAATGCGATTGGATGCGCTTAAGGTTTTGACCTTAATCCGGATGCCTAATTCATCACTGATTTTCTGAATGGCACATTTACGTACTGTACCTTTAATGATATGTTGGGCAATATGCCTAACTTCAGCTTCGGTGAATACACCGGATTGTTCAGCCGCATAACATAAACAGTTGGTTGCGGAAATCTCCTCTACGGTAGTAGATTGGGTAACAATTGCTTCGGTGATGTAAGATGTGAGTTCATCTACTGCTGTAACACTAGCACCTAGGGATGAAGCGACTGATTTAAAGTCTAATTTCATACCGTAACCTGTGTTGAACAGAATATGGTCTTCACATTCTCGCAATACTTCAGCTGTGATACCTTCAATAGCAGGTACCATGATACCATCAAACTGCAAGATACACTTGCGTTCAATTTGGGGAAATTTGGTAACAAGGAAGTCATAAATATGAGCAAGGATTCGGTTCTCTACCTCCTGGATCAACCGAGTGGCTCTACTGAAGACTGGATTTTTAGGATTAGCAGGTACTTCAGGGTGTGACGCACTAATTGTTTCCATGACACCGACCAATGCGGTTTGGAAGTCAATCAAGATATCTGGGATTTTGGATGCGTCCAAGTTAACCTTATTCACGTGATAAACAATATCACCGCCATACATGGCTTTCAGGAACAATGATTTGGCAAATGATCTATCACATCCCAAGGCCAAAGATACTAGGCGAAGGATCTCTTCACGCTGGGTACAGTATTTGTTTAATACTGGGATTGATCCTGACGTCATCAAGTTAACGATAACAGGGTGTGCGTTTTTCATATCGATATCTAAATAGATACCTCCTAATAGATCGTTTCTAATGATTTTGGGCATCGTACCCAATGACAACGAACCTACAGAGAAGACTCTACCTAATTTGGGGCATTTAGTAGATTTTTGGTATCTAACGGGCAAGTATTTGCCTGCATCTTGCATGATCTTCAGTCTTCTAAGGAACTCAGCGGCTTCTTCTGGTTCCCAGGTCGCCTGTGCTACGTACTGATCAAAGTGATTCACAACATGTGCGATTCTATCTGCATCTACATACTCCAATTGGTTGCATTCCATCAGCTTCTCTTCAGTGCTGATCTTCTGGATGGTGTCCAGTTTAGATTTACCTGGTTTGACGCTATTATCGTCATTCACTTCAGTAACAGTTTGTGGAGGTGCATATACTTGCAATTTGGTTAAGTCCAAGCCCATCATCTTATGGAAGAATGGGAAGAAGGATCCAGCATTACGCTGATATAAACCAGACATAGCTGGGTAGATCTCAAATCTAACTCTAAGGGCCTGTTTGATACCGGTAATGTACTTCTCGTACATCTCATCAACTAAGTCAGGCGTATTCCAATTGGATACATAATCCAATGAAGCGTTCAATGTCAATCTAGAGACCTGTCTGAGGCTCTCATCTAATTCAGTACCGAATGTGACGTCCATAAGGATCACACGGTCCTCTTCAGGCATGACGTTGGCCATGATCTCATACATCTGAGCCTGGTCCGTAATTGCAAAGGTTTGCGTGGTAACCATGTTGGTATTATCTGCCTGGAACATGGGATTGATTTCATCAATGAACTGCTCTACTGTACCTTGAAATAGGTTCTCGTCATCCTCCTTCGCTTCGCTCAGATTGTCTCTAGGCTGGGCTCTCATCTGGGCAATGAGGTTTTGGCGCCTCTGGATGGCTGCCTTGTAACCCTGATATTCCAAGTAGGTGGCGTAATCATCTTCAGGATTCATCTGATCTAATTCATCGAGACGATCGTAATCAAACCCTTCTTCATCAACACCATAGTCATCTCCGAACATATCGGATGCCTGACGTAGGCCGAGGGTCTCTTCAGCGTAGTGGATGACGCTAGTGGTTTTTGTGAGTTGTTCAGCAAGACGGTCGTACAAGGTTGGTGTTGAAGAAACACCTGGGGCCTGTTGCGATCCAACAGCAGATTCTCGTCTTTCCGAGGCGTCATTTGATCGTCTTTCCGATCTGTCATTATCATTAAGCATCTGCATAATGGTACAAGGAAATTGAGAAAACGGTCTCAAAATACCGCGTTGTTGCCTACAACGATACTCATAAACGGGCGATGAAACAACACCTGCAAGCAGGTGAGC